>ERZ1292642.69-Hain-H14-01um-R1-69-length-55885-cov-23_pt1 | contig 51901 bp, 80 predicted proteins | sample MGYA00564403_ERZ1292642 | MGnify/ENA primary metagenome ERZ1292642 (study PRJEB36523, sample SAMEA6512643) | groundwater metagenome | collected 2019-01-09 | study: AquaDiva: Metagenomics assemblies of 32 groundwater samples
ACGCCAACAACGGCGCCCGCAGGGTCAGGGAAGCGATCTTCGCGATCCTCCCGCCATGGTTCGTCGAGGAGGCCAAGGAGCTGTGCGCGAAGACTCTGCGGGACGGCGGCGGGAAGCCGTTGAACCTGCGGATCGCGGACACCATCAAGGCGTTCGAGAACCTCGGCGTGACGCTGGACCGTATCGAGACGAAGCTCGGCCGGGTCTCGGGGAAGTGGACCGAGCACGATGTGGCGCAGCTGGTCACGATCGGGAAGTCGATCTCTCAGGGTGAGGCGACGGCGGACGACGAGTTCCCGCTGCCGCGGGTGACGGTCGATGAGATCAAGCAGCAGGCTGCGGTTCCGGAGGCTTCTGCTGCTGAGGGTGAGCAGGGCTGGCCGGCGGCTGCGCAGCCTGGTTCGGGGGCCCGCGCATGAGTTGGCACCTCGGCCGACTGGCCGGCTTCGACACGGAATCCACGGGCGTCGATGTGGAGAACGACCGCATCGTCACTGCCTGCATCGTCGAGGTCGGCGGGAACCTCCCGCCCGTCCCGGCGACCTGGCTGTCCGACGTCGACGGCATGGAAATCCCCACAGCCGCCAGCGACATCCACAAGGTGACCACCGAGAAGGCCCGCGCCGAGGGCCGCCCGGCGCGGGAGGTTGTCGAGCAGCTCGTCGCGGCACTGTCGCAGCTGGTTCTCGGCGGGACTCCGCTGGTCATCATGAACGCCCCGTTCGATCTCACTCTGTTGGACAGGGAGGCGCGCAGGCACGGGGTGCAGCCGCTCACGGACATCGTGGGCGACGAGCTGCACGTGATCGACCCCCGCGTGTTGGACAAGCACGTCGACACGTACCGGCCGGGGAAGCGGACGCTGACTGATCTGTGCCGCCTCTACAAGGTGCGGCTCGATGGCGCGCACTCTGCGGATGCGGACGCGGTCGCTGCCTGCCGGGTGGCGTGGCGGCTGGGAAGCCAGTACCCGCGCCTCGCCGAGCTGGCTGTGCCGGAGTTGCACAAAGCGCAGGTGGAGTGGGCGGCTGAGCAGGCGGCGTCGTTCCAGGCGCACCTGCGGAAAAGGGATCCGAAGGCTGTCGTCGACGGTGTGTGGCCGCTGCGTCCGGTCGGGGGTGAGGCGTGATGGAGTCCCGTCGCCGTCTCGAAGACCGGGCCCGCCGCCTCGCCGTCCGCAACGAAGTCCTCATCGCCGAACGCGACGCCGCCAAGGGTGACGCCTCCGCCTGCGCTCACGCCCTGGAGGACGTGGCGGGCGAGCTGTCCCGCGCGAAGGACGTCATTGCGCAGGTGGTAACTGCCGCCGGCCATCCCGACAGCGCCGTGCAGGACGTGCGCGCCTTCGCCAAGTCGCTCGTCGAGCAGCTCGCCGTAGCCCGCGTCGACATCCAGGTGGAGCTTCACCGTATGGAAGGAGCCCGGCTGTGAAGCTGCCATTCATCGCCCGCCGCGACGCCGAGATCGCCGACCTTCGGCGCCAGCTCGGCGAGGTGGAGGGCAAGCGGCGCAATCTGGCGCGCTGGCTCGCCGAGGCCACGGCCGACAACAAGCGTCTGGTCGGCCGGAACCGTGAGCTCTCCCGACGTCTCGACTCGGCGCATGACGCGAACCTCGGCGAGCTCGGGGACATCGCCCTGCTCGAAGCCCGGGCCCAGCGTCTCGAAGACGAGCTGGCTGCGGCCCGCGCGGAGACGGACGTGAAGGTCGCTGCCGCGGAGGAACGCGGACGGCAAGCAGGTCGGGCCATGACCCCGCAGGAGTGGGAGGGCCGTCCCGTCGACGGCGCTCCGGCCGCCCGCCGGGAGCCGCCCACGGAACTGCGGCGGGCGCTGGACCGGTGCCGTGGGCTGGCCGATCAGTTGTCCGCGTTGCAGACGTCGCATGTTGCGGACACGCGGGAGTTGCACGACCTGCGACAGCGGGAGGCCCGGCCATGAGTGACTACCTCACCGCGCTCGTCGGTGCCGGAACCACCGTCGCCGTCGGGTTGACCGTGATGGGCCGCATGGTGCCCGCACCGGCGGGCCGTCACCGGGCGAAGCGTCCGCTGCTGCTGCCGGACGAGCCGCTCACCGAGCAGACGATGCCGATCCCGCATGTCGTGCTCTGTGAGACGGAGCTGACGCAATTCCTGGACGCGGACCAGGTCGTCGCGAACGAGTCCGCGGACTGCCCGACGTGCTGCCGGAACACCTTCCATGCGATGAACCGTGACGGGTCCCGGCGTTGCTGGACGTGCTCGACGACGACTCCGGCGGGCGCGAGATGAGCGGCATGGCGGGCGCCTCGGCCGCGGTCACCGTGGCCGGGGTTCTCGCGGTCAGCCTGACCGGCACCTACTCGCTGGTCAGGCGTGCGGCGGGGGTCGAGTCGCAGCGGGACCGCATCGTCCGCGAGGCCCACGAGCGGGCTGAGGCCGCCCGTCTGTTGGACCCGATCACCCTCGCCGAAACCGACGACCACACCACCAAGGGGAAAGCGTGACCACCCTTTTCGACGCTGAGGCTCCGGCCGCCACCACGGCGCCCGGGCCCGGCCCGCTCCGAGTCCTCGGACTCGACCTCAGCCTCACCGCCACCGGCATCTGCCTCACCGACGGCAGCACCCTGACAATCAAGACCCGGCAGAAGGACGGCGACCGCCGCCTCGTCCACATCGCCGACGCCCTCACCAGCATGATCGGCGACGGCAGCACCGTCGACGTCGCCGTCATCGAGGACCTGCCCAAGCACGCCATGGCCGCGGGCATCACCGGCATGGTCCACGGCGTCGCCCGCGCAGTCCTGCTCCGCGCCGGCATCCCGTACGCGCTCGTCGTCCCGGCCACGCTGAAGGCGTTCGCCACCGGCAAGGGGGCTGGGGACAAGACGCCGATGGTGATGGCCGCGTACAAGCGGGCCGGGCGGGAGTTCGGCGACGACAACCAGTGCGATGCGTTCTGGCTGCGCGCGGCCGGGCTCGACTGGTACGGACAGCCGGAGTTCGACCTGCCCAAGGCCCAGCGGGAACGCCTCGCCAAGGTCGCGTGGCCTGCCCGTGAGGCGGTGCAGCGGTGAGCCCCGACAAGTTCCTCGTCCTCGTCACCGTCGCCGCGTTCGCCGCCCTGTTCCTCGTCGCGCAGATCGTCCGCGCGGTGGACGCCGGGCAGCAGCGCGAAGAAGAGGACCGGTGACCTCCATGAGCCAGCGCACCGGATCCGTCCCCGACACCCCACGCGCCACCGACTGGCGAGATGCATCTGCCTGCCAGGACGAAGACGGTGAGTTGTTCTTCCCCGTTGGCAGCAGCCCGCCCGCCCTCGCGCAGACCCGCCACGCCAAAGTCATCTGCTCCGGCTGTCCGGTCCTCCAGGAATGCGGCACCTGGGCGTTGGAGACACGTCAGGCATCCGGCGTGTGGGGCGGCATGTCCGAGCGGGAACGCGCGAACATCCTCCGGCAGAAGCAGCGCCGCAACCTCGACGCAGCCGCGGTCGCGGACAAGGTCGACGAGGCCCGGCAGCCGGAGAAGCCCCGCACCCTTCGGTCGATCTTCGAAGACGGCACCACCCGCCTGTACGGCGGACACCTCGCCTGGACCGGGAAGAGGCAAGTTCACTTCGGCGGGCAGACCCACACACCGAAGCAGGTGGCGTTCGCCGTCGACCGCGGTCACTTCCCGGACGGGCGAGTGACGTCCGACTGCGGCATCGACGAGTGCGTGCTGCCGTCGCATCTCGTGGACGTGACGGAGCGGGCCCTCAAGCGCGCGGCGCTCGGATCGAAGGCTCTCGCGTGACCGGCCGCAAGCGCCGTCGCGCCCCACCGCCCGACCCGGAGTACCAGCCGGGCCAACTCCTCAACTGGAACGACTCCCGGCACTGGAACTACGACGGCCCGCAGCTCTGCAGGTACTGCGAGAAGCCCACCCAGCTCCGTGACTCCCACGGCAGCCATGCCCACAAAACGTGCGCCGAGGACGCCCTCGCCCGACAGGCCGCTGAAGCAGCCGACGCCTACCAGAACGGACAGCCCACATGAAATCCATCCGCCTCCGCGCGCTCGCCGCCGCCCTCGCCGCGGTCCTCGCACTCGGCCTCCTCGCCGCCTGCGGTGAGGACACCGACGACGACTGCGACACCGACGCCCTCGCGCTGGTCTCCGCCGAACGCCCCCGCCCGCCGGCCCCGCGTCCGGCCGCCCCGCGGTCCAACCCGAAGCCCAAGGCACCGAAGGCCAAGCCCCACGGCGGTGTGCACGTCGACCTCGACGACGACTGCGACGACTGACATGAAGCGCGCCCGGACCGGCCTCATCTTCGGCGCCGCCGCATACGCCATCACATGGGCCGCCAACGCGTCCCCGCTCTGGTGCGTGGTCGCCGGCCTCGCGGTCGCAGCGATTGCGGCAGCGCTCGTCTGACCCGCCCACCTCAAGCGCCGCGCCGGGCGGAAACCGGCGCGGCACTCAACCCCAAGGAGAACAGCAAATGATCACTCTCGCCAAGGTCGAAGCCCAGGCCCCCGGCCTCGTCAGCCTCGCCAAGACCGCCGCCGTCAGCCTGCACAAGTCCGGGCTCGGCGGGCAGCGCGCCGCCGTCCAGCTCGTCCTCGACCACTCCGGTTCGATGCAGGGCTACTACGCCAACGGCAGCGTGCAGCGCCTCGCCGAACAAGCCCTCGGCCTGTCCGTGAACCTGGACGACGACGGCGCCGTACCCGTCATCTACTTCGGCTCCTACGTCGAGCAGTACGACGACGCCCGCCTCGACAACTACACCGGCATCATCAACCGCACCCACCCGCGGGTGCACTGGGGCTCCACCGACTACGTCGCCGCCATGCACGCCGCGATCAGCGAGTACCAGAAGTCCGGCGCCACCGACCCCGCCCTGGTCATCTTCCAGACCGACGGCGAACCCAACAGCCGCAAGGCCGTCGAGCGCGCACTGAAGGACGCCTCGTCGCTGCCGATCTTCTGGGCGTTCGTCGGGTTCGGCGGGCGTGTCGAGTTCCTGGAGAAGCTCGACGACCTCCGCGGCCGGGTGGTGGACAACGCGTCGTTCTTCCACGCCCGCGACCCGCTGGCCACCAGCGACGCCGACCTCTACGACGGCATCACCCGAGAGTTCGCCGGATGGCTGACCGCGGCCCGTACGGCCGGGGTCCTGCGCTGACCACCTGAGACCACCCTCCTGGCGGCCGGACCGGCGCCCCTACGCCACCGGCCGCCACCCCGGGAGCCCGCCACTTCCCCCCGAACGCGGGCTCCCGGGGACCCCAAGCCAGCACCACCCAGCAAGGAAAGGAACCACATGCCCAAGCTCACACCCGCAGACAACCCCGAGGTCAAACTCGACTCGGCAGCCGCCGCCGTCGAAGCCACCCTCACCCGCGACCAACGCCGCGGCCTCTTCGAGAAGCCCGGCACCGTCGTCTACGCCATCGTCGAACTCACCTCCAAGTCGTACACCGGGCACGCCGAAGGCGAGGACAAGCCGCCGCAGGTCAAGGTCCGCGTCACCGGCTGCGAAGTCGCCCGCACCGACGAAGACGCCAAGTCCCTCATCGAAGCCCGCCGCGCCATGTACCGCGGCCGGCAGATCGACGGCACCTTCGACGAAGTCGGCCAAGGCCCCATGCGCCCCGACACCTCCCTCTCCGACCTGATGGCGGACAAGCCCACCGAGGGCGAGCTCAAGGAGTACAAGCGCCGCCGCGAGCAGGAGCGCCAGGACGAATACGTCCGCTGACAGCCCGCACGACGAGGCCCCGCACCAGCACGGTGCGGGGCCCGAAGAAGAAAGGAGGAGACGGTGTCAGGACTCGGCGATGTTCTTCGCGGCCTGGATGTCTCGCTCCGCGGACTCCAGAGCCTCGTAGACGATGCGCGCTCGCTGCACCAGATCGGGCCGCTCCTCCACGGAGACGCCGCGGGGCAACGAAGCCATGCTGCGCAACTGCTCCACGATCTCCCGGTCCCTGACTGCCCGTTCGTAGAACTCGGGCGGTACGACGTACGCGCTCCGCTCGCCTCGCTCGGTGAAGGCGCCCTGTCGGCCGCCGTACCGGACTTCACGGATGAAGCGCGTGAGGTTCGCGCGGGCGTACGTCATCGACACCTCGGATGTGCCGTCCTCCGCAACGCGAATGCCCTGGTCACCAGCCATGAACAGAGTGTAAGTCATGGTCAATCTCTCCAATCTGGCCAATCTTTAAAGTAGTATGGCAGCGCTGGCCACGCACCGCCAGGCCTCCCATTCCGTCATTCCCGACAGGAGTACGCGTGACCGAGATCGCCCTTCCGACCACCGACCAGGCCCGCCAGCTCACCGACCGCATCAAGGTCGCCGTCGAGGGCACATGGCAGATGATCCGCGAGGCGTACGTGACCCGCGCCTGGTCCGCGCTCGGATACGACACCTGGGACGCATACTGCGCAGCCGAGTTCGGCACCTCTCGGCTCGCTCTCCCGCGCGAGGAGCGCCGCGAAGTCGTCGCCTCCCTCGCCGAGTCCGGACTCAGCACCCGTGCGATTGCCAGCGTGACCGGAGTCAACCAGTCCACGATCAGCCGCACCCTCAGCACCGCAGGTGATGCATTTCCTAGGCCCGATGCATCACCTGCTACACGCAATGTGATCGGCGTGGACGGCAAGGCGTACACACAGTCACAGCCCGAGCCGCCGTCGGACAACGACCTGTTCGCCGGACAGGACTGGGTACAGCCCGCCGAGCCTGCGTTCGAGCGCATGGTCACACCACCCGCTCCTCCCTCCCGCCCGCGGCCCGAGCCCGTCATGCTCACCCTGCGCACCCACACCGGCGACGAAGTCCAGTACCCGAAGCCCCAATCAAAGGCCACCTTCAACAGCACACCCGGCGCCGGAATCTCCTGGGCCAACTGGTCCTGGAACCCCGTCACCGGATGCCTCCACGGCTGCACCTACTGCTACGCCCGCGAACTCGCCACCAGTGAACGCCTCAAGACCGCCTACCCGGCCGGCTTCACCCCGCTCTTCCACGAGCAGCGCCTCGACGCACCCGCGAACACCGCCATCCCTGCCGAGCACCGCGGCGACCCAGCGTGGGAGCGCGTGTTCGTCTGTTCCATGGCCGACCTCTACGGCCGCTGGGTACCGCAGGAGTGGATCGACCGCGTCCACGCATCCATGCTCGCCTCCCCCGAGTGGCAGTACATCCTGCTGACCAAGTTCCCCGACCGGTACGTCGGCCTCGACATGCCGCCCGGCGCGTGGGTCGGAACATCCGTCGACGAGCAGAAGCGCGTACGCATCGCCGAACGCGCCTTCCGGGAGATCCGCGGCGCCGTCAAGTGGCTCTCCCTCGAACCCCTCCTGGAGCCCTTGGAGTTCACCGACCTGTCGATGTTCGACTGGGTCGTCATCGGAGCCCAGACCCAGACGCAGCAGCCCACCGGCACCGTGCCCGCGTTCGCGCCGCCCTTCGAATGGGTCGCCCGCATCGTCGCCCAGGCCCGTGAAGCCGGATGCCGCGTGCACCTCAAGCCGAACCTCGTCAACGGCCACCCCGGCATGCAGCTCCCCGACGAATACCCGCTCAGCGAATAGCCGCCCTCGGGGCTCCGCGCTGGCAGTCCCACCCACTTCTGAACGTCTCGACCGAGGAGCACCATCCGTGGCCAGAATCCGCACCATCAAGCCGGAGTTCTTCACCAGCCTCACCATCGCCGACCTCCCCTTGACGGCGCGGCTGACCTTCATCGGCTTGTGGACGCACGTCGACGACGCCGGCCGGTGCGTCGACGACCCGCGCCTCATCAAGGCCGCGGTCTGGCCCCTCGACGACCGCACCGCGTCGGACATCGAGCTCGATCTGAAGCTCCTCAGTGAGGCCTCACTGATTACTCGTTACATGCTCACGCGGAGGCGCTACATCTCCGTCTCAGGATGGGTTGAGCACCAGAGAATCAACCGGCCGACGCCGAGCAAGCTTCCTGCCCCTGAACAGGGCGAACCGACGCCTCCCGACCCTGTGACCAGGCACGACAGTGACTCACTGAGGACTCACGCACAACTCACTGAGGACTCACCACCGGAAAGGAAAGGAAAGGAAGGGAACAGGGAAGGGAAGGGAAACCCCCCTACCCCCCGCGATCACTCCGGCGAACCCGCCGCCACGCAGACGGGCGAGCGGCACATCGCCGACCGGATGACCGACACCTTCCTCGACCGCTACCGCACCGGCAACGCCTACAGCCGACGACAGGTACGCACGGTCATCGCCGACACCCTCGCCAACGGCACGAGCCCCGACGAACTGTGGTCGGCCCTCGAACGCCTCGGCGCCACCAGCAAGCCCGTCACGCCCGGGACCCTCCAGTTCGCCTTCTCGGAGATCCGCAAGCCTCCGGCAGGCGGCGACGTCATCCCCTTCGCTGCCCGCCAGCAGCAATCCACTGACGACCTCTTCGACCGCGCCATGGCCCGCGCCGAAGCACGCATGGAGCAGGAGTCCTCATGAACCCCAAGGAGACGGTCCTCCTCACCCGCTACGTCAAAGCCCTCTGCCCCCAGCAGAAGATCGACGAGTACACACCCGACGCCTGGCACGACGTCCTCGCCGACTTCGCCCTTGCCGATGCCCGTACAGCCGCCGCCGCGGTCGCCCGCAAGCAGCCGTTCGTCAGCCCGGCCGAAATCGTCACCGAGATCCGCAAGCAGCGAGACGAGCGTGCGGCCAACTACCAGGGCCCCGGCCTCTCCGCAGAGATCCCGGATGCCGACCCCGACGACGTACCCGCTTACCTGTCTGCGCTCCGTGGACTGCGCACCAAGGCTGCGGACGGCATCGAGATGAAGCGCCGACCCGTCGCCGAACTCATCGCAGGCATCGGCCACCAGATTCCCTCCGAGGTCGCGGAGGTACGACGCCCCGGCCCGCTCGGCACCGAGTGCCCTCGCTGCTCCGCCGCCGTCGGCCGGCCGTGCCGTACGCCGAGTGGCAAGGAACGCGCACCGCACCCGGCCCGCGGCGGCGAGAACACGGATCCGGCAGCCGAGGCCGCGGAGTTGGAGCGCCGGCACGCTGCTGCGCGCGACCGACTGAAGCGGCTCACGCCCGAAGAGCGCGACCGGCTGGAGGAGTTCCAGGACGGGCTCCGGAAGACCGACGCCCCGTGACCGCGCACCCGCCGGAGTGGGCGATCCGCTGCCCCTGGTGCAACGCACCCCCCGGCCAACGCTGCACCAGCCCCCGCGGCCGACGACTCCCCATCGAATCCCACGACGCACGCATCCAAGCCCACACACCCGAGGAGGACCCATGCGCCGCTGCCGCATCACCGACTGCACCCACACCGCACTCACCGGCCGACACCTCTGCGGCATGCACAAACAACGCATCGCCCGACACCAAAACCCCGACTTCACCCAGTGGACGGCGGCCGACGACCACGACGTCCAAGCCCTCATCCGCGAACAACGACCGGCCGACGGACTCACCCGCCTCGAACGCGTAAAGGTCGCCCGCGGACTGACGGACCACGGCCTGCCCGCCCACGAGATCGCCCGAATCCTCGGCGTCCACGAACGCACCGTCTACCGCTGGCGCACCACAGACCTCCGACAGACCACACCCGCCACGCCCGCCCAGTACGCCTCAGGCGTCCCCTGAGCGCCTCAAGGCCGCCCCGGAGCTTCGGAAGGCCGCCAGAGCCTCTGAGGGCCGCACAGGGCCGCGCACCCCCGCCGTGTAGTCCCATCCCGCACCCACACCAACCCGCAGAAAGACACACAAATGACCGCCGACCAGCCCCCGACCACCGCCAACCGGTGCCGCTGCATCTGCCCCAACGGCTGCGACTGCGGATGCACCTGCCCCGCCGCCACCGAGCTCCGATCGCTACAGCGGGCCCGCCAGGCAGCCAACGGCGGCCCCATCCGCCTCCAGCGCGTTCCCGGACGACGCAAGCCCGCCCACGCCGCATACGTCGGCCGACCCACCCGCTTCGGCAACCCCGCACGACTCGCCCACGCAGACCACGGCCTCGTCGTCCAGTGGGGCCCCAACGACGCGGGCGTCGGCACGTGGCCCGCCGACGGATTGGAGGCCCGCCGCTACGCAACCGACCTCTACCGCCACTGGATCAACCAGCCCGAACAGGAGTCGCTGCGCGCCCTCGCGCGCCAACTCCTCCACGGCCGCGACCTCACCTGCTGGTGCCCCATCCCCGCCGACGGCCAGCCCGACCACTGCCACGCCGCCGTCCTGATCACCCTCGTGAACCAGCCCGCGACCTGACCCGGCACAGCCCCCAGCCCGCACCAACCCCACCTCAAGGAGCCCCTGATGCGCAGCAACCGCCCGACCACCAGCCAGACCACCTGCGACCACGAGGACGGCGACAGCAAGGCCTGCCACGCCTACGCGATCACCGGCTTCTACCAGAAGACCACCCCCGAAGAGCAGGCCGCCAAGCATGCCAGCGGCCTCGCTGCTGACGGGTGGACGGACGTCGAGGGCCGCGACTACTGCCCCGACCACGACCCTCGCGGCGCTGTCGCGAGCGATCCGCCCAACACGCCCGCCGTGTGAGCCCCACCCACCCCCACAACAGATCAACACCAAGCGCGCGAAGGAGCCCACCATGACCGACCTGCACCTGATCATCAGCCGCCCCGAACCCGGCGACTGGCCCGGCCGCCTCGACGTCGCCGAAGCCCTCGAAGCCGCCGGATGGACCGGCCGCGACGACGGCCAACTGCTCCGCAAGAACGGCGCCGTCTGGGCCGTCACCAACGACTGCGACGACTCCAGCCTCACCTGCCCGAACGGCGCCACCTTCGACCTGCCGTCCGACACCCCGACCGTCGTCGTGATCGCCGCCTGCCTCGCCGCAGCCGACCAGCCCGCCTGAGCCGCCCGCGCGACCACATCCGGATACCAACCACCAGGAGACACCGTGACCGACCCGCCGACCGACATCCGATCCATCAGCTACGGGGGGGGCGTCCAATCCACCGCGCTCCTCGTCCTCGCCGCTCAGGGCCGCATCGACTTCCCGCTGTTCCTGATGGCCAACGTGGGTGACGACTCCGAGAACCCCGGCACGCTCCGCTACGTCGACGAGTGGGCGCGCCCGTTCGCTGCCGAGCACGGCATCGAGCTGAACGTCCTGGACCGGATCAAGCGCGATGGCAGCGTCGAGACCCTGATGGGCCGCCTCACCCGTGAGGGCTCCCGGTCTCTGCCGATACCCGTGCGCATGTCCAACGGGGCTCCCGGCCAGCGTTCGTGCACCGCCGACTTCAAGATCAAGGTGATCGGGAAGGAGCTGAAGCGGCGCGGAGCAACCGCCGCGGCCCCGGCCACGATCGGCATCGGCATCTCCGTCGACGAGATCCACCGCGCGAACAACCGGCGCGTCGAGCCGCACGAGCAGATCGTCTACCCGCTGCTCGACCTCGGGCTACGGCGTACCGACTGCGCGCGCATCATCCGTGACGCCGGTCTGCCGGTGCCGCCCAAGAGCTCGTGTTTCTTCTGCCCGTTCCACCGTCCGGAGACCTGGCACGACCAGCGGCGTGACGAGCCGGAGCTGTTCGAGAAGTCGTGCCAGCTCGAAGAACTCCTCAACGAGCGGCGGGACGAGCTGGGCAAGGACCACGTCTACCTGACCCGCTTCAACAAGCCGCTGCGGCAGGCGATCCCTGACGGGGTGGATCTGCTGCCGATGTTCGACGAGGCCGAGGGCGCGTGTGACTCCGGCTACTGCTTCACCTGACCGCACAGCACCGGCCGGGCGCACTACCGATGCGCCCGGCCGGCACCCCGACCGTACCGACCCTTGGAGTCGTCTTGAACAGCACACCCGAACCACAGACCGCCGCCGTCCCGGAGTCCGCCCGTGCCCTGCTGTGGCGGCATGGCCTGCTGGAGGACGTCATCGACGGCGCGCTCTGCCTCCACGCGCAGGAGCTGGCCGCCTGGCAGCGGAACGCACACGACACGACGCGGCCGTACTTCCACAGCGGACTCCCGTGCCAACCGGAGTACGACTGCCACGTGCGGAAGGTCATCGACACGATCGACCCGACGCGCGCCGACGTGCCGGAGGCGGACCCAGAGTCTGCTGCCGTGCCGCCCGCCCAGGAACGCCGCGACCGGTACGCGCAGGCTGTGCGCAGGCAGGCTGAGACCGGGAACGTCCGGTACGAGGCGATCGCCGATGCGGTGCTGGCTGTCGCGGACGCCGAGCAGGCAGACATGCGTGAGCGGCACAAGGCCAGCCTCCGACGCGCCGACGAGCTCAACAACCAGCTGATGGAGGAAGTCCAGCGGTACGCCGACGGCACGGAGCGGCCCGTGCTCTGGTCGGTCTACAACGAGATGCACAAGCGGGCGATCACCGCCGAGACCCGGGCCGAGGCGATGGAGCGGGCCATGCAGTCCACCGCCGCCGACGCGCTCCGGCACGGAGGCTGCCACCGGAAGCTGATGGCGCAGTGCCAGCGTGCCGAGAAGGCCGAGGCGGCGATCGAGCGGGTGCTGGCATTCGCGGCCAGCCTCGACGAGATCGGCCGGAACCTGGCCGGGCCGGAAGCCGTACACCCGGTGGCCGAGCACATCCGGCACCAGCTCGCCGAACCGGCAGACGATCCCGCCGCCGTGTTGCCGCAGCCCGAAACACAGGCCACGCTCGCCCCGCTGTTCGAGGGCTTCGGCCGCCTCCTCGCCACCAGCAGCCGCGACTGGGGCCAGTACGCGCCCGACGCCTGGCTGTACGCCGTGATCCTCGGCTGGGACTGCGAGCAGGAGCACGAGCATGACGGGTTGTGCGATCAGGGCGCAGCCATGGCGGAGATGGCGCTACGGCACGGCTGGGACCACGGCACCGTGGCCAAGGCCCGCCGGTACCGGGCCGCCGTGCGTGCGATCACCGCGCCCGCCGTCGTGTCGCAGCCCGACGAGGAGGCAGGCCGGATCGTCGCGTACCGGTCTCCGCAGGCCCGCAGCCTGTACTGCGTCCGCCACAGGGGCGAACTGTTCGGCGCCGTCTTCACTCCGGTCACCTCCGAGGATCTGCCAGACGGCGGCCTGTGCACCTTCCCGGACTGCGGCGTCGACGTCCTGATCCCACAGCAGCCCGACGAGGAGGCCCACGGGCCGCGCACCGTCTGCATCTGCGGCCACACCCGAGGCGAGCACCTCCGCGTCAGCGGACGTCTGCTCTGCGACGAGTGCGTCCCGGACAGCACCGACAACCTCGTCTGCAAGGAGTTCGAGGCCCTGTGAGCGACAGCGGAGGATTCACCGGCATCAGCCTCGCAGGCACCTGGGAATGCGGCAGCTGCGGCGCCACCGGCGACGGCTGGTACGACGAAGACGACGGCCTCGTGCTCCACGACGAGAACGAGCAACCCTTCACCCCCGGCGACCACGTGTGCGGGGAGGCCTGACATGGCCCAGATAGAGCCCATCGTCCAGGCCACGAAGTACACCGTGAACTGCCTCCCCGAAGACGGCATCGACAGCCACGTCTTCGCGATCACCGTCGAATACCGGGGCGACGGACGGTGGGGCGTCTACCGCAACGCCCACCGCTGCCTCGGCGCCGACGGCGAATGGTCCTGGGGCTACCAGTGGCGCGACGGTACGCAGGAACCGGACGGCGACGAGGAGTGGGCCGAGTACCACGAGGGCCGTGACGCGTGGCTGGAGGCGCACCGGTTCGACGAGGAGACCGCGCTGAAGCTCGCCCGGGAGCAGGCGCCTCGGGTGACGGTGAACGGGATCACGGTGCGGGCCGCGCTGCGCATGGCCGGGGAGCGCTCGTGATCGTCGACTTCTACGAGGCGGTCGACGTCCTGATGACGGCTGTCGCGGTGTGGATCGTCATCGGTGTCGCGACCGCGACCGCCGTCGGGTACGGGCTGGCCGTGTTGGTGTGGTGCGCGTGGACGACGCTACGGCGGGGCGTGAGCGGCGCGATGGCGTGGCGGGCCCTCAGGAGGGCACAGGCGCCCGCTGAGGGCACGCAGAGCCCTGCGGACGGGTTCCGCAACACCGGAGAACCTCCGGAGCCCCCTGGGGCCCGCACAGAACCTTTGCCTGCATTGACCCAAACAGATAGGAAAGCCGCATGACCGACACCACCCAGGACATCTGCGTCTGGTGCCCCGACCGCCCCCGTATCCCCAGCAGCCAGTTCGACGAACACGTCGACCGCATGCACCCCTCCGTGTCCGACCCCCGCAACTCCACGTCCTGCTGGTCGCAAGCCGAGGTGGGCACACCTGACGCCACCATCCACACCATCGCCTGCAGCCGAGGACGGCACCGGTGGGGCAAGCACCGGAACCGGCACGTCCGTTGGGCGTGCCCGCGACGCTGCGGCTGCGTCCGCCACGCCCGCAAGCGCACCACCGAAGCCTGACCGTCTCGTGCCGGGCCCCCGCCGGGCCCGGCCCCACACCCACAGGAGACACACCCATGCCCCTCCTCGCCAACCGCTTCCTCCAGCACCGCCCCACGCCCGAAGTCGCCCCCATCCCACCCGGCATGCGCGACGACGGACCACCCCACCGCGGACCGCTCTGCCTCGGCCCCACCGGCGACTGGCTCTGCCGCCAGCGAGCCGACAACGGCCACAGCGATCACGCCCCCTACGTCGAGGGCGAGTACCTCACCACCGACCCGGAGGCGCAGCGATGAGCGCGGCCGACGACGAACTGTGCGGCCAACCGCACTACCAGTACACCGAATCCACCTGCACCCAGCCCGCAGGCCACTACCAGCGAGACGTCGACTCACACGCCGCGCCACTCATCATCGACGGCCGCGAATGCGGCGCCGTCGCCTGGGACGAACCGGAGCCAGACGCATGACCGACCGCCACAGCGTCGACAGCATCACCTCCGACGCACTCGACCAGCTATACGACCGGCTCGCCCAAGTCCGCGCCCTCCACCAGCCCGTCGGCGTCGTAGCCGCAACCGAATTCGGCATGTCCCCAGACTGCCCCGTATGCGGCCCGTACCAGTGGCCGTGCGCCACCTACAACGCCATCACCGACGACGAGCCCGGCCCGGCAGCGACCGAAGCGACCAAACCGCGAACAACCGTGAACAACCTCCGCAAACAACTCCGGACCACCCTCACCCGGTTCATCGACCCCGACGACGACTGCATGCCCACCCTCGCCGCCGACGGCCACGGCTTCACCTGGGTGCCCACAGACGACGTCCTCGACCAGATCCTCGCCGAACTCCACAACGTGATCAACCCGCCCGAGGACCAGCCCCATGCCTAAGCCCTGCGAAGTCCACCGACGTGTCGCCCGCACCTGCCCCTGGTGCGGCACACCCAACAACCCGAAGGAACAGTGACCATGGGATTCGGCAGCGCAGGACTCACCTTCTTCAACCCCGTCGCCCGCAGCCTCATCGAGGCCGGCGCCACCGACGACGTCAAGGAGAAGACCCTCACCAAGCTGATCGCCGACCTCCAGGCCGAGGACTGGGACACCGAGCTGGACTCGCTTCAGCTGTTCCTCGACGATCCCGCGATCGTCCGCGCGTTCGCCGCCAACGGGATCACCTGGGAGGACTGACCATGCCGACGACCATCACCGTCCCGCTCTGGCTCGCCCTCGCGAACAGCGCCCTGTGGTTCATCAGCATCGTCTGCTGGGCGATCGTCATCCTCACCTGAAAAACGCGAAGGGGCGCGCCCGACCTCCCCAGATCACTGCGCGCCCCGACTGTCCGACCCTCGTCGTACGCTCAGCCGTGTTGTCCGGTCGTTCGTGCTGGCTGCACGACGGACAACACTGCTACGCAAAGAAGCCCCCGACCGGATCACACGGTCGGGGGCTCTCTGCGTTCGGGGTCAGGCGCGGCGGAGGATCTCGTACTTCAGCTCGGCCTCGGGCGAGCGGTCGAACAGCCAGCCTTCGCCGTGCTGGTCGCAGTACTTGGAGTTCTCTTCGCTGCCGGGGGCGAGGCGGCAGTGGTCGTGTTCGTTGACGCGGGGGCAACATCCGCACGTGGCCTCGCAGCACTCCTCGTCGGGCGTGCAGTCCTCGCATCGGTCGCCCGTGCAGTAGGGCTCAGCCATCCGACGCCTCCGGCAGCGGCCCGTACCCGGCCTGCTCCAGGTCGTACTGGAGATCCCCGACGTCACCACCAACACCGTCGTTCGCGTCGGCAATCCACTTCCACACAATCCCCAGGACCGCACGCGCGTCCTCGCTGAGGGGCGGGGCTTCCGTCTGCTGCTTCGTCATGGCCTGTTCCCGCTTCTTCCGTGGTTGCTTGGCGGGCCCCCGGGCGCGCTTCCGTGCCTGCATGTACGGCACGAGTAGTTCGTAGGGGAGCATCCGCGTCTTCCCGACGACCCGGTAGTCGTCGGTACCGATCGGCCAGCCGGACAACGGATCGCGGGCCAACCTGCGCAGGCCCTCCGCCGTCATGCTCTCGGCGACACCGTCTCTGACGAGCCGATCGGCAGCCTCGGTGAAGGACAGCATCGTCCGCTGCTCCTCTCCCTGGGGCGTGTCTTCGGGCATGGGCTCACCCTCTCAACTTCTTGCGCTCAACGCAAGAAGTGGCTACGGTCGTACTCGGTAAAGGGAAAACCCCTCAGCCCATGTGGAGTTGCTGCTCCGGGCTGAGGGGTGGACCCGCCTCCCGGCGACGAAAGAGCAGGTCCACCGTGGATCGTAGTCAGCAACCCCCTCCCCGGCCCACCCCGCGCACCCGTGCGCAACTCCTCGCCCAACAAATCCTCACCCGCACCGCCGAGCACCTCGCCGACATCGGCCCCAAACCCATGGCCGACAGCTGGCGCACCGCCGCCCTCAACACCGCCATGGACGACGTCCTCGACCCGGTCGCAAGCAAGTACCAGAGGTCTGCCGCCCGCCGAGCCGTCCTCATGGCCCTGCCGCCGATCACCGGGACCACCGTCGAGTACGCGGCCCGCGTGCGGGAACTGGCGGTCGCCGCATGAGCGGGCAGCAGCCGAAGCCGTGCGGCACCTGCCACGGCCTCGGCGGCACAACCGTCGACACCAGCAGCAACGGCGTGCAACGGCAGAACTGGAAGACCTGCGGCACCTGCCGGGGCAGCGGGCAAGCGGGCGGTGGCCGCTGATGGCCCGCCCGACGCGTGCCGAAATGCTCGAACTGGCCGAGGACCGCGAGAAGTGTGCCGCCCGCTGCGACCGCAACGCCGCCAGCGGTGACCGCGCCGCCGCCGACACCGCCAACAGCCTCACCGTGCGAGCCCATGCGGAGACCGCCGCCAACTCCGCACGCAACCACGCCCGCGAGTACCGCGAGGAAGCCGCTGCCCTCCGCGACGGCCGACTGCCTGGGGAGGACTGGTAGTGGGCGCCTTCTCCTGGCTCCGCGGCGGCAACGATCGCGAGCTCGCCGACAGCTACAACACCCGCGAGTCCGCGTCGGCCAAGGCCTCCCGTAAACGCCGTGAAAACCACCGCCGGAACCTCACCTCCAACGCCCGCAAACAGCAGGCACGCGAAGACACCTACTGGCGCAACCTCTGACCCCCACCCCCGATCGGCCGCCCTCCCGCGCTATCCGTCCCCCACGGGCGCGGGAGGGCGGTCCCACTTCACGACACCGGAGCCCACCGTGAAGACCCCCAACGACGAACGCCCCGCCCTCACCCCCCTCCAGCGACGGCTCATCATCGCCGTCACCGTCGGCGCCGGCACGATCGCACTCATCGGGTTCGTCGGGTCCTACTCAGCCGTCCGCGACCTCGCCGAAGCAAAAGGCTTCGGCCGCTTCGCACTCGCATTCCCCATCGGCGTCGACGTCGGCATCCTGGTGCTGCTCGCGTTGGACCTGGTCCTCACGTGGCAGCGCATGCCACTCGCCCTGCTGCGCCAGACGGCGTGGCTGCTGACGGCGGCGACGATCGCGTTCAACGGCGCGGCCGCCTGGCCGGACCCGCTCGGCGTGGGCATGCACGCCGTGATCCCGATCCTGTTCGTCGTCGCGGTCGAAGCAGCGAGGCATGCGATCGGCCGGATCGCGAACATCACCGCCGACACGCACATGGACTCCGTCCGCATGGCCCGCTGGCTCCTCGCCCCAGCGTCGACGTTCCGGCTGTGGCGGCGGATGAAGCTGTGGGAGCTGCGCTCCTACGACCAGGTCATCCGGCTGGAGCGGTCCCGGCTCGTCGAGCAGGCCCACCTACGCGGCCGGTACGGCAGGCGGTGGCGCTCGAAGGCGCCCGTCGAGGCAGTCATGGCGTTGCGGCTCACCCGCTACGGGCGGGAGCTGGCTCTCGTGAAGGGCGTCCTCAACATCGAGCACGCTGAGCCGCTCGGCTCAGCCCCAGCTCGCCCCGAACTCCCGGCGGCTCAGCTCGCTGTGAGCCGTGAGCCGGAGCCCGTTGAGCCTGAGCCGGGCAGTGAGCCGGTCGACTTCGAGACCACCGTCACGACGGCTCTCACCGTCACCAGCCGTGAGCCCCACACCACGCTGGCCGACCCGGTCCAGCCGCTCGGCCACACCCCTGATCTGCACAGCTCACGTGAGCCCGTCTTGAGCCCGACTGAGCCGATCCTCGTGAGCCGCACTGAGCCGAGCCCTGAGCCCGGTGAGCCGGACGACACCGAGACCGACGAAATCGAGCAGCAGATCACCGCGCTGGCTCAGCGACTCAGGGGTGGGGAGCGGCTCACCAAAACCACCGCGGCTCAAGCCCTCGGCGTGAGCCCAGCCACCGCAGGCCGACGGCTCAAAGAAGCCAAGAGCCGCATGGGAGACGGAACGGGGTTCTACACGTGATCCTCGCCGCCATCTTCTGGGTCGCCATGGTCGGCGGGATATGCGGCATCGCCGCCGTCTCACCCCGCGCCGTACCACCCGTCGTAGCCACCACCGCATTCATCGTCACCCTCGCGACGCTCGGCGTCGCCGCCATCCGATAGGACCCGCAATGCAGTTCGTGACCATCGGCGGTGTCACCGTCGGCATCTGCATCCTCGCCCACTACATCGTCACCTGGTGGCCCGGCTCCAAGAGCCTCCGCGGCAACCCCCTCCACTACGCCGCTGACCTGGCCCCCTTCCTCATCGCGTGGGCGTACGGCGTCCTCACGATCCTCGGCGTCGGCGGCCTCATCGGATGGATCGCCGACACCACCCTGTGGATCTCCAACTGGCTCGGCGACGTCGCCCTCGTCTGGGGTGTCGGCGGGCAGGCCGGCCAGACCGTGGCCCGCACGACGTACCTGCCGCTCACGCAGACCGGCGGGGCGATCGTGCTGATCCTGACCGTGATGCTGGTGGCCGCGGTGAAGAAGTCGAGGTACGGCAGCGACATCAAGCGCGGCGCCTGGTGCGGCATCTGCCTCGGCACCTCCGCGGGCATTGCGGGGTTCGCTGCGGCGCCTCTCGCGGTGGCCGTGAACTGGCTCGGCGACAACGTGTACGGGGCGCTGTGATGGACGACGCCGAGCAGGAGCCGGAGGAGGAGCCGGAGCGCAGCCGGGCCGCCGGCGCGTGCGTTCTGGTCGTCCTCGCCGCGGTCGTGGCAGCTGTCGTGTTCGCCGTGTCGCGCACGGCCGGAGTCATCGCGGTGTGGGCCGTCGGGGCGGCACTGCTGTGGCGCGCCACCCGCCGCATGTCCGATTCGTCCGCTCCTCCCCCACCGGAGGAGGAGCGCCCCTCATGCAGTCAATGCGCAGGTCAAGAGCTTGTCAGCGTGACCCCTTCTGAGAGCCAGAAGGGGATGTTGATCTACAGCTACGCCCTGCCCGACCGCCTCAACCACACCCACATTCACCTCTCCCCGGCACCCGAAGCCGAGACCGAACGGACCTCATGACGACCCGACGCCAGGGCACTGTGTACGCCCTCATCGACCCCCGCGACAACAAGATCCGATACATCGGGAAGACCGAGAAACCGATCCTCGCCCGCCTCGCCAGCCACCTCGCCACACCCACCAACCCGGTCATGCGCGTCTGGATCAACGCGCTCAGCCTCCAAGGGCTCACACCGAGGATCGAACCCATCGTCACGGTTCCGGTTGCCCTGCTCGAAGTCGAGGAGAAGCAGCAGATCGAACGGCACGCCGCCGAAGGACACCGTCTGTGGAATGCCCCGTACTACCACCAGCACTTGGCCGACCTTGGCCAGCAGCCGACCACCCCGACAGCGACCGCGCAGTTCCCTGACCCTGCTCTGGCTCGCTGGGCGTACGGCCCCCTGGCCCGCGCTCGCCTGAACGGCGAGGCCCCGGCGTGGCTCGCGGTGGTGACCGTCGTGTGCGGCGCGCCCGTCTTCCTGACGCTCCTCGCTTCGAGGGCGTTGCTCCGCGCGCTGTTCTGTACCCGCCCCGGTCTCCTACTGCTCGCGGTCGGTGGCGCCGGATACACGCTGTGGGACGTCGGGTTCGACGCGGCTGTACGCGAGGTTCTGCTGCCGCAGCTGCCCGTCGCGCAGTGGTCTGAGTTTTGGGACGCCTATATGGGTGGCCCTCTTACGAAGCTGGCGACGGATTCGTTCTGGCCGCTTGTCGCAGCATCGACCACGGTGGCGGGCTCGGCATACGCGGAGATCGCCAAGGCAGCCGGCCTACCCAGCCGCTGACCCAGTAGACCCCGGGGCGGGCCGCTCCATCCGCCAAGAGAGCGCGGCCACGCCCCGGTCCACCCATCCCACGAAGAGACAGGACCCTCATCATGGCGTTCCGTACATCGATCTCCCAAGAAGAACTCCGCGCCGGGCAACCGGCCGAGCAGCACGGCCAGTTCGAGACCGTGTACCAGGCGTCCCGCGGCGGGAGCTTCCCTGTGGAGGAGGAGAAGCCGGTGCCTGGTACGCCGAAGGCGAGTTGACGGGCCTGCGACACTGGAGACTGCACGCCGGGTAGCGCCCGGCACCCCCCTGAAGGCCTCACCGGACGTACCCCCGCCGGTGGGGCCTTCACCCGTCTGGGTGAATGACGCGCCCCGCACCAGCGCCTACGGTCGGAAGCCGAACTGACCGCCAGGGGCGCCTGTGTGTTCGCAGCACGCAGCGGGAACGGTCGAGCTGCGACGGCCCTCCCCGCCTAGCGGTCGGTTCCCGGCGGCGTCCCGCTCTCCCAAGGTGTCGGGGCGCCGCCGCCGCGCTGTCGGTGCTGGCCGCTACGCTCCGGGCTTCACCAACGTTCCGGGGGGAACCATGCGCACCACTGCTGTTCTGCTGATCGCCGCCGTGCTTGCTGCCGGGGCGGTCGGCTGCTCGAAGTCCGGCGAGGAGAACGCGAAGGACTGCGCCGCCGCGCTCACCGAGCGGACCGGAGGCGAGGCGGACACGCCGACCGTCAAGGAGGCTGAGGAGCGGGTCGGCGCGCTCGACGACACGCTCGCGGACATGGTCCGTTCCGGGTACGAGGACGTGGCCAAGGACGCGTTCGACACGCTGGAGGAGAAGACCAAGGAGGGCGGGAAGTCCCGGCCGGAGGCGTGCGAACCGCTCAACGAGGACGACTACACGGCGCTGCTGATGGCGAAGGCGATCGGTGGTTTGGGGTGGACGGGTGAGGGTGGGGAGTTCGACAAGCTGAAGATGGTGGAGAGCTTGGGCGACTAGCGTCGCTGTCGTGAAGAGGCCCCGCCGGGATGGGCGGGGCCTTCGTCATGCGGTGGGCTACTGCCGCAGCAGGAGCGCTTCGTACTCGTCGCACTCTCCGCGCTCGTCGTTGCGCTTGTCGCACCACTCGCTGTGTTCGTGGATCTCGTACTTGCCGTCTGCGGCTGTGGCGCAGGGCGAGCAGCAGTACGCCACGCCTTCCTTGACCTTGCGCATGCAGTCCGGCTTGAGGCACTTCCGGAGCTTGATCAGAAAGTTGAGTGGGTCGCTCATGGGGTGGGCTCCTCGTCCGGGCGCACCGGGCCGTCGATGTCCGGCCCCCAGTCCACGCCCGGCAAGTACACCTTCACGTGCTCCTGAGCCGCACGCCACGCCACGCCCTGGCCGACGAGCCCGGTGTCGAGCTGGCCGCAGATGCACGAGGCGCGGGCATCGGGCGCCGGTACGCCTTCGCGCCAGCCGTCGACTGGCGGCTTCTCCAGGACTCCGACTTCGTAGCTGACTTGGTGCTGGATGGGGCTGACGTCCACCTTGCTCATGTGCTCGTCTCCTCGCTGCCCACCGGGCGCTCCCCGTACACCTCGTCATGCTTCAGCAGTTCCATGTCCAGGGCCGTGTGCATGACAGCGAAGCCCTTGTTCTCATCCGATGCCTTCCCGGCCTCCTGGTCGAGCTTCTTCGCCTGCATCTCGCTGGCGCGAGACCTGGCGAGGGCAGCGAACTCGGCCGCTTCCTCGGCGGTCAGCGGGCGGTCGGCGCAGAGTCGTGGGCGCGGGTCGGCGGCCAGTTCCGGCGGCTTGCGGCCCCACCGAAAACCCACGTTGACGATCAGGTAGTTGAGCCGGCGTTCGTCCGCGTCCGGGTACTCCCGCCGGATCTCCTCGACCCACTTCGGCTGCCGGGCCTCCGCAGTCTCCGCCAGCTCCTTGATCCGCCCGTATGGCAGGGCGGCCACCTCCGGGAAGATGCCGGTCAAGTCGGGCAGGCCAGGGACGACCTGCGTGACCTGCTGGCGAGGCGCAGCCACGGCGGGGCTCGGCTTCTTGGTGGTGCTCAGCTCGTCGACCCTGCGGCGCAACGCTTCCAGTTCCGCCTTCTCCTTCAGTCGTCGCAGGTGCTCCCGGCTCCATCCGGTGACCCGGGCCACGTCGGCCTGCTTCACGCCGTCCCGCTGGAGGAGCGCGACGGCCGTCTCCTGCATCTCGGTGCGGACCGTGTCGAGGGCGTCGGTCGCGCGCTTGTAGCGCTGGGCCACGTCTTCGAGGTCGCTCATCTCGGTCATGCGGCCATGGTTGCACGTGGCCTACGCGTACGCCAATCCCTATAGCCAATGCCAACACACTTGACACTGCCAACCGAGTTGGCCATTATGGGTTACGTAAGCATCGCACCGAGGGGGACCTGATGAGGCACACGGCGAACGAGACCAGCACCCAGACCCTCACCCGCCTCATCAAAGCCCTCGACGCCAAGCGCCCCGTCAGCATCACCTACGTGCGGGCCGACGGCACCACCACGGTCCGCACCATCGAGATCTTCGACATCGTGGTCAGCGCGGTCGGAGACATCCTCATCAAGGCCATGGACCGCGAGACCGGCGAAGCCCGCAGCTTCCGCGTCGACGCCGACCGGCTCATCTCCTACACGGTCCACCGCACCTCGTACCTGGTCGAGCGCCCCGTCGCCGACGAGCCGAAGACCCGCGCCACCTCCGGCCTCGCGACCGTCACCGTCCTCTACCCCATCGACTGCCCCGCCACCGCACGCGTCCAGCTCCTCGCCGACGCACTCACCGCCTGAGCCCAGAAAGAACCCGCCATGACCTACAACCCCGCCAAGGGCGACCGCATCACCGTCCGCCGCACCCCCAGCATCCACGGCGGCACCGGCATCATGACCGGCCTCGTCCTCGACGTCCTCACCCTCGGCGGCGTACCCGGCATCCTGTACTTCAAGTGCGACCAAGGCGGACGCGCCTACCTCGCCACCAACGAGCAGATGGCAGCCATGGGCAAGACGCAGACGATCGAGCGACTTCCGGCCTGACCCCGCGCACACCGAAGGCCCGCCCCCGACACCCCGGGGAGCGGGCCGCTCGCATGCGCCCGGAAGATCACCCGCCCAACCCGCGCCACAATCAACCCCATGACCGCCTACCCGGCGCGCTGCCCCAGACGCAACCTCAACGGCCGCATGTGCGCACTCCGAGCCGGACAAGGCACCAGCCACCCCGGATACGGAACCTGCATCTGGCACAGGGGCGGAACCCGAACCGTCGAGGAGACCTGGGCCATGGCACACGAACTCGCAGCAGAACAAAACGTCACACCGCAGGAAGCGCTCCTCGGACTGGTCCGCACCGCAGTCGGCCGCGCCGCATGGACCGACACCATCATCGTCCAGCAGCTCCGCGCGCACGTCGACGGCGGCGGCGACCCCCTCGACCCGCCCAAGACCGTGCAGACGTGGCTGAAGCAGTCCCGCGAAGAGCGCCGCCTCGCAGCCGTCACCGCGAAGCAGGCAGTCGACGCCGGGGTGATGGTCGCGCTGGAGCGTCGCCTCGACCTCGAAGGGGACCTCGTCGCCGCCGCGCTCTCCGCGGCGCTCGATGCCCTCGATCTGAACCACGAGCAGCGGGTACTGGCGCTCGGCGCAGCACAGCAGCACCTCCTCGGCGCCGGCCAAGACGCGGCCGGGACCTGAACCCACAGCCCGGAATGATCAACGGGAATGCGCTGGCACCCTGCCCCGCATGAGACTCCTGCTCACCGGGGCGTCCGGCTTCGTCGGCTCCACCGTCCTCGCCCACGTGCTCGACAACACCGACTGGCACGTCGTGTGCCCGGTCTCCTACCGGCACCACGGCGACGGCGCCCGCATCAACGCCATCCTCGACCAACGGCCCGACGCACGCCCCCGGGTCGACGTCCTCGCGCACGACCTCGCGCTGCCCATCACGCCGCTCCTTGCCGATCGCATCGGCCCCGTGGACTACGTGTGGAACATCGCTTCCGAGTCCCACGTCGACCGCAGCCTCACCGACCCGGTGTCGTTCGTGCGGAACAACGTCGAACTGCAGCTGAACATGCTGGAGTACGCGCGGATCGCGAAGCCCCGCCTGTTCCTCCACATGTCGACCGACGAAGTGTTCGGGCCGGCCGCCGAGAACTACCGGCACCACGAGTGGGACAGCATCCGGCCGTCGAATCCGTACGCCGCGTCGAAGGCCGCACAAGAGGCGATCGCCTACTCCTACTGGCGCGCAATGGGCGTGCCTTTGATCGTGACGAACACGATGAACCTCCTCGCGCCTGCGCCTCAGTCGTCGGAGAAGTTCGTCCCGAAGATCGCCCGCGCCATCTACGGCGGACCCGGCGAGAAGCTCACCGTCCACGCCTCACCCGAGGGCGTGTCCGGGTCCCGCTGCTGGGTCGACGCCCGGGACTTCGCCGACGCGTGGCTGTGGCTCACCCGCCGCTTCGACGGCGACGAGTCGATCACCTACTACCCGACGCTGCCGAACGGCCCCCACCGCTTCAACATCGTCGGCGAAGAGGCATCGAACCTCGACGTTGCCAAGCGAATGGCCTCGGCTGCTGGTCGTCTCCTCACCTACGAGCTCGTTGACTACCACGGCCAGCGCCCCGGGCACGACCACCGGTACGCGCTCGACGGGTCGAAGCTCGCCGAGCTGGGCTGGCCTGGTCCGCGCCCGTTGGACGAGACGCTCGCGGACATCGTGAAGTGGTACGCGGACAACCCGCAGTGGCTGAACGCGTGAGCGGCATCTTCCGGGCCGCGGTCATCCCGACCCGCGACCGGCACGACATGCTCGCCGACTGCATCAACTCCGTCGTCGACCAGGTCCACCGGGTCATCGTCATCGACAACCTGTCCGACCCGCCCATCGACCCCGACCCGTGGCACGGGAAGGTCGGCGTGGTGTCGCTGCCGATCGATCCGCCGAACATCAGCACCCTGTGGAACGTCGGCATCGCCCTGGCGGACGCAGGCGCCCACGCCATGCAGGCCGCCGAGTGGGACATCGCCGTCCTCAACTCCGACGTCGTCATCCCGGCAGGCTGGGTCGACACCCTCTCGACGGCGATGCGCTCCACCACCGCGGTCCTTGCGTACCCGGACCAGCACGGCGGCCGACAGCAGATCCTCCACACGAAGGCCGAGCCCATCGACCTCCGGCAGCGGATCACCGGCTACGCGTACCTGCTCCGCGGCGAGCACGGGCTGCGGCTCGACGAGTCGATGGCCTGGTGGTTCTCGGACGATGACTTGGACTGGCGGGCTCGCGAGCAGGGCGGCGCCCTCCTCATGCCCGGAATCCCCGTCGAACACCGCTGCCCCAACGGATCGATGTACGAGCGCCCCGAACTCGGCGAGCAGGCAGGCCGTGACCGGGCCACCTTCGAGAAGAAGTGGGGCCGGACCCCATGGTGAAGAAAGCAGGAGCAGCGATGCGCATCGCAGTGACTGGAGGCTCCGGCTTCCTCGGACAGGCCACCATCCGTGCTGCGGAGAACGCCGGCCACGAAGCCTGGTCGTTCGACCGGGCGCACGACAACGACATCCTCGGCGACCTGGCGGCGTTGAAGGGCGCGGACACGATCGTGCACCTTGCAGGGATGCTCGGCACGTCGGAGTTGTTCGATGCGCCTGAGGCTGCGGTGCACGCCAACGTGATCGGTGCGCTGCGGGTGTTGCGCTGGTGCGAGCAGAACGATGCCGCGTATGTGGGCATCACGATGCCGCCCGTGTTCCCGTCGGTGTACACCGCCACCAAGGTGTGCGCGGACCGGCTCGCGACCGCGTGGCATGAGGCGTACGGCGTGCCGGTCTCGCATGTGCGGGCGTTCAACGCGTTCGGGCCGGGCCAGAAGTGGGGGCCCGGGCATCCGCAGAAGATCCTCCCGACGTTCGCGCGGGCTGCGTGGGAGGGGCGTGCGCTGCCGGTGTGGGGTGATGGCGAGCAGACGATGGATCTGGTGCATGCGGACGACGTGGGCCGGATGCTCGTCGACGCCGCTACGCATGGGGACGACGTGACGTTCGATGCGGGTACCGGGCAGGCAGTGACGGTGACGGAGCTGGCCGAGTTCGTGCTGACGGTGACGGAGTCGCGGGCGGGGATCGAGCACCATCCGATGCGGACGGGTGAGCGGCCGACGCGGATCGTTGCGGAGGGTGCGGGCTGGGATCGTCTGGAGTGGAAGCCGCAGCATGATTGGTCGCGGGTGGCGGACACGGTCGAGTGGTATCGGAACCCGTCGTGAGCGTTGCGATCATCAGTGCGGTGTACGACTCATACGACGTGCTGAAGCCCGTACTTCCGCAGACCGGTGTCGACGTGGACTGGGTGTTCGTTACGGATGCTCTGCCGTCTGGGGTGCCTGATCTCGGCTGGCGTGTGATCTATCAGCCCCGCCTGGGCGTGCATCCGAACCGGGCGGCGAAGGCCCCGAAGTACCGGCCGTGGGAGTACACGGATGCTGAGGCGAGCATCTGGGTGGACGCGTCGTTCCGGGTCGTGTCCGAGGCGTTCGCTGTCGAGGCGTTGGCGTATGCGGATCCGATCGCGCAGTTCGTGCACCCGTGGCGGGAGTGTTTGTTCGCGGAGGCTGAGGAGTCCGCTGGGCTGCCGAAGTATGCGGGTGAGCCGTCGCTGGAGCAGGCGGCGCACTATGCGGAGCGCGGGCATCCGGAGAACTGGGGGCTGTGGGCGACGGGGGTTATCGCGCGCCGTCACACGGATGCGGTGCGGGAGTTGGGCGCGCGGTGGGCGTTCGAGACGGAGATGTGGTCGTTTCAGGATCAGATCTCGCAGCCGTTCGCGTTGCGGGAGGCGGGGCTGCGGCCGAGCGCGTTGCCGGGGTCGCATCTGGCCACGCCGTGGCTGGCGTATGAGGGGAGTGCGAGGCATTGAGTAAGGCGAGCGGGGAGGCGGAGCGCAGGCGGCGGGCGCGGGCCCGGAAGGCGAAGGCAACCTCGCCTGCCGTCACGGTGCGGCCCACAGTCGCGGAGATGGAAGCGGTGCTCGTCGACTGCCCGGACCGTGACAACCACGCCGTGTGCCCGATCAACGGTGACAAGCATGACTGGTACAAGCCGCACCCGCGCCCGGCGGACCACAAGTACCAGTGCCTGGCGTGCGGGCACTACGACCTCGACGACTACAGATGAGGCACTGATGAGCGAGCAGACACCGAGCGTGGGCCGGATCGTCCACTACGTCAGCAGCGGCGACTGGTACGGCGACAACACCTGGCGACCGGGCCCGTGCCGCGCCGCGATCATCACGAACGTGATTGAGCCGAACAAGGCGGACGCGTACGTCGATCTGACCATCTTCGAGCCCAACGGCTCCTGCGTAGATGGAGCGGTGAAGTACGACGAGACGCGGACCACGGACGAGACGTGGCACTGGCCGGAGCGTGTGTGATGGCGAGCATTGAGATCGGCGGCGGCACCCTCGTCCAACCCGGGTGGATCAACCTCGACTCCCGCAACGGCCAGGGCGAGTGGGCGCGCATGGCGCAGGACACCCCATGGCCGACGTCGGACAACAGCGTCGACGCGATCCGGGCGAGCCACGTGATGGAGCACATCCCGGCCGGGCAGGAACGCATCGACGTCATGAACGAAGCACACCGCGTGCTGAAACCGGGCGGCGTGTTCGAGGTGATCGTGCCCATCGTCAACAACCCGCTGACGTGGCACGCTCTCGCTGACCCGACGCACGTCTCGTTCTGGGTGCCGGAGAGCTTCCACTACTTCGACGGACTGTTCGCCGCGAACGCCGACTACGGGATCAGCCTGTGGTCGACGCTGGAGCTGGAAGTTCGGGGCGGCTTCGAATGCCACTGGAAGGGGACGCCGCGATGAAGGCAGACAACCTCACAGCGCAGATGAACTGCCCTGCTTGCGGTGACCCGCTGACGATCCCGCTCACCCTGCGGATGACGGACGGGGCCACTGCGTCGCTCACCTTCAACACACTCGCGGTGCAAGACCACCTGAAGACGCATGCGGCCGCCGAGGAGGCGCCTGGTGAGCGCCCGTGACGCCTTGTCCCAGGCGCTGTGGGACAACTACACCCAAGCCCAGAAGAACGAGTTCATCGACGCCTACGCGCACGAGCTAGCGGAGCAGCAGCGGGCATCCGGCCGCGACGACTACTGCTGGGGAACGGACTGCTGCGGCCAGCACGGCGGTGTGGCTGACCTCATCGACCCGCCGAAGGACACGACGTGAAGCAGAGCGTGACGGTTGTAACGCCCTTCCACGAACAGCGGCGCGCGAACGGCATGCTCGAACGCGCCGCCGCCTCCGTCCGCAACCAGACCGTCCCCGTCGAGCACATCCTCGCCGAAGACATCCACCACATGGGTGCCGCCATCACCCGCGCCCACGGCCTCGCACTCGTCGACACGGAGTGGACTGCGTTCCTCGACTCGGACGACGAGATGGACCCAGACCACATCGAGCAACTCCTCGCATGCGCGGCCGAGACCGGCGCCGACTACGTGTACCCGTGGTTCCGCGTCGTCGGCGGCAGCGACCCGTTCCCGATGTTCTTCGGCAGGCCCTTCGACCCGGCCTGCCCAAACAGCACGACGATCACGATCCTCGTGCGCACCGAGCTGGCCAAGGAAGTCGGCTTCGCCCGCGACCCGGCGGTGCAGGTGTCCGGCGAGGACTTCCAGTTCACGTTGGGCTGCATCGCCGCCGGAGGAGAGATCGTCCACCTGCCCCGGCGCTCCTGGACCTGGCATCACCACGGGCTCAACTCCGCTGGCCTGCCCGATCGGGGCGATGCCCGACGCCGCTGAGTGGCGGCCCTGTGCGCTTCTTCCCGGGGCCGCCAACGGGTCAATGAGGGGAACACAAGACCTACAAAACCCCTGGCGCCCTTCCAGCGTACGGGCGAACGACAGACTCCCGTTCCGGAAACCACCGCCTGCGCAACCGGTGACAATCCGGAGCATGACCACCGAGGACCGGGCCCAAGTCGCACAACGTGCCGCCGCCCTCCTCGCTGCCCAACTCGCCCCCCGCTGGCGCCCACTACCTCACCAGGTCCCGCCCCCAGGCGACTGGTACGGATGGCTCCTGCTGGCCGGCCGAATGGCAGGCAAGACAGACGCCTGCGCCGCCTACGTCCACGAGCACGTCAACGGACCCGCATGCCTACCCGGCCCGAGCCCGCACTGGATCGCCATCATCGGCCCGACGATCGGCGACGCCGTTACCTCCTGCTACTCCGGGCCATCTGGCCTGAGCGTTCACAGCCCGGAGGCGAAGCTCCGCACCGCCCAGGGCGGCACAGTCGTCCGCTGGCCCAACGGAAGCGAAGCGAAGATCTTCGGCGCGCACTCCGAAGAAGACGTCGACCGCCTCCGCTCGGGAGGTAACCGATGCCTCGCTTGGCTCGAAGAACTGGCCGCATGGCGACACCTAGACGAAGCGTGGGACCACATGCGTTTCGGTCTGCGCGTTGGGCCACGACCCCACTGGGTAGCGTCCACCACGCCGAAGCCCAAGCCGCTGATCAAGCAACTGAACGCCGGGATGGTCGAGCGGACGATCCTGACCCACGCCAGCTACCGCGACAACCCGCACATCGCCGAAGACATCAAGGCGGCGCTGGAAGACCGGTACGCAGGCACCCAACTTGGCCGCCAGGAGCTGTACGGCGAGCTGATCGAGGAGGACGAGAACGCCCTCTGGCAGCACTCGATGATCGACGAAGCACGCGTGCGGCCCGGCGACGTTCCGGACCTGGTCCGGATCACCGTGGGCGTCGACCCATCCGGCGGGGCCGGAGAGCAAGGCATCGTCGTCGCGGGGAAGTCGGGGCTCGTGCTCCCAGGCGATGGCGGGCGACCGCAGCACCACGGATACGTCCTCGATGACCGGTCGTGCAAGTTGTCGCCTGACGGTTGGGGGCGCCGCGCGGTGCAGGCCGCGATCGACTGGGAAGCGGACGATCTGGTGGTAGAGCGAAATTTCGGAGGGGACATGGCCGCGGCGACGCTGCGCGCGGCGGCTGATGTTCTCGGGGTGGACATCCCGATCCGGACGGTCACGGCTACCCGCGGCAAGGCGATACGCGCCGAGCCCGTGGCGGCGCTCACGGCGCAGAACCGGTGGCATCACGCTGGCGAGTTCCCGAAGTTGGAGGACCAGATGGCGACTTGGTATCCGGAGTCTCGCTGGTCGCCGGATCGCCTCGATGCCTCTGTGTGGGGGGCATGGCATCTGAAGCTGGTTGGGACTGCTGGGCGTGGTCAGGGTTCGTTGGGTGGGGATTTGGCCAGAAAGCAGATCGTCGGCGGGCGCATACGCTGACCGGCATGAGCATCTGGATCAGTGCTAGCGATGGCGACGAAAGTGACCTTGTGGCGCTGTACAACGATGGTGACGCGGCGAACTATCGAGGCGAGGGCACGCCACATGTCCACATCGACGTCGCGGTCACCGGCTCTGGATTCCATGGCCTGACTCGGCTTGCTCTGTGGAGCGACTGTGAGCCGGTGGTCGAGACGGATGTGTTGCTCACTCGCGAGGCTGTGCGGAGGCTACGGGACCGGCTGACTCGGGTGCTTGGGGAGGCGTTGTGAACACTGGGCTGCTGCTCATCGTGATGTCGCTCGCGGTGTACCGGCTTACGCGGTTGGTTGTGGCTGATACGTTCCCGCCGGTGTTGTGGCTGCGGGACCGGCTGGCCGGAGGCTGGCGCCCGCTCACACTCGCCGAGCATGAGCGCTACGTCGCGGCGTCTCGTTCGGCGCAGGCCGTCATCCGGGATGCGTGGTCCTACGATCCGGACGACGATCTGGGCCAGCGCCATGTGCGTCGCGCACGATGGTCGCCGCACTGGCTGGCTGAACTCCTCTCCTGCCCTTGGTGTGCGAGCGGCTGGGTGGCACTGGCCGTGACGGCAGGGACGTGGGCGGCCGTGGGGCTGCCGGTGCCGCTGCTGGTGTGGCCTGCAGTGTGGGCGGCTGGTGCGTTGCTCGCTGCGCAGGAGTGGGCTTAGCTTCACCGGTCCGGCCAATACAATGGCGGCATGGAGCCCGAAGCGCAGGACCCGCTGACCGAGGCAACCGAGCTGAATGACTACCGGTGTGGCGTCGATGGCGGATGCCCGGCTTCCTGGAACTGCGCCGAGCGCTTGCACACCGACGCTGACGTGATCCAGCACCTGACGAAGAACCACACGCCTGAAGAGTTGGCGTGGGCGCTCCTTGATACGTCCGCCAATGTGTTCCGACTGCGCGACTACATCACCTATCGGTACGACCTTGGGCGGAAGGGGCCCGTACCGTATGCGGCCGTTAATGGGTCGGTTGAGACGGACTTTGACATCGATGAGGTGCAGAGCACCGTGGCAGCGACAGCAAAGCGGCAGATGCCGCCGCACGTAGCGCGCAGTCTCGGGATGGACGGCTAATCGCCGGACAAGATCGGGCGTAGAAGCCCGTAGCATCGGCCCCGTAGAAGGATGGGACTGCTACGGGTCCCGGTTGTGGGGTTGAGGGCCGTTCGCTGATGGGCGTCACGCGGACGGCCCTCACGCATGTAGATCGCCGACTCAGTGAGGCTTGGCGCACCGAGCGAAGTGAACGTCGGCCGGGACGAGATTGGCCTCCCACAATTCGTAGTGCTCGTCGAACAGGTGCCCCGCGACCCTCACGGCCTCTTCGAGGACTTCTCGGTCCTCGGGTGCTGGACGCTTCGGTCCGATGCCTTCATCCACGAGGGCCAGTTCCATCCGGATGATCAGCGAGGCTTCCTGTTCGGTCATGCCTCAGAGTATCGCCGCGCGAGCTTCCCCGGAATGATCTTCCCTGGCTCAGTTCTACCGTGCCCCGCAGACCCACCCACGGGACAGCGGGAGCGGCACATGGCCTGGTACGACGCCTTCAGGCGACGCGGCACACCCACACCCAAGCCGCTCCCCACCCCCGCCGAACAGCAGCCCAACGCCCTCACCGCCGCAGCAGCCCCCGCCACCAGCCCCCGCGCCGAACTCATCCGCAACCCAGAAAACTGGCAAGAAGAAGTCTGGGGCTACCACGACACCCTCGGCGAATTCCGGTACGCCACCGACTGGGAAGCCAAACGCCTCTCCCGCGTCCGCATCTACGCAGCCAAACTCGAACCCGGCGCAGACGAACCCGTACGCGGCGACGCGGGCATGGCCGTCGACCTCATGACCGCACTCGCCGGAGGACCCGGCGGGCAGGCGCAGATCATGGGCGGCCTCGCCACCCAGCTCCGCGTCCCCGGCGAGGGCTACCTCATCGTCGAGAACGTCAACGGCATCGAACGATGGTCGGTCCGCTCCATCGACGAAGTCCGGGCCGCACGCCAGCGGTACGAGGTCATCGACGAGAACAGCGTGAAGTCCGGCAACAACTGGCGGCCGTTGGCCCCGGACTCGATGGCGCCGATCCGGGTGTGGCGCCCGAACAAGCGCTACCACCACATCGCCGACAGCCCCACCCGCGCTGCCCGTTCCACGATGCGGGAGCTGGAGCTCGTCAACCGGCACATCGTCGCCCAGTACCTCAGCCGGTTGGCGTCGGCGGGTGTGGTGGTGTTCCCGAACGAGATCACCTTCCCCGTCCGTGAGGAGTTCGCCGACGCCCCGGATCCGTTCATCGCCGAGTGGATCGAGATGGCGGCCGAGGCGATCCGTACTCCGGGTACGGCGGCGGGCGTCGTGCCGATGCCGATGAAGGTGCCCGCGGAGTACGTCGACAAGATCAAGCACGTCGACTTCACCCTGAAGATCGACGAGAAGATCATCGAGAAGCGGGACTCCGCCATCAAGCGGCTCGCCTCCCAGCTCAACGTCCCTGCCGAGGTGCTACTGGGCATGGGCGACGTCAACCATTGGAACGCCTGGATCAGCGACGAGACGTCCCTGAAGGTGGACGTCGCCCCCGACGCCGAACTCATCTGCCAGGCCATCACCACCGGCTACCTCCAGCCCCGCCTCAAGGCCTCCCACGTGGAGGACTGGGCACAGTGGGTCGTCTGGTACGACATGTCCGAGCTGACGCTGCGCCCTGACCGCTCGGCGGACGCCTTCCAGGCCTATGACCGGCTGGAGATCGACGGTGCCGCCCTCCGCCGAGAGACGGGATTCGACGAGTCGGACAAGCCCTCCAGCGAGGAACTGAAAGAGCAAGCCCTCAAGGTCATCATCCACACGTTGCCGTCCGGCGCCGGGTCCGCTCTCACCGAGCTCATCGGCGAGCAGGTCACCATCGCAGCGACCGCGCCCATCGCACCCGGCGAGGAAGCACCCCCGGAACCAGAGCCGGAGGAGCGAACACCACCCAACCCGGACACCGCCCGGGAGACGGCCGCCGCAGAACGCAGCGAACGCATGGCCCGACAAGCCCAAGCCCTGCACGCCGTACGGTTCGCAGCCGGCAGACCACCCGAACTCCTGCATCCGGCGATCTGCTCGCAGCATGCGTACTCGTGCCCGTTCACCCATGCCGCGTTGAAGCTGCACTCACTGCCGAGGCCGGGGACGTCGGGCGTTTATGAGGCGCGGCTCGACAGCTTCGGCCGGTTCACGATCGGCCGGCTCTCTCCGCTGCTGGATACGGCTTCTTTCTTCTCGACGACGACTCGGAGCAGCGCGAATGGTCACGCTCACAGCCGCCGCTGACGGCTCGCATATGTCTGGCGCGATGATCGCGTTGATGCCGACGCCGGGGGATGCGGAGCGGCTGGCGATCGAGGGCGGCGAGCCAGCCGACCAACTGCACTGCACACTCCGATATCTCGGCAAGGGAGCCGACTTCGACGACACCGCGCGCGCCGCGATCGTCGACTCAGTGCGCATGCTGGCCGAAGGGATGCCGCAGATCGTGTCGAAGCTCTTCGGCGCCGCGCACTGGAACGGCAACGGCGACGAACCGTCATGGGTGTGGTCCGTCGGCGACGACCCCGAGCACGGTCAGTCGCTGGAGGCCGCACAGGGCATGGCGGAGGAGGCGCTACTGATGGCGCCGATGGACGTGGAGCTTCCGACGCCGCACACGCCCTGGGTCGCGCACGTTTGCGCCGCCTACTCCGACGAGCTCGACCTCATCATCGCGTTGGAGGAACGGCTCGGTCCGATCGTCTTCGACCGAGTTCGGGTGACATTCGCCGGAGACCACACCGACATCCCCCTCAGCGAGGGCGCGATCACGGCGGCCGCCGATGGTCCGCTGCGCCGTCAGCCCACCGAACTGGAGACCCGGTCCCGCGTCGACTTCACCGCCATGGACAAAGCCTGGCGAGAAGCCGTCACCAGCACCGTCGAAGCATGGGCAGATATCCAGCAGGCGCAGCGCGAGTACATCGCCGCCGTCGTACTGGTCGCCGCCGAGGCCGACGACCTCAGTCACCTCGACACTCTCACGGTGGACAGCACCGACGGCGAGCGCCTCCTGATCGCCCGCATGATCGCCTACGCGCGGGAAGCAGGCGACGCACAGCAAGCAGAGGCCGAAGCCCAGGGCGTGACCGTCCCGGACTGGAGCTTGGATGACGAGGCGCTCACCGCCGCCGCGATCCGCGACCGACTGCGGCAGGTCGGCCGCACCGCGGCTCGTGTCCTCGGCGTCGGCCTCGTCCAGTCCGCGGTCCGGCAGGCGATGCGCGTGTGGGGGTCAGGCACGGCGCTGCACGTTGCGACGCAAGTCGCCGAACACCTCGCAGCCCTGTCAGGCGCCGCGGTGGAGGAGCAGATCGGCGCGGCCATGAGTGCGGCACAGAACGAGGGCCGTATGGCCGTCCTCGCCGTCGCCCCGCCCGGCACATATACGGCTAGCGAGGCGCTAGATCGCAACAGCTGTAAGCCCTGTCGGGACATCGACGGCACCCAGTACACCGGACTGGCCGAAGCCCGCACCGCGTACCCCACCAGCGGCTACACCGACTGCCTCGGCGGCTCCCGCTGCCGGGGCTTCCTCGTCGCCATCTGGCCGGAGGACGACGTGGACGAGGAGCAGGCAGCCACAGCCGGAATGATCTTGGCGGCGAGTGCGGCCACAATCCCCACGACCGAACAAGAGGGAGGCGCCGTGCCCTACCGCACTGTGCAGGACCACCCGGACTGCGGCGCCGACACCCCGTGGGCCGTGACCAACACCGACACCGACGAACTCATGGGCTGCCACGCCACCGAAGCCGCAGCCGCTGAGCAGCTCGCCGCGCTAATGGCCGCAGAGACCGACGAACTCCCCGACGAGGGCATGGACTACGCGGGCAAAACCGCCCCCTGGCGCGGCCCCCTCGCCATCGAAGGCCAAGTCACCGGAGACGGCAGAGAGTTCGCCCCCAACGCCCTCACCTGGGCCGAACTCCCCGTACCGCTCAGGTGGAACAAGGAAGACTCCCACGGCGGCGAGGCACGCACCATCGCCGTCAACGTAGGCCGCATCGACAAGGTGTGGCGCGACGGCAGCCTCATCATGGGCGAAGGCGTCCTCGACCTCTCCGACGACGACGGCCGCCGCGTCCACGCCAAGATCGAGGGCCAGTTCCTCCGCGGCGTCTCCATCGACGCCGACTCCATCGGCGAGCCGGACATCGAGTACGTCTTCCCGGAGGACGTCAACGCCGGCACCACCGAGGCCGAAGGGGACGACCTCTTCGAGATGCTGTTCGCGCAGCCCGAGAAGATCGTGTTCCACGGCGGCCGCATCCGCGCTGCCACGTTGGTCGACATCCCCGCGTTCGCCGAGGCGTACATCGCGCTCCTCGACGAGGCCGGTGCGGTCGTGGCCGGCGGGCAGCCGGTCGGCGAGGACGTCGTCCGCACGCTCACGGTGTCCGAACCGCCGCCGGTGAAGCCGCGGATGTCGCTCGTCGCCGCGGGCGAGGTGTGGCGGCCGGAGCCGGGGTGGTTCGCCGACCCGAAGCTGTCCCTGCCGACGCCGATCACGGTTACGGACGACGGCCGGATCTACGGGCACGCCGCGCAGTGGGGCTCCTGCCACATCGGGCAGGACGACGTGTGTGTGCAGCCTCCGCACGAGGACGCCCACCCGTACTACCGCACCGGTGAGGTGGCGTGCGCGGACGGCTCCCGGGTGGCGGTGGGTCAGATCACGGTGGGGACGGGGCATGCGCCGCTGCATTACGGGGCGACTCCGGCGGCCGAGCACTACGACAACACCGGTGTCGCAGTCGCGGACGTCGCGGTCGGCAACGATCAGCACGGGATCTGGGTGGCGGGGGCGATCCGTCCGGGCGCTGATCCGCTGCGCGTGTATGAGCTGCAGGCGGCGGGCCAGGTGTCGGGTGACTGGCGGCGGATCGGCGGCGAGTTGCGGCTGGTCGGGCTGTTGGCGGTGAATGTGCCTGGCTTCCCGGTGCCGAAGATGCGCGCCCGGGTCGCGAGCGGTGAACCTCAGGCGCTGGTGGCTGCGGGCCGTCCGACGGTGGCGTCGGGGTTGTCGCCGGAGGAGACGGAGCGTCAGGCGGTGCGGATCGTGATGCGGATGCTGTCCCGCCGCGTACACCCCGGAGGGAGGTGAGCAACGTGTGCAGTTGCAATAAGAGGCGCCGTCCGGCACCTCCGCCGCCGCCCCCGCCAAGCGTCTGACCTTTATAAATAGCGGTCCGGTGAAGAGAATTGACTCTTTGCCGGACTGTGTGCTATGAGCTAACCTCGCCACGAATGGGCGCCACCAGACGGGCGCACAACCCCTCTTCGCAACGGAGGACCACGTGGCAGCCGAAGAGCTCTTCAGTGCCCCGTCCGACCTGACCCTCGCAACCGACGCCGACCTCACCGAGCTGGAGACCCGCGCGGTCGCCGAGTTCAACCGCATCAACTCCGACGACGCACAGCCAGTGACCGAGGAAGCCCTCCAGGAGCACATGTCCTACGCGTACCGGCTGACCGAGGACCTCGACCGCATCCGCGGCGAACTCCGCGTCCGCGAGGTCCGCGCCAAGGAACAGGCCGCGATCCAGCAGGCACGCGTCGCCAACCAGCTCTCCCAACTGGAGGCCCGCGTCAACGGAGCCCCCGCCGCACAGGCCGCTGCCGAGGCTGCCCCTGCCATCGACGTCGAGGCCATCGCCGCAGCCGCCGCCCGCGGCGTCACCGCGGGCATGGCCCAGTTGATGATGGACCGCCGCGGCGGCACCGTCCGCCCAGACGAGATCGCCCGGCGGGCCACCGCCTCCCTCGCCGAGACCGCCGCACACGCGCCTGCCCCGCAGGTCCCCAACCAGCGCCTCGCCGTCACCGCATCGGTCGACATCCCTGGCGTCGCCCGCGGCGAAGGACTCACCAGCCTCACCGCGCTCGCCGACGTGACCGCACGCAAGGCCAAGTCCATGCCGGTCACCTCCGGGCAGCCCAGCGAGCAGCTCGTCGCGTCTATCCGCAACGACTTCTCCCACAGCGTCGACAACCACACCAAGCGCAGTGAGATGAAGGACCTCATCTCCTACCTCACTGGCCCCGACAAGCAGGCCGCGCTCGTCGCGGGCGGCGGCTGGTGCGCACCGTCCGAGACCCGCTACGACTTCTTCAACATCGCCTGCGAGTCGGGCATGATCGACCTGCCGACGTTCGGCGTCACCCGCGGCGGCATCGAGTTCCCCGTCTCCCCGTCGCTGGCTGACGCGCTCGGAGGCGGCACCGCCTTCGCCGGATTCGCCGCCACCCTCTCCAACACGTCGACGCCGTTCCTGTGGACCGAGGCCGACGACATCGCCGCCGCCACCGGCTCCCCGACCAAACCGTGCATCCGCGTCCCCTGCCCCGACTTCGACGAGGAAAGGCTGGAGGCGTACGGGTACTGCCTCACCGCAGGCAACCTCACCGACGACGCCTACCCGGAGGCCACGCAGAACACGCTGGTCCTACTGATGAAGGCGCACGCGCACGTCATCAATGCCCGCCTGATTGCGCTCATGCTCGCCCGCTCCACCGCCGCCCTCCCCATCTCCGGGGGCGCCGTGACCGACTCTGCGGCACCCCGGATCTACAACGCGGTGGGCCTCGCCGCGACCGACTACCGGGCGCGCTACGGCATGTGCATCGACGACGTCCTCGAAGTCGTCCTCCCGTACTGGGTGCGCGACGTCATCCAGGCCGACCTCGCCTGGAAGGCCGGAGTCGAACTCGGCGACATCCCCCTGTCCGAGGTGAACCGGTACTTCACCGCCCGCAACATCGCCGTCCAGTGGGTCAACGACTGGCAGGTCCGCGGCGCCTCGCAGTTCGGCAACGCCACGGCGATGGCGGCGTGGCCGACGACCGCGGACTTCCTCATCTACGCGGCCGGAACCTTCATCCACGGCAACGGCATGAGCCTCGACCTCGGCGTCATCCGCGACTCGGTGCTCAACGAGACCAACGACCACACTGCCGCATGGTCCGAGGAAGCGCACCTCATCGCCCGTGTCGGTCACGAGTCCCGCCGGTACACGGTCGGCTTCCAGGTCAACGGCTCCACGTCGGCGCTCCTCACCGGCACGGTCCGGGTCTGACCCCGGATCCAGGCCGTGAACCGTACTGACGACGAAGGAGGGTGAACACGCATGGCGCGACAACTCATCGACCTGCCCACCGTGTTCACCCCCCTCCCGTACGGACTGTGGGACAGCATCCAGGCCCCCAGCCCCGACGGCGTCCACTGGCAGAACGGCGTCACCTGGGTAGACCGCTGCCCGACCGGTGACACCACCTACGACGAGTGCATTGCCGCCACCGGGGTCGGCGCCCCGCCGGAACCGCCGGCCAAGACCGCGAACGTCACGCAGGAGTCGCGGGGTGCGCTGCCGTTCACCGTGGTCGCCGAGTTTCACTGTTCGCCGATCGGGATCGGTGAGGCGCAGAGCATCGCGCAGGACGCGCTCGCCCGCGTCGAGCAGCAGCAGTTGGAGACCGCGTTCTGGACTGGCCTTGCGGCCGATCAGACGGTGGTGTTCCCGCATCTGTCGGCCGACGCGGAGGTCGTGGACGGGGAGGTCGTCCTCCAGCCTGTCGCGTCCCCGGCGGTGACTGGAGCTGACGTTGCTCACGGGCTCGGGATGCTGGAGCAGGAACTCGCCGACTGCTACAAGGGCCAGGGCCTGATCCACGTGCCGCGTACTGCGCTGCCGACGCTGGCGGCGTGGAAGCTCGCCCATGTCGACGATGACGGCCGTCTGGTCACTCCGGCCGGGAACTTGATCGTGGTCGGCGGCGGCTACCCCGGCACGGGCCCCGACGGGGAGGCTCCGGCTGCGGGAACGACGTGGATCTACGCCACCGGTGCCGCATGGGGCTACCGGTCCGACGTGTATTTCACGCAGGTCCGCGACTCACTCGACCGCACTTCCAACACTCTTCGCATGCAGGCCGAGCGCAACTACTTGATCAGTTTCGAGTGCTGTTTGCTCGCCGCGCACATCGTCCTGGGCGTGCCCACCGAATAGGAGATAGAACCCATGGCAACAGTCTCCACGTGCGCGACTCCCATCAAGGGCACGCACATGCGGATCATCGAACTCGACGCCTGTGGCGTCCCGATCACCGGAACGTCCGGGACGGTCATCGTCACCAAGGGCTTTGTCCAGGTCAACATGGAGCCGCAGTACGAGGACGGGACGGAGTTCTTCGAGCGCACCGCTGATGGCACGGCGTGCGTGAACCAGAAGGACGACCCCACCCTCAAGCGCATGAACCTGACCTCGCAATTCTGCGAGATCAACGTGAGTGGCGTCACCCTGCTGGTCTCCGGCCGCGAGCTGACCACGGGCTCCCCAACGACAGGCACCGGTTTCGCGGTCGCTGAAGGCAACCCCACTAGGCGGTACAGCCTGGAGGTGTGGCAGGAGGTCGCCGGAGCCGGGGCCTGCGACGCGTCCGGAGCGCAGCGCTACATCTACAACGCGTGGCCGAACATGGGTGCGACGCAGGTCGGCGCGTACCCCATCGAGAACGGTCGCTCGATGCTGGAGATCACCAGCGAGAGCCGAGGCGCGTCGTCGCTGTGGCTCGCGCTGGTAGGCGACGACTACCTGCCCGTCGGGGAAACCATCGAGACCGACGAGCACTGGGTGTGGAACGTGACCACCACCGCGCCGCCGACGATCGCCTGCGACCCGACCACGCTGGCCGCGTAAGAGCCTGAGGTGGTTGCGCAGTTCGGTCCTTGCGAGAACTGGCCGGTCCAGTGGACGTGCGATGTGGACACCCTCAACCCGGCGGTGACCGGGTTGGCGGTGTCCATGGCCACGGAGACCCTGTGGGGTCTGACCGGCCAGCGGTTCGGGCTGTGCGAAGCAACCCTCCGGCCGTGCCGCCGCGACTGCTACGACGGCAGGTTCTTCGACGACTTCGGGCCGCCGTGGACGGGGATGCGGTCGTATCCGCAGCCTGCGTTGATCGGCGGCCAGTGGTTCAACCTGACGTGCGGATCGTGTTCGAGCGGCTGTTCCTGCTCCACTGTGTCGGAGGTCCTGCTCCCGGCCCCGGTCCACACGATCGTCGAAGTGCTGATCGACGGCACGCCGTTGGTGACGGGCGCGTACCGGGTCGACAACAACCGCCTGCTGGTGCGGACAGATGGCGGGCAGTGGCCGCGCTGCAATGACCTGTCCCAAGCGGATACGGAGCCGGACACCTGGTCGGTCACCGCCCTGTTCGGCGAGGAGCCACCGGAAGGCGCGGCGCTGGCGATGGGCGAGCTGGCGTGCGAGATCGCGAAGGCCGCTGACGGCGGTGACTGCCGTCTTCCTCCCGGTGTGCAGCAGTTGGTACGGCAGGGCGTGACGATCTCCTACCCGGACGTCGGTGAGCTGTTCGCCAAGGGCCGCACCGGGCTGTATCTGGTCGACATGTTCGTGGCGACGTGGAATCCGGCCGGGCTGCGGCAGCGGTCCCGGGTGTACCGGGTCGATCATCCGACAGTACGAAGGGCCGGAACGTAATGGCGTGGTGGTCGTGGGTCCTGACAGCGGTGGGCGTGTTCGGCCTGTACCTCGCTGGCCGCAAGAGCCCGTGGGGCTGGGCTGTGGGCATCGGCGCGCAAGTGCTGTGGTTCGCCTACGCCGTGACCACGGAGCAGTACGGATTCGTCGTCTCCTGCATGGCGTACGGCTGGGTGTACGTACGGAACTTCCGGGCCTGGCGCGCGGCCGAGCGGGTGGAGGCTGCGGCGTGATCGTCGGAGAGCTGAAGTGGTACACCGTCGCCGAGCGCCTGCGCGCTGCAATCCACGAGGACCTCACCGTCAAACCGGACCGCTCCGGCGTCGTCCCCGGCGCGATCGCATGGGACGCCTGCGACTGCGGCATGCTCGCCGTGTCCGTCGCGCAGGTCTATCCCTCCGAGACGTTCCCCAACCCGCAGACCGCGAGAGTCGGAACCTGCGACGCACCGTGGGAAGTAGGGGAGATCGTCATCCAGCTCATCCGCTGCGCCCCCAACCCCGAAGGCCAGAAGCTCTACCCATCGGTCATCGCACTCGACGAGTCCGCGCAACTGGTGCGCCGCGATGCCTACCAGGTTCTCCTCGCCGCATCGGCCGAGCTGTGCACCATGGACAGCGCGCGCGACATCTCCGACTTCCTCGTCCGGCCGCAGACCACGCAGGGCCCGCTCGGCGGATGCGTCGGCACCGAACTCCGCGCCCTCGTCTCGCTGCCGAGGAACTGACCATGGCCATCGTGCGTATCGACTGGGCGGCCGTGGACCGCATGCTCAACTCGCCGACCGGGATGGTCGGCCAGGACTGCCAGCAGCGCGCCGACCGCGCCGCGACGGCGGCCCGCCAGTTCGCCCCCGGCAGCATGAGCGAACGCATCGCGCCGCCGATCGTTCAGCGCGGCGGCACCGGTCCGTCTGCGGACATCACCGTTCGCCACCCTGCCGTGGGGTATGTCATCAACGGCACTGGCCTGTACGGGCCGACCGGCCGACGGATCACGCCGGTTCGCGCTCAGGCGCTCCGGTTCGTGCTGAACGGGCGTGTCGTCTTCGCCAAGTCGGTGAAGGGCCAGAAGCCCAACGACTTCCTGAACAAGGCGCTCCCGGCCGCACTGTAGCTCCGGAATGATCATGTGCGGGGCGAACCTACCGTCCCACCCATGACCGAACTCCTCACACACCCGAACAGCGTGACCGCCGGCCCGGCACCCGTCATGGCCGCCGCGCCCCCGCCCTCGGCCCGTGACTTCAGCCGCAAGCGCAAGCGCCTCGACTTCACCATCGACGGCGAACAGTTCGAAGCCGCCTCCGTGCTGCCCGGCGACGTGTTCGCCGAGTTCGTCACGCTCTACACCTCGACCGGCGACACCGAGACCTACCAGCAGCAGCACGACCTGCTGAAGCATGCCCTCAACCTCGCCCTGCTCCCCGAGTCCTGGCAGCGCTTCACCGACCGGCTGAAGGACAAGACCCACCCCATCGACGACGACCAGATGTCCGACGTCGTCATGTGGCTGCTGGAGGAATACGGCATGCGCCCTACACGGCCGTCGCAGCCCTCGTCGGATGGGTCTGCCAGCCCGGAACCTGGCACCAGCTCGACGGAGAATACGCAGCCCGCGGAGTCGACTTCGGTGACCTCCGAGCCGACCGCTTCCTGAACGCGATCTACGCCGAAATGCTGCAGCGGCTGATCGTCCGCGAAGGCCAGACCGAGGAACAGGCGCGCGCCCGCTTCGACGCCGACCTCGGCACTTCGGCATGGGCACTGCCCGGCCGTGAACGCCGCGAGATGGAACAGAAGCCGGACGACGGCGCGCCCTATTGGTGGCATGGGGCCGAGGACGCGAGCCAAGGATTCCTTGCCTCGATGGGTGTGACGCTCAATGGCTGACCTGATCGGTACCGCCAGTATCCGAATCGACATGCCCACGGCCGCCGCCACCCGGTCGATCCGGAGAATGGCCGAACGCTCCGAAGCGCCGCTGAACCAGATGAAGCTGCGCGTGTCCGAGGTTCGCAAGGAACTACGCAGGCTCCAAGACGCCAACGTCAAAATCACGCTCGATGACCAGACCGCCGCGGGCGCCGCCACCGCGCGGTCCGCTGTGCAGGCCCTGCGCGACATGGGCCCAGTCCGCATCGACGCGACCATCGATGACCAGACCACCGCGGGCCTTCTTGCGGCACGGGAAGCAGCCGACGCCCTACGGTCCCTGGGGCCTGTCCGTATCCCCGTCACCCTTGACGACGACACCGGGGCCCCGGCCGCCGCGATCCGGGCAACCGTCGCGGGCCTGCAGTCCCTTGGCCCGGTCCGCATCACCGCCGAACTGGACTCTGACCTCACTGCCATCGGCGCGACCACCATCGCGTTCAACGAGCTGAGGGACGCCGTCCGGCGCGTCTCAACCGCTCTCGGTACCCTCGCCACCCGCGCCACCACTGCCACGGCCGCGCTCGTTGCACTTGGCGCTGCAGCCCGCAGCTTGCGCGGTGACGTCAACGACCTCGACGAAGCAGTGCGCCGTACACGCGATGGAATGACAGGGCTCAACACGAACCTGGGCACGGTGACCCTGTCGGCTGGGTCTGCGGGCGGCGCCCTCGACGGGCTGAAGTCCGCCGCGCTGCTGCTGGCCCCCGCGCTGATCCCGATCGCGGCTCAGGCCGCGCCGATCGCCGCGTCACTGGCCGCGGCAACGGTGGCCATCGGAATCTTCGGAGCAGCGGCCGGCGGACAGATCGCGGCCATGTCCGAAGCCGCGGACGCGGAGAAGAAATACAAGGACGCCGTCGACGAATACGGGGCCACGTCGCAGCAGGCCACGAAGGCGCAGGCAGCATTCCAGCGCAGCGTTCAGGACATGCCGCATCCGACGCGTGTCGCGTCGATCGCCCTGTCCAATCTCAAGGACTCGTACCGGGAGTGGTCCGACAGTCTCGCGGCCAGCACGATGCCGGTGGCGACCAGGAGCTTCGCCCTCTTCGGTGCTCTGTTCCCGAAGCTGACCCCGGTAGTTGAGGGTGCCGGCGTCCAGCTGAAGCGGTTCGTGACCATCGCCACGGGCGGCGTTCAGTCCGCCGCGTTCGACCGGTTCATGAAGTCCTTCGCCGAGTTCTCCACCGGCGCCCTGTCCCGCGGCAACGACGCGCTGATCCGCTTCACCCGCACCCTCAACACCGGGAAGATCTCGGGAGGCGTCAGCGAGTTCATGGAGTACGTCCGCGCCAACGGGCCCCTGGTGCGCGACACGCTGTCCAATCTGGCGCAGGCGCTGGGCAACACCCTGCAAGGCGCCGCGAACGTGGGGCCCGGTCTGCTGACGGTAGTCAACGCGCTGGCCGGGCTCGTGGCCGCGGTGCCCCCGGGCGTGATCACGGCGATGCTGCAACTGGCGCTCGCGCTGAAAGCCGTACGGCTGGCGGCAGCGGGGATGGCGGCAGCCGGGGTGGCCGCGGCCTCGTTCGGCGCCGCGATCACCGCGATGCAGACGGCGGCTGCCGGTGCGACGGGGGTACTGCCGCGGCTCGCCGCCGCGTTCGGTGCGCTGTCCCGCTCGGCGAAGGTCGCGGTCGCCGGTACAGGAATCGGCCTGCTGGTCATTGCCCTGTCGGAGTTGTCGCAGCGCGGACGCCAGGCGCCTCCCGATATCGACAAGCTGACCACCTCGCTGGCTCGGCTCGGGACGACCGGGAAGGTGACCGGCGAGGCGGCCAAGGCGTTCGGTACTGATCTCGACGGCCTGTACGGCAAGGTGCGTTCCCTCACCGACCCGTCGACCACCGACAAGGTCCAGCAATTCTTGGTCGGCTGGACGGGCTGGGACTCCACTCCGGTCAAGGATGCCAAGGAGAACTTCGACTCGGTTGACAAGGCTCTCGCGGGACTCGTCAAGAACAATCAGGCGGACCTCGCTGCGGCTGCGGTGAAGCGGCTGACTGCGGAGTACGGCAAGGGCGGCCGGAACACCAAGGAGTTCACGAGCAGGCTCGACGACTACAAGGCCTCTATCGCTGATGCGAAGTTCGAGCAGCAGCTGGCGGCCGACGCGATGGGCCTGTTCGGGGCTCAGGCGCAGCAGACGTCCGCGAAGTTGGCCGAGCAGAAGGCCTCTGCGGACGGGCTGCGGCAGGCGATCCAGGCACTCAATGACGTGAACCGGGCCGGGCTCGGCGCGCAGAACGCGTTCGAGGCGTCCATCGACGCTCTCGCGGAGGTGGCGAAGAAGGGCGCCGGGTCGCTGCGATATGTGAACGGCGAGTTGGACCTGAACGCGAAGGCGGCCCGTGATGCGGATGCTGCGCTGCGTGACACGGCGGTGAGGACGGAGGAGTACGCGGGAGCGGCCCGGGACTCGGGCGCTTCGTGGGAAAAGGTCAATGGGATCTACGCCAAGGGCCGCAAGGAACTGATAGCGCAGGCCACGCAGTTCTTCGGGTCCGAGAAGGCTGCCCGCCAGTACGTCGGCACCATCCTCAACATCCCGGACGAGAAGACCACTCGCTTCAAGATGGACAAGGAGGATGCGCAGCGCGGCCTGGAGGCGTTCAACTCGGCGGTGAAGAAGACGCCCGGCACGAAGAGCGTCACGCTAAAGACCCTCAGCAAGGGCGCCGAGGCGATCCTCGAAAGCTTCGGTCTGAAGGTGAAGCGCCTGCCGAACGGCAAGGTCACGGTCACCGCCGCGAACGGGCAGGCACTCGGCGCGGTGAAGGACGTCCAGGGTGCGCTCGCCCGGCTGCCGAAGTCCCGCCGCATCAACATCACGATCAACCACTTCACCAAGCGCACCCAGCGCATCGTCACCGAGTACCAGACGAAATACCTCTCCGGCCGGAGCCAGCACGACATCACCGGCGCGACCGGAGGCCTGTACACCGGTTCGGGATTCAAATACCGCGGCAAGGGCTACGCCGCCGGGGGCCTCGTCAACGGTCCGGGTACGGAGACCTCCGACTCGGTCATGGCTCCGTGGCTGTCGAAGAACGAGTTCGTCGTCAACGCGAAGCAGACGGCCAGGAACCTGCCGCTGCTGAAGGCCATCAACTCCGGGCAGATGGGCATGGCCGCCGGCGGTATGGCGGGCGCTGGTGCGGCGGTCGGTGACGGGCTGGTGTCGGGCCTGAGCGGGGCTACGCGCGCCGTGGAGGACGCCGCGCGCGCCCTTGCTGCGGCGGTCACGTCGGGGGTGCGCGACGAGCTGCAGATCGCCTCCCCGTCGAAGGCGATGAAGGCGCTCGCGAAGGATGTGGGGGCCGGGTTCATCAAGGGCCTCACGGACTCCCGCGACAAGATCAAAGCAGTGTCGAAGGATCTCGCATCCGATGTGCGGGCGGCGTTCTCCGGGCGCCGCGAAACCGCCCTGGTCAAGATGATCGGCCGGAACACCGACCGGCTCCTGTCCGAGGCGAAGAAACGCGACGCCGTCACCAAGAAGATCGCCGAGGCGAAGGCGTTCTCCAGCGACACCGCGTCCAAAGCGTCCGCCACGGGCAGTCTCGGTTCCATCGTCCAGGAGGATTTCTTCGCCCCGAGTTTCGTCGAGAAGCGGATGCGGCAGTCGCTGGCTTCGATCAAGGCGTTCACCGCGAACGTGCAGAAGCTCCAGAAGAAGGGCCTCTCGAAGAACCTACTGCGGCAGGTCCTGGAGATGGGCCCGGCCGAAGGCGGCGGCTTCGCCAAGTCCCTGGCCGGAGCCGACCCGGCGACGATCAAGCGGTACAACAAGCTGCAATCCGACATCGGCGCGCAGTCCAAGCGGCTCGGCAACGCGGGCGCGGACATGCTGTACGACTCGGGGAAGAAGGCCGGGCAGGGCTTCCTCACGGGGCTGAAGGCGCAGCAGAAGCAGATCGAAAACCTGATGCTGTCCATCGCCAAGGGCATGCAGAAGGCCATCCGCCGGGCGCTCGGGATCAAGAGTCCGAGCATCGTGATGGCCGGGGTCGGACGCCTGAGCATGGATGGTCTGCGTGGTGGTCTCCTCAAGGAAGTCCCGAGGGTGGAGCAGGCGATGGGCCGGGTGTCCGACGCTGTCGTCTCCGCTGCTCCGGGACGGATGGGTGCGTCGGCCGTCGCCATTCCCGGTGTCGGCTCTACCCGGTCGGGAGGCAAGGGCGCTGGAGCCGTGGTTCACCACCATCACTACTACCAATTCACGAACGACGGGGTGATCGGCTCCCGGCTGGAGCTCGACAACTGGCTGACCAAGTCTCTCGACCGCCTCGCCCGCACACGGCGTATGCCGGCCAGCCTGACGGGAACGCGCTGATGCCGCTGATCTGGACGCTCCGCGACACCTTCAGCGACAACATTGTCGACGCCGCCAAATGGCCCGCCTCGTACGGCACGTTCAGTGAGACCGGCGGCCGCGCCCGCGTCACCTGCGACACCGGCTACTCCGCGTACGCCAGCGGCCAGGCGTACACCCTCGACGAGTCAGCCGCCTGGGTCCAGATCTTCCCGCCCGCAGACGCCGGCGCGGCCGCCGAGGCCCTGGCGCAACTCCTCATCACCTCCAGCACCGCAGGCACCGACGCCGTCATCGAAGTGAACGCCGCAACCGGCATCCTCGGCATGGGCGTACGCGTCGGCTACTTCGACCCGAACTTCCTCACCATCCCCTACGAACCCGCCGCGCACGCCTGGGTCCGCATCCGCGAAACCGCAGGCAACCTCTTCTGGGAGACGTCCAACGACGGACGGATCTGGACGACCCGCCGCACCACCACATCCCCGGCGTGGGTGGCCGACGCCGACATCCAAGTGCAACTCCTGGCCCACCGCGACGGCGGCACGAATGATTTCGCGGAGTTCGACAACTTCAACGTCGACCGGGTCGCGGTCCTCGCCGACAACTTCAACGACAACACGGTCGACACCGCGAAGTGGCCCGCCTCGTTCGGGACCTACTCGGAGACGGGCGCCCGCGCCCGCGTCGACTGCGACACCGGGTTCTCGGCCTACGCGTCGGCCACGCTCTACACCCTCGAAGAGTCCGTTGCCCGCTGCCGATTGTTCCCGCCTGCGGCGGCAGGCGCCGCCACCGAGGCGTGGGCGCAGATGCTCGTCACCTCGGCCGCGCCCGGCACGGACGCGGTGATGGAAGTCAACGCGGCGACCGGCAACCTTGCGATGCTCCTGCGCGCGGGGTTCATCGACTCAAGCCCCATCCTGCTGCCCTACGACCCGGTCGCCCACGCCTGGGTACGGATCCGTGAAACCGGCGGCTCGCTGCTGTGGGACACCTCCCCGGACGGCGTCACCTGGACAACCCGCCGCACCGCGACCGCGCCAGCATGGGTGTCCGCTACGGATCTGCAGGTGCAGCTTCTCTCCCACCGGGACAGCGGCGTCGCGAACTTCGCCGAGTTCGACAACTTCAACGTCGCCCCCTTCGACGCGCTCACCGACGACTTCAACTCGGTGACCGTCGACGTGGTGAAGTGGCCGAGCAACTACAACGAGGCCGGGCCACCGCCCGACCAGCCCGACGGCCGGGCCCGCGTGCCGTGCGGCAACGCGTTCGCTGCCTACGCCTCGGCCGCCGCTTACACCCTGGATGACTCGCACGCGTTCGTGCAGGTGTTCCCGCCCGCCGTCGGCGGTGCCACCGGCGCGGTGTTCTGCCAGCTCCTCATCCTGTCCGACACGGCCGGCACGCAGATCGTCTTCGAAGTCGACGTCTCCACCAACCTGCTCCTGATGGCCGTCCACGTGGACTTCGCGGACGAGGGCGGCGCCACCCTCCCTTACGATCCGGAAGCCCACGCGTGGCTGAGGGTCCGGGAGGGCGGCGGCACCCTGTTCTGGGAGACGTCCGCCGACGGCCGCACCTGGACCATCCGCCACTCCGACACCGCACCCGCCTGGGTGGCGGACAACAACCTCCAGCTCCAGCTCCTCGCCTACCGCGATGACGGCACCACTGATTTCGCCGAGTTCGACAACGTCAACCTCACGCCGGTGCTGCCGGATAGCTATACCGTCGCCTTCGACTGGAACAGCGACGGCGACTTCACCGGCGACCACGACGATGTCACCGACGATGTCCTGCAGCGAGGACCGGTCGTCTTCCAGTACGGCCGCGACCAGAACCGGCAGCTCGCCCCGCCCCGTACCGGCTCGCTGACTGTGACCTTGTGCAACGCTGAGCGGCTCTACTCGCCGGAGAACCCGGACTCGCCGATCGCCGACGATCTCAGCCCCGCCGTCCCTGTGAAGGTGGAGACCGCCTACCAGGACGTGTTGTACCCGCTGTTCACCGGCCGCGTCGATGACTTCGAGGTCCACCCCGACCGGGGCGACCGCAGCATCGACATCACCGCCCTGGACCTGCTGTCGCTCCTGCAGGGCGTGAAGATCTCAACGGGCCTGTACTGGGGGCAGCGCACCGGTGCTCTCGTCGCTGTGGCGCTCGACGCTGTCGGCTGGACGGGCCCGCGGGATATCGACCTGGGGGCAACGCATGTGCCGTGGTGGTGGCTGGAGGAAACGGACGCGTTCACCGCTGTGGTGGATCTCCTTGCTTCGGAGGGTCCGCCGTCGATCGCTTACGTCGCCCCGGACGGGACGTTCATTTTCCGCGACCGGCATCACCGGCTGCTGCGCCCCGCCTCGGTCGTCTCGCAGGCCACGTTCGCGTCCCGGCTGATCGGCGCCTGCAACCTGTGCACGGATGGCGTCGAACTGTACGGGTCGGGCTGCTACGGCGACGGCGACTATGGAGGATAGACATGATCACAGTCCCCACGATCGGCGAGCCCGGATGGGGGCCGGTCCTCAACACCGCTTTGGAAAACCTCGATGCCCGGCTGACGCAGGCATCCCTCAACGTCAAAGACCCCGAGTACGGGGCCCTCGGCAACGGCGTCGCCAACGATGCCCCCGCCATCCAGACCGCGCTCACCGCAGCACCGCGGGGCGGCATCGTCTACCTGCCACCCGGCGTGTACGGCCTGCTCACTCCGCTGCGGGTGCCGCCCTACGTCACCCTCATGGGTGCCCATGGCGCCGGCGAAGTGCAGCCGGGGGCGCCGGACCCCGTCTCGTCGATCAAGCCGCTCGCCGCGTTCGCCGGAGTCGCCGCGATCGAGATCCTCGACCAGCAGCTCGGCAGCTACAGCATCCTCTCCGCGCAACAGCGGGTGGAGCGCCTCACCATCGACGGGTCCGCCGTCCCCGGTGCGACAGCGGTAGACGGCATCCGCATGACCGGGCAGATCCAGGCACCCATCGTCCGCGACGTCGCCATCCGCGACATGACCGGCGGCGGCATCAACACCACCTTCAACCTGACCGCGCCCCCGGGCCCGCAAGCTCCGTTCGTGGTGCGGCTGGACCGCGTGACGATCATGTGGCCTGACGGAACCGGCGTCGCCCTCAACAACTCGACGGACTCGATCCTGACGGACGTGTACGTCCTCGGCGGCGGATCCTTCGGCTGGTTCATCGCGGGCGCCGGGAACTCCACGCTCGTCGCCTGCCGGGCCGAATGGTGTGGCCTCGACGGCTACAACATCACCGTCGGCAACGGCAACACCCGCATGATCGGGTGCTCCACGGACCGGAACAACGGCCACGGCATCACCGTCGACGGCGACGCCGGAAGCACCCTCCTCATGAGCACGTGCACCCTCACCCGGGACGGCCGAAACTCCGGCGCGGGCGGCGGCGACAAAGCCGGACTCAACATCGAGACGGCCGCCTGCCACGTCATCGCCGACAACCTCCTCATACACACCGGAGCCGACGACGACGGCGTCACCGGCCCGCAAACCCCGCAATACGGGGTACGCATGCTGAACAGCGCATACCTATCCCTCGCCTCCGGGCAAGTCGGCGGCGTCACGACGGCCATACAGGACGCGGGCGGCAACACCACGCTGCTCCGTGGAGCGTCCCTCAAAGAGGCCACAGGGCCGTCCACGGCAGTCGTCCTTGACCCGGCCGCTTTCACCCGCACCACCGGCGCCTACTCAGCCGTCGACACCGACGTGCGCATCGCCACAGTCGGCAAAGGCCTCAAAGTCGCCGAGGGCACGAACGGGAAACTGGGCAGTTCCACCCTGGCAGCCGGCACGGTGACCGTCCTCAACACGTCCGTCACCGCCAACAGCAAGATCTTCATCCAGCGACAGACAGCAGGCGGCACCATCGGACACCTCACCTACACCAAGACGGCCGCCACCTCGTTCACGATCAACAGCAGCAGCGCCACCGACACATCCACGGTGGACTGGCACATCGTTGAGCCCGCGTAGGAGTAGGAGCAGCCGTGCCCGACCTCAGCTTCATCGAACCCTTCGGCTACAGCCACGGCTGGCGCGACATCGTCAACGACGTCA
>ERZ1292642.89-Hain-H14-01um-R1-89-length-51307-cov-13_pt1 | contig 51307 bp, 60 predicted proteins | sample MGYA00564403_ERZ1292642 | MGnify/ENA primary metagenome ERZ1292642 (study PRJEB36523, sample SAMEA6512643) | groundwater metagenome | collected 2019-01-09 | study: AquaDiva: Metagenomics assemblies of 32 groundwater samples
AGCAATCTGTAAGCCTTGCTGATGGCCAGCCACACAGGACATATGCTGCTTGTTAAGCTGCGCTTGTGCTGTACTAGAAGGGCGGCCTGCCACACCAGTAGAGAAGTAGTGACTGAATGCCACACCTTCAATAACAACCACTTCAAGGAATGGATACACTTCATCGAAATACCCTTTGAAATTAAGATCCTCTACACTGATGAGACCTTCAAGCTTGGCATCATTATTGATAGCACGAGTGATACGTCCCTCGTGGTTTCCAAGTGTAATAACAGTACGTGGTTTGTACACCTTCTTCTTATTAACAATTTGGTTTGCTTGGAGTTGGAACAGAGGGAGGAACAGTCGCTGTAGGGCATCGTGTACACACTCTACATCCTTTGTATACCTTCGACCCTCAAAGCCAAGCTTACCTTGGTCATACGAGGACAGGGAAGGCATATCAGCAAAGTCACCAATCTGTACAATTACATCTGGGCGCTTATCCAAAATATACTGCGAGTAACGATCAATGTAAGTAAGGTCGTCTTCTGGCTTGATTTGCAAGTCTGGGAGAACTAGGATTTTAGTCATTAATTCGTGCCTTATAGGAATGAGGGAATAACCATTGTACATGCTCTGCAATTGCTTGTGCAACGATACGGCTTTCATATTGTGTATGAGGATCAAGACGGAGGACAAGCATTTCTAGAAATGCGCCCAAGGAACCAGACCAAATCCAATTTGTCATTGTATTGAGAGGGAGGGCATCACGAGCTTGTTCTGGAGCGACACCGTGTTCTAGTCTGTGCTTATATTCCAGCAGACAGTTAGAAGTATGACACTTAGCTTCTTCCAACGAATAGCCAGAATCCTCTTCCTTACTCCCTTGCTTAACATTCTCCCCACGTTTCCGATAGTAGTCTGGAAAGTAGAATTCCGGGTCGGAATCAATGTATCGCCGACTCTCTTCATTCCAAGGGAGGAACTTATGCTTAACAAGTTGCCTTGCTGCACTCAGAGGGGCCTTAACACGGAAGCTAAGGAAAGCATGATTGAAAGGGGAGAAGTGTTTATGTTTGGCTAGGTAGGAGATCAATTTCTCATCTTGCTGGGTGAGCGTGCCATCCATGTGACCGTCCGCATTAGCCATTCCTAAACTCACCTTATCCATACTAACTCGTGCTGCATTTACAACTTCTAGATCTGAACCAAAATGTCCGATGTAGTCTACTTTAATATCTGATGTTTTCATTCGTATACAGTAATGGTTTTCTGAATTGGTTTAACTTCGTACACAACGGGATCATAACTTTCGGAGTCACTCCAGTATCCTGAATTGGAATGACTTGTTACAATTTTAAAATACTGATCCTCAACCTTATAAACAGTTTCTACGTACGTCATCTTATGCTCCACAATCTCATCACTTTGGTAAACACACTGGTTTCCCGGAAGAACACAGTCACCGTCCTCGTTAAAGTAGATTGCTTTAAACTCTTCAGAATTCAAAATTTAGTCCTAGTCTTTTATTTTTAATAACAGTCACAACTTGCAAAGCGATAGTTGTATATTGAAATGTTCTACGCCATTCAGGAGGAAGCTTATAGGCAATAGCTGTATGGAGAATAGAAGCAGCTACGAAATAGTTCCTTACCCTTGCATCACTAGGATGATTACCCAAGAATACATTTGTTTCCCGGAGATCACTGTGATTCTTAATATCTTTAGTTTGCATGTAATCTAGTGCAAACGTAGAGAGGACAACAGCTTGTGTAACGGTGTCCTTATCTGTCCAATCCCCTGCCTGTGCCAAACCAGCACACAGAAGGAGTGGAAGAATACTAGCTTTGATTGTCGCGTTCATAAATAGCTGTCCTTAGATATACACAGAGGTCTAGTGCTTCTTCGTAAGCGTCTTGAAGAGCATCACGACCATTGTATGGTTGGAGTGGAGTGTTATACTTGGCAATACCGAATGCGTTACGTTTCTCCATATCCTTAATTACCATTATCCAAGAAGCTGGTTGGTCATTAGGGACAGGATCTGGTTGCTTATCAAATTCCATAATCTTCTTCATTAGGTTGTTAAATACCTGCTGGGGTGACAATGAAACCATTTTCAATCATCCGTGCTGTAAACTTTGCTTGAACTTCTGCACGATCCTCAGGAGAAATCAAACCAAAATAGCCTAGGATTAGACCAGCACCTTTACCACTGATACGCTGATCTCGTGTATTATCAGCAGCAATATTACACAGCACGGTGGCACGATTACGTTGTTTGAGGTCATGATCTTTAACATCATTGAACAGGGAGAAGCCTTTGAAGTTGTCTTTATTTAGCATTCAGTTTTCTTTCTTTCGCAAGCTGTTTCTCAACAGCGGTTTTGGTCAAATGACATTTGATGCACAGCACTTGTAGATTATCCTTCTCACAGAACATACGATTGATTACACTGTCCCATGTGGTGAATCCTTCTGAGGGGTCAATGATAGCGTCAATGTGATCTACTTGTACATCTTTCGCTGGAAGGTGTTCTAAGCATTGATTACATCGATAATGTTTAGCTTGCCTCCCTGTCTTAATATTAGTTTGGACACCAACACACGCTTCATTAAGACATTGATATTTAGCTGGCCATCGTCTACTGGCAGCACGAAGGGCACTCTTTACAAAGCTATTGAAGCGTGCTTGTGTCCATTCCCCTCCATTAAATATACTACGCATACCTCACTCCCATAAATGCCAAGGTAGGGAAGCAATTGCCATTATCAGGCAAAACACCACAGCGAGTGCTGTCCAAGTGCTACGCACCACCAATCCCCTCATTAAGCCCCTTCAGAGCCTCTACAAGCTCTTTAAATCTTATCTCTGTATGGTATCGACCCTTACATGATACAAGCTTCCTAGCAGCCTGTATTACAGCCTCTTGTTCTCTACTCATATCAAATCCTCATGTGGCTTGCCATTTCTAGCAGCACCTAAACAACAGCAGATATTGTAATCATAATCAGTGTGATCGTGCCCTGTTGCTATATACTTCTTTTTAGGATCACGACCACAGTAAATACACTTCCATCTACCATAAGTCTTTGTCTCAACCCACTCAGTTTGAGTTTCATAATACCTCATACCGGGAACTCCCACAAAACTGGACTGCCATCTTCATGCAACTCCCTAGTCATATGTAACAACCTTCCTTGTTCTAATAGTTCGATAGCTGCTGTCTCCCCGTATGAAACTTGATAAGCTGAGAGTACGGATCTGAATGCTTCCTCTTCTGTCGTCGCAGCGCTGAGTGCCTTGTAGGCTTTGACAGCACCGCAGTTCGGAAGCCCCGGTATGCTGTCGACTGTATCACCTGTGAGACATTGGGAGTAAAAGAATAACAAGCCCGTACCTTTAATCTTCTTGCGATCATTCGAGAGTGTAATCGCTCCCAAGTGAGAGACCCTTTCAGGGACGAATTGTGGTTGATTTCCAAGCTCCCATCCATAATGCCATCCGGGGACAGATCGTAGATCTTTGTCCCTTGTACATATAATTGTTTCCTCTGGTCTCGAAGTTTGCTCGATTGCCATGAGGTCATCAGCTTCCAGCCCCTCAACGATCCGATAATCATACTTTCCCTTTATGTATGCAATGATGTTCTTGTAATGAAAGGGTTTATTACCTGCTCTTGCTTTGTATGGCGTACGCTTGGCAATTGCATATCTGAAGTTCTGCTTCCCTGTTAAGAAGAGTATAGGCGGCATTGTAGACTCCACAATTGCACAGATGTTAGCTATACGATTGTCTAGGAGTTGAGCACACTTGTCAAAAGGGGGTGGGTCTGTCACACCCGGATGTTCCCCCTTCCAAGCTGTCTCCGCAGCGAATCCGCACTCATATACGAGCACATCGCTGTCAAGAAGCGGCTGCATGTAGCTCCCGATGGTGTACCCTACATAACCAAGTTACAGAAAGAGGTTGATCATAATCAGGATGATGTCCCACAGAGTCAGGATCACCGCATATGAAGCACACCTCTTTTAGTACTTTACCGCTTTTAACAGCACGTACAAGCTTCTGATTGCAAGAGTAGCGCTTCGGATGTTTCTTTCGGTATGCTTTTAGATAACTAGCAGCCTGCTCCTTCCTCTCTGGAGAGCTACGTCTCTGTTTTTCAAATTCAGTGTAGAGTTCGGGATTACGTGCCCTATGCCCTCTGCTGTACTCAATAGCACACTGTTTACACTTACCAAGATGACCGTCTTTCATTTTTGAGTGAAGAGAGAAGGAGTCTATATCCTTCATCTCCCCACACTTAAAACATGTTTTAAACATCAATAAGGGTTCTGTTCTTCGTCATCTCCAGCATCATCTGCTGGTTCAGGAGCCTTCCGATCTTTCTTAGGCTTCTTCTCTTCCTTCTTAGGAGCGTCAGCTTTCTGCCCTTCGCCACGTTCCAATGCAGCTTCCAGAGGACTGCCCTTGAATTCCAGATTGCTAACAATCTTCTTCTGAATCCATTCAGGGAACTTAGCGTAGATTTCCATATCAGGAGCATCCAAGCTAAACACGCTAGTAGGATTCTTAAGTTCTGGACAAGCAGCAGCATCTTTAGGCCGCATAGCAGCGATGTTAGCCACGTTAGTGTATGTCTTATCACCAACCTGATTCTGTACCAGAGTGATGTTAATTGGCATACCTACAGCACGAGGGAAGTCACCTTCAAACTCTTCCTTAGGATCAAAAGCGTAATAGCGTTGTGTACTCTTCGCTTTATCGGCAAACAAGCCGTAGAAAGGGAGAGTTTCAGATACCCAACGTGGTTTGTCCTCTACGTCATTCCCATCTTCATCCTTCATGAATTCGTCTACCAACTCGTAAGTCAGCATGATTTCTTGCACAGGAGGCTTCTCTTTACCAGCGAATGCACGCTGTGTTTGCAAGCCCAAGTCAATCAATTGTACCAAGCGAGAAGGATAGACACCGGGTTCGATAGCTTCTTGCTGAATACGATTACCACCATTGTTTTGTTTGCGAGCGTTTAAAGACATATGTTTCCCTTTATATTAATAATAACTGCGGATTTGGAAGAGTGCGTTATACATTTGTACCCTTCTTTTGATAGCTAATTAGATTTTGCAAGTGTTGTTTCTCTGTCCGATATTTAACACTGACATCTTGATATTTATTCTGAACCTCATTCAGTTCATCTGCCAGCTTCTCTGACATAAATTTCAATGCTTCTACATACTCTGATTGCTTCTTAACTTCTTCATCAATTGCTTGCATTTCGTTCGTCCCTATTAGCTTTCACCATTTTAGAATGTTCATCTTTAAGTTTCACAGCAATGTTATAACAACTGCGACACTTTCTATTAAGCTCACTAATTTCATATGTGTACTGTTTAACAAACTTCATCCACTCAAGATGTGCTTTCCATTTATCTTGTACTTCCTTGTCAGTGAATGGCATACCAATCTCTCCCAATTTTACCTTGTCCCAGATGTGGGCAAGGAATGTTATAATATCGTCCCGCCCATGCAATAGCTTCCTCTGCAATGAGCTTTACGTCTTCTGCAATTTCTTCTCTTACTTCTGCTGTAAATTCATCGTGATACCAGCATACAATTCCATAGTCATCACCCCAAACATACTTACGTGACATGTCCTTACAGAACTTGTTGTAAGCCGCTGCCATCATCACAGCTTCGTCAGATTGAAGGAGATATACAAGGATTGCATGTTCGCTAGGTACTAAGATTGGACGGCCATCAAGACCTGTAATAGTCCCGTTGAAATACTCCATCCTGTTAAACTTAGCATTGTATCTCTGCTTTGCTGTGCGTCTCCATTCCTTAGTGAGCTTGTCAAGAAGAGCCTTTAGGGCTGGTAAACCATCAAGGAATTGAGCTTTAAGCCTCTTCCCTTGCGCTGCTGTACCTTTGACAATCTTACCTGTCTTAGCGTCTCCTGAGCCAAACAAGAACCCATAGAAGAATGTCTTAGCTGTGTCACGATCAGGAAGCTCTGCTGCCCTCATATTCACGCTGTGGATATCAGTTCCATCTTCTTTCTTTCCATTAAGTACGTTGTCTGTGTAGACAGGATCATTCATACGGCCACATAACATCCTAATCTGACAAGCATCTGAGTCAGTACCTACAAGCACAAATCCGGGCTTGGAGATAAATATCTTTCTCATCTGCTTTCCATAGAAGCTTTTAGCCTGTGGAATGTTTACGATGTTTCTGTGCGTTGCTCTACCAGTGACTGCAAGAGTGTTAACTGAGCTTGCAATTCGTCCATCTTCTCTAATTAGCTTGACCAAGCCTTCAATAGAGCTCCGTCTGTGTCTACATTGTACTCGTTTAGCAACGAGCTTCCCAGTTTTGCCATTGACTCCCTCAAAAGGGTCGTCTTTACTAAGTTTAGGGCTAGTTCGTTCGCCCTCATCGTTGGTATTGTATTCAAGTGGTTCCCATCCAGATTTTAGAAGATAATCAACTGTCTCATCTCTACTATTTAAGTCTGTGTACCGAAAGCTGACACGAGTAAAAGGACCGCAGACGGGAGAATTGTCAGGGCTAATACCAATATCAGAAAGCCAGCGCAACAAGCTCGCCGACGGTTTGCCACTACGTAAGAACGGCTCTTTGATGTAGCCATAGATTCCTTTTTTCTTTGCTTCATTCACCTCTAAGATCATAGGGAGGTTTGGCGTAAGCACCAAGTCCATCCGTCTAATCCAATTAGTGAGTTGTGAAATACAGAAATCCATGTGCTTACGATCAACTAGCCAGCCATAGTCTTCCTGCAATTGTAAATTCTCAAACAGTTTGAATGAAAGCATAACAGCCCTCTTCCAATCCCCTCCACGCATCTCTTTAAGAAGCTCATCGTATACAAGATCAAGGATTTCTACGTCCTCTGTACAACGATGTAACATCTCTTCGGAGAAGTTCTCCCAATCGTTATGATCGGGCTTACCACGTCCCACACGATATCCCCACGATTCAATACCATGTGGAGATTTCTTATTTGGGCAGGCAAACGGAACTTGTCGTTTAGGGTTTAACAGCCTAGACATAACTAGCGTATCCACCTTCTTACCTTTGTACTCATATCCATACAATTTCTTAAGAAGGGGCCAGTCATATCCAATACCGTTGTGCATTACTAAAACATCTATGGAGTCCATGAAGACAAGCATTTCTTTCATCTGATGAGGACGAAACTTAGTTATCTCACCAGTTGCTTTGTCTTTAAACACTCCACAGTGAGCCTTAGTTGCTTCTCTTAGAAGGCCATCTGCTTCGAGATCCCCGAAGCATATTTTCATCAGTCCTGACGCACCCCACATCCAGCATCATACCCTTCCTCGTATCCCTCTTCCATACCTTCAAGATACCGACTGTAAGCCTGTGTGTTGATCTCCTCTTGGTAATACACAACTTGTTCATCAAGTTCCTTCCGCAGAAACTTAATCATATTCTCAAGTGCTACAACTGCTGATTCGTGATCTTCATATCGAACAAACCCCCCATCAGGTAAGATATCGATATCTGCGTGATACACATCATTGAAATCATTCTGGTAAGTACAGTTAAATCTTTCAATTGTCATTGGTATAAGTCCTTAAGTTCTTGTTTGAATCGGATAATAATCTTCTGAGAATTGTTATAAGAATGCTCAGTGATACGAGCAATGTCCCTAGCTGTGTAGTCCTGTTGGAAATGCAGCTTCAAGACCTCCATCTGAACAACACTTTTGGTGTCGATCAAATCGTTAATCTCTTTAACAACCCTCTCGCTGTAATGATTACAAGGAACTCCCTCTTCATCCTCCTCATCGAACGAAGATGTAGCAAAGCCTTTGGAAGCGTTCTTATGCTCTCGGAGGGCATTGTTCATAATTTGATTAAACCATGCACCTATGTTATCCCCACGAAAGCTGCTAATATACTTGATGGCACGCTCATAGGCATCATGTAGGACATCCTGAGCGTCCCATTCTGTACCACAGCGGTATGTCAGACGTTTAATAAGCTTCAGTTTATTCTCATTATAGTGCTGCTCGATAATCAGATAATTATCTTCTCGACTAAGCATGTCTTGCAAACTCCTTATGGTAAAGGTTCCTCGCTTCAATGCAGACTAAATCTGCTAACTCTAAATCTTCAAAAAGCCCAAGATAGATTTGTTTGCGGTTTACCGTTACTCTTGCTTGATAAAGACCGCTAGATTTGTGGTAAGTAACACCTTTGACTTTTGATGTGCTGTCTTTACGCAGCCTTACATTGTGATTATTCTGGGAGTAAGTGGCGTTCCTTAGGTTGTTGTATCTGTTGTTACTAGGATTATTATCCTTATGGTCTACAAGGAATTCAGGATCTTCTCCTGTCTCGTAGAGGACAGCAAGACGATTTGCCATGTACGTCTTACGATCAATCTTTATTTCAAGATACCCGTTTGGCTTCCGGTGCCCTGCAAAATCCCCAATTTTAATCTGGTTTGTTTTCTCCACCAACCACCGGAATGTTCCAGATTCCTTATCATAACTAATAACTTCCTTCAGTCGCTTCTGAGTTATCCCCATACTATCCTATCTCTGTAAAAAGTCCATTATCTTTATTCCAATACATCCTATAGCGCCCTGTCTCACCAAATTCCCGATCTTCCAACAATACTAGCGTTCGGAGGTTTCGTTCTTCTGGACTGAGATTCGGATCTCTATTTCCTTCAAGACCCAACATAAGGTTACAGCTACGAGCCATGGCCCTAGAGCCGGCAAACTGGCTACTAAGGACTTCACCGCCTCGTTCATGGGGTGGACCACCATCAGGGTTGCGAAGGTGACAGAAAATAAAAATAACAACGTTGAGGTCCAAAGCCATAGCCGAAAGTTCTTGCGCAATCTCTTGTAATCGTGTGTTTGCATCTGCTGCATTCATCCCGTTAGTTAGATTGGTGATGGGGTCAATGATGATAGCTTTGCATCCGTCTAGGGCTGCTTCTCGAATATCTGCCTTTAGCGTATCCCAACCAAGATGCTGGTAGAGATTGAGCATAAACAAATGGTCATCGAGAATTTCACCAGCTTTGTCATAGGCCGCTTCATCAAAGGGCTTAGTTGGATCATGGAAGAACTTACCAGCAAGCTTACCAGCCACTAGCTTATAAGTTTTCTTGTTAGACTCCTCAGGTTTTGCTAAGAATACTTTCCATCCGTGTTCCTTGATGAAGTGAGCAGCAAGGGTGTTAACAACTTCACTCTTCCCTTGCTTCTGTCCTGCACCAATGTAGATGGTTTCCCCTAAGCGAATGCCCCTTGTAGCCTCTGTAACGTGCCGCCAAGGCCATGAAACACCATAGACAGGTGCTTCCTTAGCCTGTTCATGCAAAGAGTTCCCAGAGACGATACGGCTGTTCTTGAGCTTCTTAGCATTGAACTGAATTGCGTTATAACAAGCCTTACTACGGCCTGACATAAGGCATTCATTGACATCTTTAGCAGGGAGAGCAGCTACGATAGCATCTGGGATTACCAACATGACCGCTTCTGCTGCCTTCTTACCTGCTTCATCCATATCAAAGACTAATACAATTTCCTTGAAATGTGCCCTGATTGATTTTAAGTGCTTAGTAAGATCCCTAGAAGCACTCCCAGCACCGTGGGGGAGAGAGACAACAGCAGGATTGAAGTCTGCATATTGCGTTCCCTTGTTGTGGTCTTTGAAGATTTGATAGAGAGATACACAATCAACTTCTCCTTCCGTGATGAACAGCTTCTTACCACCAGCGTTCACCGCCTGTTGCCAACCAAAGAGACATACATCCTTCTGATTGCCAACACTCCACATGGCCTTGGTTTCGATTAGGCGAGCTTTATAGCCTACAAGATCACCATCCTCGTTATGGTATGGATAGTAGTGGAGAGCTGGCGTAACGCCATCTGCCCTTGACACTCCAATCTTAACACCAAAGTATTCCAAGGAATCTTTACGAAGTTTACGAAGAGGAAGAGCAATAGCTTCACAGTCGTTAATCTCTGCAAGTTCTTGCTCAATCTCTTCTTTGGTCTTTTTATGGAAGACAGGTTTGTATCCCTTAGGCTTGTCCTTGTACGGATCAGCGATGTATTTGCCTTCAGCAAAATCCCATCCATCAAACGTACCGTCATCCTTCTGGAAAATCTGAATACTTCCAACTTTTTCCACACAAACGCCGATGTTATTTACCTTTCACGATTTCATAAATACGAAATTCAGCAGTTGGCCAGAAATCCTTATGTTCCCAAAGCTGTACCTTTGCTGCGTTGTACACCTTAAAAAGCTCACTGACTTGTGTCCAACCCTCCTCTTCTGTAAATAATTCGATAGCCCATCCAAGATGATTTACAGCCTTCTGACGACTCCTGACATGATCTGAAAATTTCTCATCTTCACGCCAAGCATCGATGTCTACAGAGCTAATCAAGGCATCACCTGCCAGAGTTTAGTGATAAGGCTCATAAGGAGAAGGGTAATACCGATTACGGAGAGAAAAACGGACACGACAGGTAAGATATTTGTTTTCCTGCCGCACAACAAGGCCAAAAGGGAGCCAATTATGAAGAGGATGATGCCTGTTTGAAACATTTAATCACCTTTAAATTTGTTGAACTGCTCAATATACTTTTGCAACGTCGTTCCTTCGAGACCGCAAGCCGTATTGACCTCCAGCGTATAAATCTTACCCTTCGCTGTCTCAATGATGTCAACCGCACCAAAGTCAAGGCCAAGGGTTTTTACAGCCATGATAGCCTGCTTCTTAGCCTCTTCCTGCACTTGAACATCCTGATTGGCGTAGATGAAGCCATTCTGATGATTGCGAACCTGCCAATTCACCTCTTCATCAGGTACATCAAGCTTACGTGCCTTCTTCTGAACGAAGAACACTTCTTCTTGGAAGACATGGATACGATATTCAGCATTCTTCTTAACGTATTTTACATACAGCGGCGCTTCTACAAACTCATTATCTTGCGTCAGAATGTGAATACCTTCACCACTATGACCATTAAGCTTAGTACGAGCCACAACTGTGTGACCACCAGCAAGCCAGTTAATAGCGTCATAGCGGTCTTCTGTGAACTCAGGGATAGAAACCACATCCTTCATTGTTTGAAAGGCCGTGAGCTTGTTTACAGCGGTTTGAATGGCATACTCAGGGTTTAATGTCACATGATCCCCAAGAATGTCACGTTCAATCCTGGAACAACCCCAATTAATAAGGACATCCTTAACAACAATTGGCTTGCCCTCACGCTTCAACATCTTAATGCCCAGACCAGCAGCTAATGCTTTCGCACTAGCGCTGCCGTTATTGTAGGAATACAGTTTCATTAGATAGGATCAGTCATTGGTGAGGTGATTACAGGGACACAAAACATCTGGCTAGTGTCCTTTTCTTTGAGTTTCAGGCTCTTAACGTAAGAAGCACATTGGGACATTGTATCGAAGTCTGAGAGAAGCATGAATTGTGGGTATGGTTCAATCCCCACAAGCAGCATCAAATAGACAATGTATGTCATTTCACGTTCTCCATATCTTGGATGTAAGCTTTAATCAAATCTGCATGTACGTGTTTCATTATCGTGGTGCCCTTGGTGGTTTAGGAGGTTTAGGAGCAACTGGCTGCAATTCAGCAATCATTTGACGAATAAACTCAGGATCTGCTACGGGATTGTCAATAGCTTGTTTAGGACGTTCCATACCCGCACGATCGTAATACTTCAACACATCACGTTGTGGGTCCAGAGGATTACGATGATTATAAGGAACATCATCTGGCATTTCTGCATACCCGTTATCCCGTAATGCTTTGTTACGCGCAATGCGATACCTGTCCATCTTAGGATCGTCTTCTTTAACATCCCGATAGGAATACGGGAGGTCAATTGACAGGGACAAACTACGTTGCATATCCTTCACCATACGAGGGTAGATGAAGAATTTAGAAACGCCGCCGAGTACACTCTTCAAAAACTCCTTAGGTTCCATATTCTGGAATTCTTTCAGAACTTCCTGAGGATCTTTGACCGTGATAGCATACTCACGAATCTTGCCAAGAGCTTCCACCCAAGTACAAATTGTATCCACTTCAAGATTCCCACGCATTGCACGGAATTCCAAGCTACCGTATTTCTGCAAGGCTGCAATGTTGATGGCAGAGTAGCGAATGTCATCACCACGGAAGTCACGAATCGATTCTGAACCATCGTAGAAGAGCTTCTTCAGTGTTCCGAGCATCCCTTCGGCATCAGCAAGACGCAAGCAGAAGCGATTACCCTTACGCTCCTTGCCACAATATGTCATCAGAGGTTCTTCAAGCAACAGGTATGTGTAGATGAAGTTCAGAAGCTGTGTGTGAGTCAACTCCTGAACGTTCACATGAACATGCACACTGGTACGAAAGCTGAAGTCAAACACGGCGCCTTCTAATGCTTTCTCAAGGCTCACCAAGGCAGGTTTAACCTTGTCACCAGTGATGGGGTGTTTGAGTACAAACTCAGCCCGTGATTCAGGATAGTCACCACGAAGGGAGCCATCATCCTCAGTACGCCAGAACTTGTTATCTACAAGTTGCATACCCTTACCTTCGGCCTCAATTTCAATACCAAAGAGACCTTCAATTGCTTTAGCCAGCCCGAGCGTCTGAAATACTTTTTTCATGATTGTTATCCAGTAAGAGAATGAGGTGTTCGTATTCACGTTTAAATTTGAAATCGTACGGGCTTTTAGGCTTCTTACCGAACCCTCCAACCACTTGTGTTTTGTAAAACAGTTTGCCATTACTAGCCATAGCAAATTGGCGATCAAATGCCACACAGCTATGCCCAGCTTCTAACAATTCAAATGCTTCTTCAATTGTTGGATAGCGATTGAATATGGTGTCCCCAAGTTCTACAGATTGGAGAGACTTGCAATGTTGGAGCATTGCCATACCACCATCTGGATAGCCAACATCTAATGTTTCAAACAACATATTCTCTTTCGAGAGCCCAACCTTGTAGCGGCGGATTGGAATGCGGGAAGCGTAGATAACCGAACGTTTGGCATTGATAAAGCCAAGACGACGTTGGGGCGCTGTAAAGTCAAACTCATTAATCTCAATGAGCTTACTACGTTGCGTTGACAGATCAAAGCAAGTGGCTTGGTAACGACCACCTACCTCTTCAATGTAATACGGCTTGTTCTTGTACATACAAACCGTATGATGATACATAGTCCGTAGGTCTTCTACGGTGGCACGTTTAGCCATAGCAAACCTCCAGTTTTTCAGCTTTGATGATAGCTTTCGCTGCCTTCGCATCGCTGGTGTTGATGATGCTTTGGATATCCCCATATTTATCCACAAGTGCATTACCAGCCATCAGCGCTTCAACACCACGCTTAGTTGCACGGAACACCCAGCGGATCAGCTCAGGACTCCGAAGCCAAGCATTGGACAAGGTGCGATACTCAACACCATAAGACTTGTAACGACATGCACCAGCCTTGCCATACATTTCACGACGGCGTGTGTCAGGGTCATACATCAGACTTGCCAAGCCGAGGAAGAAATCCATCTGCTTAGCAACGGCATCACAACGATTCAGGTGTCCTTGTTCGCTGATGTCCTCCCCACCAGTCCAACCAATGTGTACATGGCCACTAGCAGTCCGCATAGGCCGTTCACCATCAGGCCGTGGATTAACAGCGCTCATCCAAGCATTGAAATCAGGCTCACAGCCCAATTCAAGTGCTTCTTTAGGCTGAGAACGCAGGTATTCAAGCGTGAAATCAGCAACAGGGACGGATACTACTTCGTAGCCGGGAACCATGCTGGCCATTGTCTTCATTACATCTTGGATATTGAAACAGAATTGATCTTCTGTGGAAGCAGGATCAATGTTGAATTCTAGTGCCATACCGTCCACTTGAACAGCGCCATTAGGCACTTTCTGAGGATTCTTTTTATCGCCACGGATAAGATTGTGAGCGGATACAAATACACCATTCTGTTTAACAAACTGCTCAGGATCAGCGCCTACCAAGATTTGCATATCAAATTCTCCGATTACTTAAAAGTTAACAGCTTCGAGTACATCTTTATTTGTTGCACAGCCGGGGCAAAATGCCTCACAAGCTGTTGAAAAACGATTTGCCTCACCAAATACTAATGGGGAGGAGCACCACGAGCAGGCGGGATAGCGTTTGTAGAACATTTCTTCCGTCAGATCAACACCAGTTGGGCCTTTGAAGGTCTCTGTAATCTTGACAACAACAGGCAGGAGTTTGAAAGTGTCCACACCAACCTTGTAAACGCCACGACCAGGTACCTTCCCAGCAGACCATCCGCTGATATCCCCAACAATTTCATTGCCGATATGTTCCCAGATACCGGAAGTGTCGTCCTTACGTGGATACAAGCGAACATCCTTGTATGGATTGAGGGAATCAAAACAACTAATATAATCGGCTCCATCCAGATCCACCGCATCTTGAAGAAGCTCTAGCTTTATCTGCCTCTTCGCAAGATAACTCCTGTCGTAGCTTTCTCCGGGAAGAGTGTCTGGCTTTTTTACTGTGACTACAGTCGATTCCTCCTTCTTGACAATGGAGGGCGTGTTGTTCTTGGCAGGAGGAACATAGCCATTCCAGATAACAGGCTCATACAGGCCCGGAGCACGGCGCAGTACAGGCTTGCCCATAATACCACCAGTATCAACTGGAAGCGTGTGGAGAGTGTCCACTTCAAGCTCAAATGGATCTGTACAGTTGATGCTATGGCGATTCAGTGCAACACGCAGCATCCAAGGCTCTGATGCCCAGAACATAGCTACGTTGTCTAATTCATTCTTATTGTTCAGAGTATGGCAACACCACATTGGACGTTCCTTATTACGCAAGAAGTTGAGGGTTTCCTCGTCCTTGTCCCACCATACAAGGCTCCAAGCACCATCAATGATCTTGAGAGCGTCGTCCAAGCCATACTTATGGATGTGATGGAACAGATTCTCACTGTCCACCTTGTAATGTGTGTTGTCAGCAAGCACATGCTTATTCCGCAATGTGCCATTATGAGCACCAACGAGGGATGGATTCTCGAATGGATGAGCACCTTGACGATTGATGCCACCCATAGTGGCATAGCGATTGTGTCCGATGATAGCTCGACTTGGAATACGCAATGCAGCATCAAATGTCTTATGTTCAAACAGTTGGAAAGGATCACCAACTTGTTTAGCAACCTTAACTTCTGCATCTTTCCACTTACCCACTGTTGCAATACCAGTGCTGTCTTCTCCACGAATGGAGTCCAAGATCAACAAAGTACGGACAGCTTTTTCATGTACTGCTGTCAAATTACCGGTAGCACCTACGTGTCCACACATCTGAATGTCCTTTAGTTATTATTTACAAGATACTGTTGGTCTCACCTACTGGATTCGAACCAGTGACCTACATCTTAGAAGGATGATGCTCTAGATCCGCTGAGCTAAGGTGAGAATTGTTTAATTATCGAGCCCGAAACTTATCAGCATTGTCAGCATGAAACTTACGCTGTGATGCTGGCTTGGTGTAGATGTACATACGGCACATATACACACCATGAATGGAACCGCCTTCAACAACCTTGAACTTCTTAGGGTTGTCTTTAGCGTATTGCTTCCATACATCCCAGCATTTATCACGCTCAGTGACACTGAACACCAAGACATCGTTGTCCGTGTCATCGGAAGAGTGTTCAATCATCGCTTCAATGAGCTCTGGTGTGTCAATACCACCAAATACAGAAAAACGATGGGCAAAGCAAGGCAGGTGGTCGGACGACCCTCGCAAGTCACCCATTGCGTAGAGGTTGAACTTTGCGAGGAACTTTGCGAGAATCATTATTTCACCCCCAGATATTTAGACAAGCAACGCTTGAAATACTGCTTCATACCCTCATACTCTGGGGTATTAAATTCCGGGTGTGCTTGGAAGCACAGACAGTTGGTATCCTTGTAATACACCACTTCAATGTCCTCCTTACTGATGTCTTTCTTAGCCACTTGGCCATCAAACCATTGGCGTTCACCACCAAGGGCTGCTGTAGCCACCAGAAGGGCATCAGGAGACGGCAGCATCATCTGGTGGTGGGTAGAACTCACAAACACCACTTCTCCCGTCTCAACGTCTGTAATCGAATGAGCACGGGTGTGCTTCTCCACATGCTGGTACATACGGCCACCGGACATGACATTGAGGAATTGAGCACCACGGCAAATGCCAACCATAGGGATGCCCATGATGATAGCTTGCTCGAACACCATCTGTTCGGCATTGTCACGAGCAGGATCATTACCAGTGAAAGGATGCTTGGAATCACCATACAGCGCTGGTGTGACATCTGCGCCACCAGTGAACACAACAGCTTGTGCTTGAATCAAGCTGACGATTTCATGGCCCAGTGATTGGAACAGGGCTTTGTATTGAGCGTTACCATTGATGATTGCGATTTTCATGATGTTCCTTAAAAGAGTTCTTGGAGGGTATCGGCATAGGCATACACCGATTGGATGTCTGTTACGATTTGTTCGTTGAAGCCTTGGCCAGTCTTCTTCGATTTCAGTGCTTTATGCACAGTTTTATAGAAGGAATCGTTGGTTGCACCCTTATTAGCACTGGGTGTTGCTGTGTTGAAGATTTGATAGCTGCCACTTTCTTCTTTACATGGCTTCTGTTTCAGGTCTGGGAATCCCTTGGTGAAGAAAGAGATAACTTCATCGTCTTCAGCTTCATCAGTGAGTGCTGTATGGCCTGTATAGCATCTAACTTGACCGACTGCCAATTCCTTGGAAATCTTTACGTTCATCGAAATCATGTAGGCCACGCTGCCGTGATAGCCGCGCTCCAGCATATGGTTGAACGTAAACAAGCGGCCCTTGTATTCATGACCTTCACGAACAGCAATTGCTGCACCAATGATTTGGCTATGAGGGAGGCTTGTGTCGAAACTAATTCCATTTTCAAGGGCTTCTTCCACATCTTTTTGGATGTAGCAGGCTGCCCAAGGGCTGCTGTTCAGCAGATAATGCAGCCACTTCTTGAAGATTTCCATTTCTGGAGCGGACAGGGCTTCCTTGTGATTGATTAAGGACGTAGCGAATTCCACAATAGGAACAGGGCTACGTGCATAAGCGTAACAAGGAGGGGACAACCATTCTTTTGTGCTGCCGTCTTTCAGGTACATCACATAACTACAGATGGCTGAGCCATGTTTACCATCAATCATCTTCTTCTTCAAGAACTGACGAATGTCCTCTTTAGGCGGGAGCTCTTTAACAGGCTTTGGCTCAGGGGGTTTAGGAGGTAATGGTTGCCCTTCATCAAGTGTGAGACATTCTTTGAGGAATTCCCAACGATGCCCATCTTGTATGTTAACATTGATATATGTATCGGTGAGCATATCTATCGGATAAGACACTCCATTATTAACTAGCTTTTCCATGCAGCCTTGACCAATACCGGCATCCCAATAACAGTGCCGCTTGCCAGCATTTTCCACACGGGCTGTAATAAACACCTTATCACCAACCTTAGGAATCCATTCCGGCTTAGGAGGGGCTACAACAGCCTCAGGAGCCTTTACAGCAGCTTGGACAGGCTTACCCACTACCTCAAAGCGAGACGCCTTAAAGCCCCCTTTAAACTCTTCTAATCCGTAGATTGTATTTCCATACCGATTGACATGAAGATTGCGTATTGTGACAGTCATGCCACGACGCATACCAATGTCACGCTTCCCCAGAACAACATTCAGTTTATCACCAACTTGGGGGGCCGCTTGCTCAGGTGCTTGTATTGGGGCGGGGATGTGTTTGAAGCGGTCGCAATAGACGAATTGCACTCCTGTTTCAACAAGACGAATACTGCCGGCATTCCCTACATGTGAAACCGTAACCACCTTATTCAACAGCGGCTCTAGAATAGGTACAAGATTACCACGAGCATGACGAGCCACGATGTCCCATAAGATCAGCTTCATACCAACATGCACTTCCTCAGTTTTGAGGGGTATGATAGCGTAGTCACGCTCTGGCGCAGCTTTAGGAACGTGAATGACAAAGCGATCAAGGAGAAGCTCTGCTTCCTCACCATTAGCCTTTTTAACCAAAACATATTTGTAACCAAACTGCTGATCTTTCAGAACTTCTGTCACGTAATCCATCGGGAGTTCTGCAACTTCAACCTTGAAAGCACGCACAACACGCACCAAATCACCCTTTTTAAACATGAAAAGCTCCTATAAAATATTTATTTTCAATTTCTTGTCCGTTTTTCCTTGAAAAAGGGATATCCTTTTATGTAAGGCGAAGACGGGCGTAAGCACATAAGAAATACAAGCAATAATAACTATCTGTATTACTTATTAAAATTAATAAAGCTGTTTAGCTTTTGGTTTGCCAGTTCTATATTCATTAGCTTTATAGTCTTGGAAGTTGTTAGCTTTGATTACAATCTGTTTATCAAAGTCAACAGCGTTCAAGAACGTATCGTGTTTGATACGTTCAACAGCACTGATGAAGCGTTTAGGAGTCTTATAGATGATGTTATATACATACCCATCATCATGCTCGAAGGTAGCGTCAATTGCCATGTTGTTTCGTATACAGACTTTCCCAGAAATCATATCCCTGTGGTGTGTTGTACCACAAGAATGCTCCAAGAAGATAATCTTTCTTAAGGTAACAATTCTCACCCTGATGACGCCACACCTTATTAAGCTAAATAAGCAGCTTGTGAGGAGTGATAGCGCCAGCAAGGCTCTTGCACAGTGCTTTGTACAAGACAGAGCCAGCAACAGGGGTTTTAGACAGCCTGACGCGCTTTGGCTCAGGTGCTGGTACATCTTGCTTGATGAAGCGGGAAGTACAGATAGTAAGGTGGCTCCCCTCAAGAAGAACTGCTTCTTGCTGGAAGATTGGGCACTGGTAGCTATTACAACTCGCTACATATATTCCTTTATCATGTAAGCCGAGCAAATCACTTCCACGTACACACAACAGCTTGTCACCCTTCTTAAACTTAGGAGCCACAACAACAGGCTCAACATAAGGGATGAAGCGAGCAGCGGTGTATGGCATTGGCTTCTCTTGCAAGAACAACATCTCTTGAACTTTACCGTTAACACCGTAAGGCAGGTTTGCCACAGCAGAGACGATATACTGTGAATTAATAACAAGACTTGACTGACGACCTGCAACACACGTCACTTTCTGACCGATTTGGAACATATCTTTCTCCTTGATTGGTGAAACACCCACGTATGCCCTAATTTAATAAGGCATACATTGTTGCTTTACCTACGAAACAAAACCTTGCTCTTGCAGCACCTTGAAGGTGCGGAAGGACAGGTTGGTACTCCAGCCCTTGTTCTGTGCTGGTGATGCCTTGGGGGCGTGCTGGATGGCCTTGATGGCCAGATTGCCGAGACGGGAGAAGCGCATGTTGTCGTCCACTTGGGTGTTCAGCAGCGCTTCCCGCATGGCATTGTTCATGTTGCCAGTGAAGGGCGTAGGAGCGGCTTTCGTGATAGCTCCGCCGGACAGACGTTGACCCTTGGAGACTTGCTTACCGATTGTGTGCTTAGCCATGATTGTTCTCTTTTCATTTGTAAAGGGACAGGGCTTAACGTACCCTGTTATGATGATTACGGCATATTAGCCTTATGCTTACGGCGCTCTATGTTTTCCTATCGAAGATTGCTGGGACTAGTCAGCATAAGTCTTAATACAGGGTTTTCCGTTTCATGATTACACCGTTCCTTTCATTAGTTAGTATGCACGAGAATAAGCAGCACGCTACCTATTCCCTTGTACACTACTTCAAACAGTACATCACCAAGAATGCACCAATGGTAATTCCTACGGAACAACCGAGTGTTGCCCATGCCAATGCGTCGTAACGCTTGTGCTTGACATATTCAGCGTGTTCCTGAATAAACATAATGTTGTTCATTGCTTCCTCCTTACCCAATCAAGAGATTGGTGATGATGTGGGATTGATGACGATAGTCCTCATATGTAATGAGGCCAGCTTCTAGCATGAACCACAGTTCATACCGGGCATTCAGATACTCTACGCATGAGAACATGATATGCTCCAATCGTGATAGCTCGGCCCGATGCCTTGGGCCTCCCTGTTAGCTTGCTTATTCAGCCATCTGTTTGTTCTGTTCGTCAATCAACAGCATGAGAGTGTCGATCTTCAGGCCGGCGCTGATGAAGCTCTTCAACATCTGCACTTGTGTGAACCCTTCCTTGTCAGCTTTCTTGATGGTGTTCTCGAATGCTTTACGCATCCGGTCTTCATCAAACTCCTTTGCTTCCATGACGATGTTACGAGCGGCCCAAGTCCACAGATTGTTCAGTGGGTCTTCGAGGAATGCAACAGCCTTTTCCTTGACTTCCTCGTAATTCTTTTTGTCTTTCTTGCCGAAGTCTTCCGACTTCAGATTGAACTGGAAGCCGCTGAATTCAGCGAAGTACAGATTGGCAGTCTTGCGGTTCATCGGGGACAGAACAGCAACCAGCCGCTTGATGTAGCCGATGTCTTCCGTTTCGTGATGGGCTTCCAGCACCGAGCGGGACAGATTGGTGAGCTGAGCTTTCGATACTTTCTCACTGTCGGCCAAGATGACCAACGACGCATCGAATGCAGTTTCAAACGCTACTTTATTGAAGGCCATGATTGGCTCCTATGTAAGAATGTCCAGTATTGGACGGTTAATATTATTAATAGGTCTGACTCTCACAGACTGTAGGCTTTTATTCAGTGGTTGTTGAACCATGCTACTAGCCATTAATAATACTCAATCGGTCCCTTCCGCTTCCACTTACAAGGCTTAGGGGAATCGTGATAGCTAGGCTCGTTGGAGGCATACTAATATGCGGACAGGGCAAGCGTCAGTCTACCGGAACTCCCCTTATGCGGTAAGCATATGCTAGGGAAAGGACAGATTGATTCATTCAATTGTTAAAGATTCTATATGTAGCACATGCGCTAGGCTAGTTGTAAGCCTTGCTTTCCGCATCCATTTGCGCCTTGTATTCTCTGTTCCACTCCTTCGCATCTTTCATGTTAGGAGGATGCTATTGCTAGCAACACGACACAGACATAAACGCTTGAAGGGCAAAGAACAGTACAGATTGCATACTGATGGTTCGCACTACATATAGATTGTTAAAGAGCTTCTACTACCAGCAGCGAGTTGTTCGCTACTGAGACTGAAGTATTACACGTTGTTTGATCTGTGTCAACCGCTTATTTGTGTTCGGTGTAGGGTTCATGAGAACACACAACACTTACTTACCTAATATGCGATAGCTGCCTAGGCATCCGGCATGGCACAATCAAACTGTTAAAGAGCATACATCTAGTGCTTTGGCACCTATCGACTGAGCGTTGTGTCAGCCGATGTATGGAGAATAGAGCATACAAAAGGAAACGTCAAGGGGTATTTTCAATGGTGCTAAACATGATAGCTCTTGGCCTATAGAACAACACATGCGCGTGATGTATGCGCGAATAGAACATATTCATTGTGATGTCAAGGACTATCTAATACGTTGTTGTTTATATGTTGTCCACAGGTTATCCACATGCCCTTAGGAAGCCTTTAAAGGGGCATACAAGGCATTAGGACAGTGGGACATCAAACCATACCAGCACATGTCATCGTTCAGCCTGAGCCCATCTAGGGCCATTGCTGGGCATGAACATTATGACAAGATAAGCTATAAGACCTGCCTATATTTTAATCAAGTCTTATACAAGAGTATGTATAGGTCTTATACATGACTATACAACAGTCTTATATAAGACCACTCACTAGTCTTATATAAGAGATGATAGTGTTGACAACATACATGATGAAACACTGTGTCGCAGTCTATGCAACTTACATAACAGATAGGTAATAGAACGTGAGAGCCTCACGTATATACATATACGTCCCTAGCGGGACAATAGGTCTGTAACCCGCATGAATGCTCGTTGTATGCGTAAGCATACGTTTAGAGATATACACAATGTGAATGAATAACCATGAGGGTAGGCTGAGTGTTGTATTTCACCCCTCTCTCTATTGTATATACATATTATCCTTACAACATTCCAACATTGCTTACATACATGTTGAGTGTTGTCAAGCCATCCTTTTGTGTAATGTACACATATACATTGTTCATTGCTGTACATTCAGCAGTTGATGAGGGGGTAGGGAGGGGGGTTGATATGAGTGTGTATGCTGCATTTGAGGTTCTAAATATCTTAGAAAAATTATGAATATTGAGAAGAATAAAGTTGGACGCCCAAGGAAATGGGATACTGAAGAAGCACGTAATGAATCCACATTAAAGAAACGGAGGGATAGTTATATTTCTGTAAAAAGGGCAACACCAAACAGAGCAGATAATCCTAGCTATTCTATGTTTGTAAATGCAAAGAAAAGAGCAAAGGATCAAAATGTGCCTTTCATGTTATCTCTTGAGGATATTAAGATTCCTTTAGAATGCCCTCTCCTTGGAATCCCTCTTATTCGAGGAATTGGAAAATATACAGACAACTCCCCAACACTCGATAAAATCATACCATTACTAGGATATGTCAAAGGTAATGTTCAAGTAGTGAGTATGAGAGCAAATAGAATTAAAGATAATTCATCATTTCAAGAATTTGAAAAGATATACATGGCTTGGAAGTCTCAAAGGGAAGTTATGTAATTGTTCACGAATGTGAACGTAAGAGTATGTGTACGTAGTACACTCTGCGAAGTAGTAGTTATAAATATAAAAGGAACAGATGGCTAAGATAGTATTAGATGATACAGCAGGCGGGTATAACCTATCTGTAATCAATGACAATTTCAGTAAGATTGAAGATGAGCTTCAGAATAAGGTGTACTACAGGAACAACCCTACAGGGGAGCCTAACACCCTGCAAACAGATATGGATGTCAATGACAAGAAGATTTATAATCTTCCTACTCCTACGCTCCCAAGTCAAGCTGCTAGATTACAAGATGTTCAGAACGCTATAGGAAATCAGGCAACAGCCAACCTTACTAATTTTACCCCTTATGGTGGTATTGCAGCTACTAATGTGCAAGGTGCGATACAAGAGCTGGAGGATGAGAAAGCGTCCGTTGTGGATTTGGATTTTGTAGATGTGAGGCTTGGCCTATTAGAGACCTCTGTCTTTAACCTTCGTGGAACACTTGGTATGCTAACAGGTGTAGCTGGTAATGGGGTTATTGACGACACAGTGGCTATTGAGCTTGCAATGTCTAATTACGATAGTATTTTCTTCCCAGAAGGTACATATCTGTTCACTGGGGATATTGATCTATTGTTCAGTAAGAATCTATTAGGCGTTGGTGTGGTAAGGTACATGGGGTTTGATTATGCTGTAACTCGTAAAGATGCAGCTAACTCTTTATGGGCAGGACAATTTAAATGCTGGCCGATGGCCCATGCACTAGAGACAGAGACAGTGCAGCGTATGCACATCCCTGCTGGTGTCACCCAAGCACGTATTGGGTTTATCAATCAGACAACAATATATCACGTAGAGGGATCAACTGTACGTGATGCAATGAGAATACAAAGAAATGCGACAACTACAGATTCAGCAGCGCATAACACAGTAATCAACCTTACACGGGAGGAGACCAAGCCACTGGCTGGGCGCGCCTGTGTGTTTCAATTCAACGCTCTTAAAAGCTCAACATTTTCAGGAGGAGCCCTATCTTACAGAGTTCAGTATTCTGTTGAGCCAGATCAGCCGATTCTTAATTCTGATGGTACATACACTAGTTCCAATGTATCAATTGTGAGCGGTAGCCTCACACTGGGAAACACTACACGCCCTGCATCTGCTCCTTACTTTTTCCCATTTACACTGCCCGTAAATGCAACACAAGTCTCTGTTGTGTTTTCAGCAGGATTCTCAGGGGTTGCAGGAAGTGATGACTATTTTGAGATTGAAAATGCAGCCTTGTATCCGGGAACTTCTGTAGCGAATATTCTGTATTCCGATTTCTCGGAAACGCTTCTTAAGGCTAAATCTCGATATCAAACCAGCTATGCCTATGGTCTTCCACGAGGAGTCGCTACAGAACAAGGAACTGTTGGGGCTATTGGCGTGTCAACGGCTATCAACTGGTCTTTTGCATTAAATATTCCATTCAACCCACCAATGGCTGTCGTCCCGCAATTCCTATTTCAATCTCCCACATCTGGAACAGAGTCTCGATTATTGAATAAAGATTCAGGGGTAAACATTCAAGGATTGGCATTCAACCTCAGTGACAGTGGGGTAACAATTACAAATAACGCTGCTGGTGTTGTTGGCAATAGATATATCTGCCACTGGACCGCCCAAGTAATATTTTAAGAGAGAAAACATGGCATTTACAATTGGAACAAAAAGAGAATATGAATTACTAGGTAATGACAATAACAACGATCCTTGTATTTTTCCTAGATTTCCGGTGAACGCTGCGTTTGTTCAAGCCTTTGATTTTAGGACTAAACAAATTGCAGAAGATAATAGTAAGTATCTAGCGTTTCCTTATATTATCCGAATTGGTACAACCTTAGTCGGTATTTACAGCGAGGGGGATTCACATGCAGCTTCGGACAGGCAAATAATGATTAGATCAGATAATTACGGTCTCTCGTGGTCATCTGTAACATTCTTTGAAAATGCCACTGGTGTTTTTAATTTCTCCCTCTTAGTTGGTGTATTGGCAGTTGGTGCTACTGCCGTATTTAAGGTGTGGTCTGTTAAAAACACAGCAGGAACAATGGCAGCTACAACAGTGTCATCTGTGTCTTATGGAGGTGTAACTTACGCGATGTGGTCTCGCCCTGTGCCCGGTCCGGGAGGTAAGTTGTATCGAACTGGATATGGAATTAATGGAGCAGATACACAAACGGCACTTTTTGAATCCTCTGATTCGGGTGTTACATGGGTAGGGAAGTCCGTAATCTTCGCAGAGGTTGGCAAGTTCTTCAATGAAGCGGACATTGTAAACACTTCCGGAACGAACTGGATGGCTATTGTCCGTGAGGATTCAGGAGCTTCCAACCCTCTATACAAATCCTTGAGTACTGATGATGGCGTGACATGGGGTGCTGCAACACTTCTGAGTACAGCATCACTTAATGGACGCCAACCCAACCTGATTAAGATGGCTGATAATTCTATTATCCTTTGTACAAGCGATCGTTCTGGCGGATCAGGATATGCCGGTTCTGCTGGGGATCAGGTGTTTGGTTTCGATACAACAGGTATTACTATATTTAGATCAACAGATGCAGGTGTTACATGGAGCTTTAGAACACGCATTTCCCCTATGTACAGCACAGATGGGGGGCAACCATTTGCAAATGAAACGACGGCAGGGAGGATTTGTGTTGTGTACTACGTGCGGAAGACCACTAAGGCCGAGCCGGTGATTGCCAGCGCCTCATTAAATGTGGAGAATCTATGAACGAAACCCTGCAAACTATTTCAGATGCCGCATCTAGCCCACCTATTGCTACCGCCACAACAGTTGCGGTGACAACAGCAAACCTATTGGATTTCTCTCTTCCAATTGTAATCAACATTGCTACTGTTATTTATCTCTCTCTTCTTATCTCACATAAAGGATGGCAAATGTACAAAGAGTGGAAACAAGGAAGATCTCGTGAACCTCGCGAATAGATGGCTCGTAGGGGCTATAGGAGCTTCTCTTATCGCCTCTGTGTCCCTCTGGGAAGGCACTGAATACAAACCCTATGACGATGTTGTAGGGGTCTTAACAGTGTGTCAGGGATACACAGGAAAAGACATCATTAGAGGTAAGATATACTCACCCTCTGAGTGTAAAGCGTTCTTATCTAAAGAGCTTATTGTTGCAAGTCAAGCAGTATTAAAATGTACTACTGTACCGCTAAAACAATACCAGTATGATGCGTATGTTTTATTTACGTACAATGTAGGAACTTCAGCGTTCTGTAATTCCAAAACTGTATTGAAGAATCTCAATTCTGGGAACTACATAGCAGCTTGCGATGGTCTTCTAAAGTGGGTGTATGCAGATGGTAAAGTTATAAGAGGTCTATACAACCGCCGTGTATATGAGCGTAGGATGTGCCTAGGAGAGCTTAATGCTAAAACTTAACCCCTGCCCTTACCTAGCTGGTTTAATCGTCTTGGTGGCCCTCTACGTAGGTCATAGAGGCATTGTGACATACGAAGTATCCAAAGCCGAGACTGTCGTGCATACCTCTATGGAGAACACGTACAAAGGGATGCTTCTTACAGCACATTATAAAGCCAAGGCTGCTGAAGAAGATTTGAAACTTAGAGCACTTGCTCTAGAAGGATCTAAAGATGAAAAGATTAAATCTATTGACACTCAGCTCACTGTTGCTCTTAACGAGCTGCGCAAGCGTCCAAAGCGTCCCTCCACCACAGACAACACCACGTCTCCCTCAGATATCAAAGCCTGTACCGGAAGAGAGCTTTACCGAGAAGATGCAGAGTTTCTTACAAGGGAAAGTGGTAGAGCCGACAAAGTAGTTGTGGAGCGTGATTTCTATTACGAGCAGTATGAATCTGCTAGAAAGACATTAGATGGATTTGCCAAGTAAAGATAAGATGGTGGATTCAGCAGGTCGTCCAATTACCCAATCTCTGTTTCTGGAGCTTGGGTATAGTGATTCCGCTGTTTACACGTTAAAGGAAGAAGACTATGAGTATAACGGACGGTTATACCCAAGCATCAAGAAGTTATACGTAGAATGCGCTGACCCTACTGAATACGCTTTCGCTGTTGAATACTTCCTAAATTGGAAGCACTGGCAGCGTATCACTGACAATAAAGCTATTAAGAAGTTTATTGATGAATGGCGAGAAGAGCTTGAAGTAAAGCTTCGTAGTCAAGGAGTGAAGCAGGTTATGCACTCTGCAAGCCTTCCGGGGGGCCTACAAGCTGCCAAATGGCTTGCTGATAGGGGTTGGTCCACAAGAGGAGCCGGACGGCCTACAAAGGCTGAAATGGAACGGGAACGTGCTATACATGATAAGGTATCTGATGAATACTCAGCAGACATCTACAGATTGAATAAAGGATAAGATGGAAGAACAATGGCTAGTAGATGCAAAGAAAAAACTAGATAAGATGCCAGAAGAGGCTAAGCAGTTGAGAGAGGCCGCCAAGGATGACCTATTCCTCTTTGCACAGCTAGTCAACCCTGGGTATATGTATGGGGAGATTCATAAAAGTATATACAAGTGGATGGAGGGGTACACATTATTTGGGCAGGGAAGTTCCGACATTAGTAACAAACTAATCATGCTTCCTCGTGCCCACCTAAAGAGCCATATGGTGGCTACATGGGCAGCATGGATTGTGACGAGGCACCCAGAGGTTACTATCCTTTACGTGTCAGCAACAGCCTCTCTGGCCATTACACAGCTATATGCGATTAAGAACATCCTAACCAGTTCTTCATACACTCGTTACTTCCCAGAGTACGTACACCCACAAGAGGGCAAGCGGGAGAAGTGGAGTCAAGATGCAATCTCTATCGACCACCCGCAACGTAAGAAAGAAGGTATTCGAGATGCAACCATTTCAACTGCTGGCCTAACAACCAACACAACAGGTTGGCACGCTGACATCCTTATTCCCGATGACTTGGTAGTTCCTGAGAATGCTTACACAGAAGATGGGCGAGACAGCGTTATGAAGAAAGCCTCGCAGTTTACATCTATTCTTAACGCTGGTGGGTTCACAATGGCATGTGGTACACGTTACCACCCAGCAGACATCTATTCCACTTGGAAGACACAAGAGTTTGACCTCTACAATGATGAAGGTGAGATCACTGGACGTGTCCCAATCTGGGAGATTAAAGAATACGCTGTAGAGAAAGATGGGGTGTTTATCTGGCCTAAGACTATGCGCCCTAACGACAAGAAGTTCTTTGGATTTGACAATCAAGTTCTTTCTCGCATCCGGGCTCAGTATGGTGATAAGGTTCAGTTCTTTGCTCAGTATTATAACGATCCTAATGATCCGGGAAGTAATCGTATTAATAGAGATAGGTTTCAATACTACGACCGTAAGTTCCTGAAACAAGAGAATGGAGACTGGTTCTATAAGCGCAAGAAGCTTAACGTGTACGCATCTATTGACTTTGCTTTCAGCTTAAACAAGAAGGCGGATAACAGCGCTATCGTGGTTATTGGGATTGATTCTGACGCATTTATCTACGTACTTGATATTGAAGCATTCAAGACAGACTCTATCAGTGGATACTTTGATAAGGTGTCTTCACTTCATTCTAAATGGGAGTTCAAAAAGCTCCGTGCAGAGGTTACAGTAGCTCAGGCTATGATCGTAAGGGATCTGAAAGATAAGCTCAGGGAAGAGGGTCTAAGGCTCTCTATCGACGAGTTTAGACCTACACGTAATGAAGGAACGAAGCAAGAGCGTATTGCTGCTGCTTTGGAACATAAGTATGAGAACATGACCATCTGGCATTTCAAAGGTGGATACACAGATGTTCTTGAAGAAGAACTGATTATGGCACGTCCAGCACATGATGACATTAAAGATGCACTTGCATCTGCTATTGAAATTGCTGTAAAGCCTAAGAGTAACCGTGGTTCGCAAGAGCGAACTAGTAACGTAGTACAATTTTCCGCCAGATTTGGTGGGGTAGCCTTCAGAGGATAAGACATGGCATGTCGTAAAGAGCAAAGACAGGAATACTATCAACGTAATAAAGAGAAGATAAAAGAGAAATCTCGTGATTACTATTATGAGAATAGAGTCCAATCGATTATCTCGGTTAAGAGGTATCAAATTTCAAAGTTGGAGGATGGTCATTACAGGCTGTCTAAACTCCTGAGATCCGCACGCCAAAGAGCAAAGGTTAAAGAGCTTGCTTTTGATATTGATCTCGACTATTTGATCTCCATTTGGGAGTCTCAAAATGGAATTTGTTCCGTCTCTGGTACAGGGTTTGATATGACGCCAGCTGAGCAGCGTGTAAATAGAAATGCTCCGTCAATTGATAGGATTATCCCTCATCTAGGATATATCAAAGGGAATGTAAGACTTGTATCTTGGCATGTTAATGCAGCAATTTCTGAGTATGGACTCGAAACTTTCATCTCACTTTGTGAGTCTGTGGTAAATAAAAATAAGGATTCCAAATGAGTAAGAAGCCCCTTGAAACTTGTGCGTCGTTTGGGCGTGACAACCTTGCAAAATATATTGCAATCACTTGGTTTAATTACAATTCACAACGTCAGCCTAAGATCGAATTGTGGAAAGAACTTCGTAATTACATCTTTGCGACAGACACAACAACAACCACTAACAAATCCCTCCCTTGGAAGAACAGCACAACTCTCCCTAAGCTGTGCCAGATTCGGGACAACCTCCATTCCAACTATATCTCAGCATTATTCCCTAATGATGATTGGCTTAAGTGGGAAGCATATAGCAAGAGTGATGCTACCAAGGCTAAGGTGTCGGCAATTGAATCATATATGTCCAACAAGACACGAGAAGGCCACTTCAGGACTGAAACAAGTAAGCTCCTGTATGACTTCATTGACTATGGCAATTCGTTTGCTACGGTTGATTTTGAGGCTTCCTACGTCACTGATCGGAATGGGGACAAGAAGATTGATTTCATTGGACCTCGCCTCCGTCGTATCAGTCCGCTAGATATTGTATTCAATCCTATCTCAGCAACGTTCAAAGACTCATTCAAGATCATCCGATCCCTTCGTAACATTGGAGAGCTTCGTATGATGGCAGAAGATGAGCCTGATAATGCGTACCTACGTAAAGCATTGTTAGACCGTGATCGTATGATGGCGCACATGAATGCTTATGGAATTGAAGAAGGTGATAAGTCAGAAGGATTCATGATGGATGGCTTTGGTAACTACTCAGAGTATCTCCAAAGTGGATACGTTGAGATGCTAGAGTTCTGGGGAGACATCCATAACGAAGATACAGGTGTTGTAGAACGTGGTCGTGTGGTTACAATCATTGACCGTATGTACGTAGTGCGCAATGAGGCCATTCCTAGCTGGGCTGGAAGCGCTCCTATCTTCCATACTGGCTGGCGTACACGTCCTGATAACCTGTGGGCTATGGGGCCGTTAGAGAACCTTGTGGGGATGCAGTATCGCATTGACCACCTAGAGAATCTGAAAGCTGATGCTATGGACTTGGCTGTTCTTCCTCCACTGTTGATTAAGGGAGAGGTTGAAGAGTTTGAGTATAAGCCTGGAGCAGAGATTCATATTGATGAGAATGGGGATGTCACAGAACTCGCTAGGAACGTCCAGTGGGTCATCCAGAGTGAGAATGCTATCCAAGCACTAGAGCAGCGCATGGAGATGTATGCAGGTGCTCCTAGAGAGGCTATGGGCATTCGCTCTGCTGGTGAGAAGACAGCCTTTGAAGTTCAACAGTTACAGAACGCTGCTGGACGTATCTTCCAAGAGAAAATCACTACCTTCGAGATTGAGATGCTTGAAAAGGTCTTGAACGCTATGCTTGAAACAGCCTGTCGTAATCTTGACCGGACAGATGTTATTCGTGTCATGGATGATGATCTTGGTGTGCAGCAGTTTGTTCAGATTACTAAGGATGACATTACAGCATCTGGTAAGCTCCGTCCTATCGGAGCACGACACTTTGCAGCACAAGCACAACTTGTCCAGAATCTAACAGGAATCTGGAATACTCCTATTGGTCAGATGATTGCTCCTCATACCAGCACAAAGCAACTTGCTAAGCTTGTTGAGGATGTTATGGGTCTTGGACGATTCAGCCTCTTCTCCCCTAACGTTGCCATCTTTGAACAGCAAGAGACTCAGCGGCTTATGAACCAAGCTGGTGAAGATCTACAAGTTGAACAGAGTATGGGACCAGAGGTGCCACAATGAAGGTAGCATGGACTAAGGGACTCACTAAGGAGCAAGCTGTTGAGTGTCGATCAGAATTTGTAGGAGCGGCACGTACAAGGGAGCGCCTAAAAGCGCTTCTCCTTGAAAAAGCAGAGAGTGCTAGGAAGGCTTCTAGGAGCGGATCAAGCTATGACAATCCTAATTGGGCGCTATCACAAGCTGACTCAATTGGGTACGAAAAGGCTCTTTTTGAAATTATTTCACTTATTTCATAAATATTTTCAATTTCTTGTCCGTTTTTTACGAAAAAAGGGGTATTAGAATACATAAGGATATATAATAGAAATACTAAGGATTTGGTTACTCTCTCTTACTCTTCTAAGTAAAGAAGATAGTTGATAAGTCTTAAGGCTCTTAAGTATATCTAGTATGCCGCATTCGTATAATGATATTACGCTACACTTGTAATGTAGTTACCAAGGTTTGATTCCTTGACGCGGCTCCAAGAATAATGCGGGATTGGTATATAGGTTGTGCCCTAGCCTTCCAAGCTATAGAAAGCAGTTCGAGTCTGCTATTCCGCTCCACGTAACAATCTGTGTGTAGGATAATGGTAGTCATCCTTGTTTGGAACGAGGAAGCGGTGGTTCGATTCCACCCACGCAGACCACAGTAATGCGAGATTGGCGCAATTGGTAGACGCGCTAGCCTTAGAAGCTAGATGTTCAGAGTTCGAGTCTCTGATCTCGCACCAGTTTTACGGAAGATTGGCAGAGCGGCTTAATGCTTCAGTCTTGAAAACTGACGGACGGTAATACGTTCCATCCGTTCAAATCGGATATCTTCCGCCATACAATTGACAAGTAGCTCAGTTGGTAGAGCGCCTGACTGTTAATCAGGTATGCACAGGTTCGATGCCTGTCTTGTCAGCCATCCATATAAATTAAGGAAATAATACTAATGACCGACCAGTCGAGTATTTTCACTTCACAGAATCAAGAGGCAACCCCTCCTGTAGTCCCTCCATCAAGCAATGGAGAAAACGTTCCTAATAACAGTCTTGCAGACCTGCTTTCGACTATTAAGAATGAACGCGGAGAACCAAAATACAAAGATGCAACAGAAGCTTTGAATGGTTTGAAACACGCCCAAGAATACATCCCTACGCTGAAACAAGAATTGTCTCAGAAGGATATTGAACTTCAAGTATTGCGTGCTGAGAACCAACGTCTTAAGTCTGTTGAAGAAACTGTATTGGAGCTCACTCAACAACGAGCATCCCAAGAGCGTCAACCAACGTCTCAAGGTCTCAATGCAGAGCAAATTGCTGAACTTGTAAATCAATCCCTGTCCCAGCGAGAAGCTAAGGTGTCACAAGCATCTAATCTTCAATCTGTAGTTGCCTCCCTCCAGCAATCATTCGGTGCTGATGCAGAGAAGGTATTCTACGACAAAGCTAAAGAATTAGGAATGAGCGTTGTAGAAATGAACGCACTAGCAGCAAAGAGTCCTAAAGCCGTATTGTCTATGTTGAATGTGAAGACAGAACATAAAACTGTTCAGCCCTTCTCACAAGGCACTGTTAATACAAACGCGTATCAGCCTAAGCAAGATTCTTTTATCGGACGTAATCCAAAATCTGCATTGATTGGGGCTACAACCCAAGACATTCAGGAAGCTTCTAACCGAGCTAAGAACATGGTTACTGAACTACATGCCGCTGGTATGTCTGTTCATGACCTCTCCGACCCTAAGATCTATAATAAATTCTTTAAATAATAGGAAATCATTTTGAGCCAAAATCGCCCAAATAGTACTGCATTCATTGAATCAGAACAGTACTCAAGCTTCATCCTCCAGAATCTGCACGATGGTATGCTTCCCGGAGCTATGTATCGTAATGTGTCAGACTTTGGATCTGGTAACACCCTTCACATTAAAACAGTTGGTACTGTCACTATCCAAGACGGTGCTGAAGAAGTTCCATTCGATTACACACCAATCGAATCGGGTGAAGTTACTCTAACCATCACCGACTACATTGGTGATGCTTGGTATGTAACTGATGAACTTCGTGAAGATGGTGCTCAGGTTGAACAGCTTATGTCTGCTCGTTCTACTGAGTCCACCCGTGCTATTCAAGAAACCTTTGAAACACGCTTCCTTCGTAAGTGCAACACAGCACAGACGAATGCTAATGCAAATACAATCAATGGCTTTGCCCATCGTCTTGCATCTGCTGCTGTAAACAACGTAGCCACCCTAGACGCATTCATTAAGATGAAGCTGGCGTTTGATAAGGCCAATGTCCCAATGGCTGGCCGTATCGCTATTGTTGATCCAGTGATTGCTGCTACACTAGACGGTCTGGTATCGATTGGTAAAGATGTAACACCTTTTGCAGATAACATCTTGCAGAATGGTTTTGCTCGTGACCATCAGTTCCTGATGAATCTTTATGGATGGAACATCATCACTTCTAATCGCTTGAATACTGGTACGTTCAGTGACGGAACCACTTCGGTTAGTAATGCTGTTGCTAACGTATTTATGTGTCTTGCAGATGACAACACTAAGCCTATTATGGGTGCATGGCGCCGTATGCCTAAAGTAGAAGGTGAGCGTAATAAAGATCTGCGCAGGGATGAGTTTGTTACCTCGTCACGCTGGGGTCTGGGTGCTCAACGTGTTGACACACTTGGCATCTATATTACTTCTGCTGTCAACGTATAATAAGGAATCTATATGACTTTTCAAAACTCTGCTGGACTAAACGTTAATAACTATTATGGCCCACGAGACACCGGAGGTTCTGCCGGTGTTGAACGCGCTACTAATTCAGTTACTCGGCTGTCCTTCAATATCACTGGTGCCATGCTCAATGATGGGTATGTACCCCCAGTGAACATCCCCAAGTATGCTTCATTCAAGACAGCGCACATCACTGTTCATGAGGCATTCGTAGTCACTGGCACTACACCAACCATTCTAGTAGGTGCTGCTGGTTCCGTTGCTACGAATGGATTCATTATCACTGAAACTGAGCTTGAAACACTTGGCTCTCGTAAGCTGGCTAATGATGGGGAAGGCACTTGGGACATTGCTCACGCAACTGGAACAACTGCTGCCGCGCTAGTTGACTTTGCATTTGAGGGTGATGCTGCTGTCACAAGTGCTGGCAAAGCGACACTGGTCTTGGAATACGTTAATCTGTATAAGCCGTAACCATTTAAAGGGAGGGGGACTAAAAAGCCTTCTCCCTTTTTTTATCTTTAGATTTATAGAGGCTATACATGAAGCTCACGCTATTGGAGATGGTTCAAGATATTCTTAATGACCTCGATTCGGATGAAGTCAATTCGATTAATGACACAGTTGAGAGTACACAAGTAGCACAAATTATTAAAACAAGCTTTAATGAGATGATTTCCAATCGTAATTGGCCACATCTTAGGAAGCTTGTACAGTTGGAATCAGCGAATGACATTACAAAGCCTAATTACCTATCTGTTCCTGATGGAATGAAAGAACTTATTTTCTTCAAATACGATGTACGTAAATCAGAACAGACGAAGACGGTCTTACAGGATGTAACATACAAGTACCCAGATGATTTCCTACGTTACGTGTCAGGTCGCAACAGTGATCTCTCAACAGTAGATCAAATTATTGATTATAGCGGTTCTACAATTCTTGTAACAAATAATCAACCTCCTGTTTATTGGACTTCATTTGATGATGAACACATTGTCACAGACTCCTATGATAGTGCTGTTGATGACACGCTCAAGAAGATTAAGACACAGTGTATGGCTTACATTGAACCAGTGTGGGTTCATGTAGATAGTGCCATTCCTAATCTCCCTGAAGAGGCATTTGCAGGCCTTCTTGAGGAAGCTAAGAGCACAGCGTTCCTTGTGCTTAAACAGATGAACAATCAGAAGGCAGAACAGAAGGCAGCACGACAGAGCAGATGGCTATCACGAAAGGCTTGGGCTGCGCATGGTGGTGTACGATATGAAACCTATGGGAGGAAGGACAGACGATGATTGAGAGTTACAACGGGTACGACATCAAGCCACACAGGGAGATTCCAACATGTCTCATTATAGTGACAAGTGGTAAGGGGGGTAAGATTCCTAATGTCCTCGATGGACAGTTTACTACACCAGCCTACGCTAAGCACGCTATTGATAAGTACCTAGCAACGAAGACTAAGAAAGAAGACTAATGCCAAAAACAGGACAACGTGCTGAAGTAAACACCTTCATCCAAGGACTAATTACGGAAGCTAGTCCTTTGAACTTTCCACCGAATGCTTCCAAAGAGGAAGAGAATTTTATTCTCAACAGGGATGGAACACGTAATAGACGATTGGGAATGGATGTTGAGGAGGGCTTCCCATTTGTTAGTACAAGCCTAACAGCATTGAATGTAGAATCTGCCGGCAAGAATACATTTAAATGGACTTCAGTATCAGGCATTGAAACACTAGAGATTTTAGTCGTTCAATTACTAAATGAACTGACATTCTACAAAATAGAAAATGATCTTCTAACGTTTTTGGATACTTTTGTATGCTTCTCTTTCTCATCCACAGTTTCTTTCTCTTTTGCTAGTATCGAAGGTAAGTTGGTTGTTGCCGCAGGCGAGAATATTATAGAGGTTATTTCCTATGATGTTGGCCTTGGGAGCGTGTCGGCAATTGAACAAACCCTAAAGGTAAGGGATTTTTGGGGTATGGAAGTTCCCAGCAGCTTGTATGAAACAGATAAAGCATTCAGGGATGTTTCAATCCCTGCTGAACACAGATACAATTTGCAGAATCAATCTTGGGGGATTGCTAGAAAAGATAAAGCAGGAACTCTTGGAGATCCTATTGAGTTGTATGATCCTACTACTCATATCCATCCAAGTAATTCAGAAGTGGTGTGGACAGGCTTGCAATACCAACCAATCGTTGGTGCAACAGATCCATTCGAGCGTATTTATCCTAATCTATATGTAGAGCGTCTTGGTGCTAACATTAACGCTCCTAAAGGGTATTACATCATTGATGTGTTGGATCGTGGTGAGTCCAGAGAAGAGGAGTTTGCAGCAAACTATACACGATCAGGAAGTGTGCTAACAGTGCCTTCCTTATCTGCCCCTGCTGATAAAACACTAGGAGGTGCAACAGTCATCACTGAGTTTGCAGGAAGGGTGTTCTATGCTGGATTTAGTGGGGAGCTAGAGGCAGGGGATGCAAGAAGCCCTAACCTGTCTAACTTCATTCTATTCTCACAGCTTGTTAAGAGTGCTAGTGACCTCCCTAAATGTTACCAAGATGGGGACCCAACCTCCCGTGACACAAGTGATATCGTAGATACTGATGGTGGTTTTGTGAGGATAGCTGGAGCAAAGAAAATCTTGTCTCTCCAGAAAATGGGCTCCAGTCTTATTGTCTTATCCGATAATGGTATTTGGGCAGTTTCTGGAGGTGGAGATTTTGGATTCACACCAACAAACTTCAAGGTGACTAAGATTTCTACCTTTGGATGTATCTCTGATTCTTCAGTTGTATCACAAGGGTCGACTGTCGCGTATTGGGGTGTTGGGGGTATCTACACGATTTCTCGTGATAAGTTTGCTGAATTGATTGTTAATAACATTAGTCAAACAACGATTCAAACATACTATGATGAAATCACATTAACTTCAAAAGTTAACTGTGTTGGTGTCTATAATGAAAATACAAAGAAAATTAGTTGGTTATTCAAGGAAGGTGTTATTTTCAGTGAGGGGTCTGTAACCAAAGAACTTGTTCTCGATACAACACTTAGTTGCTTTTATGTGAATAGGATTATTGGTGTTCCATTTTCTGCTCCCTTCTTCACAAGGGTTGAGTGTATGCTGCCTTTTTATACAAATAGAACAATATACCTGACACTGAAAGTGTCAGCAGGTATTTATGGACTGGCTTTCTCAAGTTACAATAATGTTAGATTTAGGGAGTGGGAAACATTTGATGGTTTTGGTGTTGATGCCAAGGCATTCTTAAGAACAGGATCTCAGATTGCTGGAGATTCTGCTGTACACAAGCAAGTTTCATATCTTGTTCTTCATTTCAAGAAAACAGAATCCGTTACAGACGATTTAGGTGAACCTTTAGATCAGTCTTCCTGTTTGTTTAGTACATATTGGGATTGGTCTGTAAATACTAATTCTAATAAAGTTGGCCGTTTACAGCAGGGGTATAGATATCGTCGGCCGTATTTTGCAAACCTCCCTAACACAGATTATGATAATGGATTTGAGCTTGTCACTACTAAGAGTAAGGTGAGGGGGCGTGGTCGTGCATTTGGTCTTTATTTTGAGACAGAACCATTTAAAGATTGTAATATCACCGGTTGGAACCTAACAATAAATGGAGACGCCATTGCGTAGTTTTATAGTAGAAGAACTAACAGAAAAAGACCTAAAATGGTTTGTTGAGGTTGCAGCAGTTAATATGTTGATTTATGAGGTAAGGCGGCCAGAGCTTGTACATATGGATAATCTGTATCGACTTGCTAATCTTGGTATGACGGGAGGTACTGCTTTCATCGTCAAATGTAAAGGGGAGAATGCTGGAGCACTTGGAAGCATTCTTCTCCCTAACCTATTCAATCCTAATATCAAAACAATGGCTGAAATCTTTTGGTATGTACTTCCAGAATACCGAATGACTCGTGCAGGAGCAATGCTTCTGAATGCTTTTAACAAGAAAGCATCCGAGATTTCAGATGAATCTACTCTCTGCCTTATGGGGAGTAGTGAGATTAACATTAAAACGCTAGAAAAGAGAGGATTTCATTTAGGTGAATATGCCTTCCGTAAAGCGTATGGAGTAATTTAAATGCCAGCAATCACATCAATTATTGCTGTTGCCTCCTTAACAGTGGGAGCCGCTGCTTATGTTTCATCCCAAGAAGCAAGAGGGGAAGCAAAAGAGGCCGCCGGACTAGCAGCAGAAGAGGGGAGAAAATCCCAGTCTGAAGTTAAAGCCCTCAACGCGCAGAAGGCAGCAGGAGAGCGTAGACAGCAGGTTAGGGAAGAACGTGTTAGGCGTGCTAAGGTCGAACAAGGAGCTTCAAACACAGGTGTCTCAGAGAGTTCTGGAGAGGCCGGTGCTATATCCGGTTTGGCAACACAGCTTGGTGCAAACATTGGAACAAACTTAGGACAGCTTCAAGGAGCTAACGCAATCAGTGGATTTAACCAAGCAGCAGCAGATTTCAACACCTCAGCACAAAATAGCATGTCAGATGCAGCGGGCGCTCAGAATCTGTTTGCCTTAAGTGGCAGTATCTTTAATGCTGCCGGTGGTGTTGGGGCAATTAAAACAATATTCAATTCACCAATGCCAAAATAATAAAAAGGAATAAATGGATATCCTAGACGAAAGCTTTGACAGCACCGAACAACCAACACTTCCACTAGGGGAGTTGGTTGATGTGAAGCCAACACCAGCAATTGGATTCCCACAAGGGGCGGTTCGTAATCGGGCAGCTACCAGTGCTCTTTTGTCTGGTGATGTCAATGAAATGACTTCAAAATATCAGCTTATGATGTCAGAAGCTGCTGATGGGCAAGACGTAACACATCAGCAGGTTATGGCTTCTTTGGTTGAGCAGAACAAAACAAAGAGTATGAAGCATGTTATCAACATTCTAGGAGATCGTTCTCTCCCTCTAGATCAGAAGAAACAGCTTATGGACTTTGTTCAAACAAACCAGTTTAAAGAAGATCCTAGTGTCACTCTTCAAACTAATGCGTTGGTGGCAGATAGTAAAGGGGAGAGCCTTCGGGGAGAAGCAGCGCGTATCTCAACTGCTGATGCTATGGGAGAGATGCAGAAGGAGCGTGAAAACCGTCAGAAGCTAATGAATGGCTTTATGGCTACACTTCCTGATGCGAGTGCTAAAACTGTTGGTGATATAGCAGCAGCAGATGTTATGCCTTTTGGACGTAACATTGTTGCAGCTAATGTATCCCAATCTGTTAAGAGTAAGACTGGAGCACCTACTAGTTTATTTGGATGGGTGAAAGACTTCCTACTACCCGGATCAACTAAAGCTGATTTGCAAAAGAAGCTTATGTCTATTCCACCAGAGAATAGAGAGGCATACACTAAGTCTATTCTAGCTTCTGTTAAAGACAGTGCTACGGTGTTCCAAAATGAGAACTACTTTGCACAATGGGAAACCGCTATCACAGTACTGGAATCTCCAACACACAGGGATGCGGGTATCTGGGCAGAGAACGTAGGGACTCTTTTGGATGCTCTTTGGGTGGGTTCAGAGATCCGTGCATTAGGAGCAGGAGCTAAGATTGCTTCCTTTGGTGCAGACCAAGCTTCCCGTGCTCGCCGTCCGGGTTCAGCAAATCCCGGTGTCTCTGATGCTGAGTTTGTAGAGAAAGTTAAATGGGATTTGGTAGAACCAGCATATAATCCTAATCAACTTCCAAGTGGTACAAAGCGTATTCCTTACAAAGAGTCTCCTGAGGATGTGTCTCGTCGTATCAAGCTGAATGCTCCTGTGCGTCAGGAACACGCTGTAACTCCATACAGCATCATTGAACAAGTTAATCCTGCTTCTGCGAGAGAGATTAATCGGGCAATTGTTGCTGGTACTGATGATTTGGCAATGGCTGTAACTGGGGTGTCCCGTGAACAAGCTTTGGCTAATAACACATTCCCACAGGCCGGGATTGAGACAGGATCTGTTCTTAATAAGGTAGATCAGGATGTTAAGGATGTTCTGACCAACACTGGTGCTACACGATACACAGCAGAAGAATTCAGTACAGCAGTTGATACAGTTCGTCGTGACTTCCGTGAAGCTACTGGGTTAGAAATCAATGATGCAATGACTACGTTCCGTGTGGATGGAGATCACATTGCTATTGACGCTCATTATTCTACGCCCGGAGGTGCTTTCACAACTTCTGAAGGTGCTAGAGAACAGGCTAAATACGCCTTGCGTGAGTATGGTATTCGTGACGATGAGATTGTAGTTATGAAGCGTCAGGGGATGGACTACGTTCCTGTTGTGGGTAATGAACCACAAACTGGTGATTACATTATCAAGGTTAAAACGCTACATGCTGTAGATGATTCAGAAGTTACTAAGTGGAATCCTCTAGACGTTAAGCGCAACTGGACGGATCGTATCAGCCAAACTGGTACGGAAGATCATGGAAGTGTTTCAGGGTGGTTGATGGACCCTGGCAGTATGCTGCATCCTACGCTAACAGGTTCAGCTTCAATTGCAGATGACCAAGCTATCACATTTGAGAATCTGTTGCTTGCTCCTATTCGGAATCTCCGTAATGATATTAATAGCTTTTCCCGTCCTCGTCAAAAGGTTATTGAAGAGTATATGAAGGAAGCTAATACAAATGGACTGAAGCACGATCCTTTTGATTTGGTTGCTCGTGGATTCTCACAGCCTGAGATCAATTCTTTGAAACAGTGGAAAGACATTTGGGACGGTCATTACTATCTAGAGAACTTTGATTTGGTTCGGACATTGAACTCTCAAGGGTACGAGATCTTCAGTAACGCAGCTACTAAGTTGTTTGCTAAGCCTGTGCCTAAAAATCAGAACATCGGCAAGGTGTTTGATCCAGCGATCCAAGATGTACGTGTTCTAACAACAGCAGAAATGGATAGTTTGTACAATCTAGGAGGAAGCTATGCTGTCCTTAGGCGTCCTGCCACAATCAGTGGTGAGACTGTTGAACATATGATTGTACGTAACACACCTACTGAATATCTTCGTAAGGTGAGGGATACAGACACTGTTCTGAATTATCGTGAAGGCTATTACACTGTCAACTACAAAGCTCCTAAGTTTATCGATGAGCTTTCAATTGATACTAACGGTAAGGAAGTTAGACGTACTATTGCGGTGGCAGGAAATACAGCAGATGCCGATATGTTCATTAAGAGCCAAACAGCAGCCACAGGTAATAAGCATGTCATGCGTGAGGATAGCAGAGGATTTAAGAAGGATGGTGATGGGTATTGGGATTTGAATGAAGCTAGTGGGCGTATTGCTCAACGTCTCCGTGGGAAGCCTTTAACGGACGCTGTAGGCATTAATAGCCTAGGTACTGGTGCTCATATTGAGAACCCTATGGAAAGCGCTGTGAGGGCTGCTAAGAGCCTTGCTGGGCGTTCTGTGAGTCGTCCTATGCTGGAGACAGCTAAGAGACGGTTTGTTGAACAATATGCAGACCTCCTTAAGCCAACTCCTTATGGACTACGAGAATTTCCTGCTAATCGTTCAGAGATTGTAGATCAAGTAAGTCATACCAGTTCACAAGTAGCTGATGCCCGTACAACCTACGGGTACATCAAGTTTCTTGAAGATGGGTATATAAACACAGCAGATCAAATCTTCAAAGGTGGGATGAACATTCTTGCCGATGAACTTGGTAAGCTGCATCTGTCTAAGGCTGAGAGAGCCACTCGATACGTTGGTGACATCGCTCCTAGTCATTTGGCTAAGGGGACAGTGTTTCAAGCTTACATTGCTATGTCTAATCCAATCCGTCAATGGATTGTACAGAGTCATCAAGCAGGGCGTACCATGGCTTATAATCCGATTGGGTGGGGCAATGGTGGTGTGCTAGAGCGCGCTGCTGGTTACATTGGAGTTCAATCAACATTGATTCAAGGAACCCAAACTGTTAAAGACTTTGTTAAGTTTGTTGATGACAGCGGAATGGTTGCTGGGGTTGACCGTAACAGTCTTGTACGTGGTATGGGGTTGTCAATGGCAGATAGTTCTTCCGGATTTAAAAGAGGACTTGGAACTGCTGCATCTCTTCCACAAACTGTTGGATTTGATATGGGTGAAAAGGTTAATCAACTTGTTCATCTTGCTGCTGTGCATGAGAAGTACACTCGTAAAGGTGTAAATCTAGCAGACAAGACACAACGTGATATAGCTCTTACAGAAGCTCGTGCGCTGTCTTATGATCTTAACAAGGCTGGTGAACTGACATACACACAAGGGTCCTTCGCTGCAATCCTACAGTTTCTACAGATGCCTCAGAAAGCTGTCCTACAAGCCACTAACCGTAAGATTCCTATTGGTGCCAAATTACGTATGGCAGGGTGGGATTTGATTATGTTTGGTGCTCCTACCGGTCTAATTGCTGGATTGTACACTATCGCTGGTGAGGACGGTGGCGACATTCTTCCTGATGATCAAGAGCATCGTGATATGTTTGTTGCGGGTGTAGAAGCTTACGCTCTCAACAAGATGTTTACGATGATGGATGATTCAGGGCAGGAAACTCGTATTGATATGAGTGCCTTGAAACCTTATGACATGGAAGGCTGGGCACGTATGTACACAGCTTTGATGGAGAAGGGATATCTAGGAATGTTGGCTGCTAGCCCTGCTGGCCAAGTGTTGGCTGTGGATGGCACTAATAACTCTCGTCGTAATGGGCGTATCCCACAAGCCATACTAACTCTTGGCAGGTTCTTCAATGTTGTGCAAGAAGTGGAACCAGAAACACCAACCACTTTCAGCGCTGTATTGAATGATGTGGCGAAGATTACTTCTGGATGGTCTGCTGCTAGTAAAGCTATGATGATGATGGAGGCACGTAAGACTTATGATTCTATGGGTGTTACTGTTGATTCTGAGGTTACAACTCCTGAGGTGTATGCTGCCTTCCTAGGATTTGGAACAATGTCTACTAAAGAGATGTATCAAGTTGGTAAGACGCTTTCAGATAACAAGAAGGCGCACGAAGAGGATGTGATGAAACGTTACAGAGCAATCGTGTCTTACTACAATACAGCACTAGACGAAGACAACGCAGACATCAAACATATTCAGAAAGTGTCTAGCATGATGATGAAGACATTCACTGATCCTGACGATTTGGATTTGGTTAATAGACAGTGGCAGAAAGACCTCGTTGGTAAAGAAGCTCAACTCTTTGCTAAGATGGTTGCTGCATCTGGAATGCCAACACAAAAGGGATTGGAAGATGCTATTCGTACGTGGCCTGTTGACCAAGCACAGAAAGATCAAATGATGGGAAGGCTTAAGGCCATGAAGGCCCAACGAGAATTTAGTTTAGGTGAAAAGGAATAATTTTGGCAGATTTCAATGTAAACCTCTCAGCCCCTCAGGGGGCGGGAGCTAATGTAGTCGCTCCTGTACAAGAGCAAGTTATCGCAAGTGGACCTAATCCTCTTCTAACTGGAATTGTCGACATCTTCGCTAAAGGGCTAGCTGACAGTAATAAGTCTAAAGCCTTGGAGCGTAAAAATGCTGTTGTTGGTGAGTATGTTAAGAACGAAGGTATCTACTCAGATGCGCTAGTTACTAATCAATGGGGGGCTGCTCAAGTTGGGGCAGCTTCCCGTGCCAACTTCAATAAGATGTTGGCTTCTTATCCTGAATACGCTACAGAGCTTATGGAAGCTAAGCGTGCTGTATATGATGGAACAGAGACAGGGGAAGCACAGAAGAAGGTTGATGCAGAGATTAAATTCAAACAAGAAGAGAAAGCTCGTGCTTCTGCTGCGGGATTCACATTCTTTGAGGGGATGAGTCCTGATACGGAAGCTAAGACAATTGCAGCTTCTCAATCATCAATTCGTATCAACAAAGAGTTTGACGAGACCACCAAGCGTAAAGCTGAAGAGCGTGCTCAGGCAGCTGAGGGCCGTTCAGTTCAAACTCATATGCAAGTGATGCAGGATCATGTTGATAAAGACAATGCTGTTAAGGGCTTGCTGGAGATTGCAGATCGAAACTTTGATGCATTAGGTGCTGTGAGTAAGGATTTGATGAACAATCCTAATATGCCATTTGAACAAAAGCAGATTCTGTTTAATGACAATGTAAGACGTATCAAGACAGGACTGTTGGCTATTTCCGCTAAGAGTCCGGAGATGGCAGCCCCTTGGCAGAGGCTAGTGGAAGAGATGGAGAGTACGTTTATAAAGCTTGCTGATCCTAAGCCTAAGGCAGAGGGTGAGCTTGCAACGCTTAAAGCACAGTTTGATGCACAGCAGTATAAGGCTAAACTTCTGATTACTGCCGATCCTACCAATCGTATTGCTGTAGCTACAGCTTCCCTGTTTCCTAATAACCCGCAGGTTAATGTTGCAATGACTCCTGTTGTATCTGGAATCCTTGCTGAGTATGGGCTTGGTCCACAACCGGGTAAGAAGCCGACTCCTGTTGTTGGAACTCCCAATGAGAAGCAAGCACTCCAGAGTATCAAGGGGGCGTTAAACAGCCTACAGAATGGTAAAGCTAATGGAAATCCTTCTCAGAATGGTGTTGAAGCTGTTAATACGGTTAATGAACTATTGAAGCAAACAGGTGCTATGGAAACTGGCATCCCACCTTCGCAGCTAAAAGGATTAAGCGCTTTCTACGCATCCCCTGAATTTGGTAAGCTATCATCAGAAGGTAAGATTGATATGCCTTCCATGCAGAATGCTAAGCGAGTGTTTCAAGTGTCTTATGAGCCTGCTGTACGAGATGCCATTATCAAACGTCTTGATGAAACCATTACCCCTAGTGTTGGACGAGATCAAGGTGGTCGTGGTAATAAGCCTTACAAGATCATTGAGCGTGTAGATATTAAGTTCTCTGGTGCTGGTGTTGTATTTGAAGACAAGGGAAACTTTGCTACTACTATCGGGGAGAGTTTTACACGTAAGGGATTGGATGAAGCGGCCTCTGGCCTTAACACTCTAATCCACATCGGTGCCCATATGGAGGGTAACACTAATTACGCTAAGTATTGGGAAGATAACAAACACATGCTAATGCCTACAGTGTTCCCAGATCCTAAGAAGCTTAAGGTTGGTGATGTTGTTAAAGGGTATAAATATATGGGAGGGTCGTATGGAGTTCAAAGCAACTGGCAACTCGTCAAGTGAAGTAGGAACCCCTTGGGCCGATACATGGAATGACGTTAAAGCATCTGTTGGTAAGACAGTAGAGGCTGTCGTAGAACCTGTTAAACAGGCTGTAGAAGGGCCTTGGACGAGGATGTGGGGAGGTACTAGGGAGGCACCTAAGAAAGCCCCTGTAGCCCCTCCTAGTGGCTCTACAAGCCTATCTGGAGATTGGGATGCTATTAATAAGAACTACAGTCAAGGACAACCTGAGCGCGATAAGGCGCAGCTTGAAATCTTGAATACTGAGCTTCTTAATGAGAAAGATCCCGCTAATATTAAGATTCTCAAACGTGAAATTGCAAGAGCTATCAAAGGGAGTAAGTAATGCCTAAAAAGGGACAGTTTAAGAAGGGGGCTACTGCCGACAGTGTACGTCAGCGTAAATACAATAGCTCCGATGAACAGAAGAAGCGCCGTGCTGAACGTAACAGTTCACGGGCTGTGATGGTTAAAGCAGGAAAGGCACACAAGGGAGATGGGAAAGATGTAGATCATCGCAACCATAAGACTTCTGATAAGTCAGCTAAGAATCTTAGTATGATGAGTGTAAAGAGTAATCGTTCAAAGAATCAATATGACAAGAGGAAGAAAACTAAATGAGTGCTAATTATGATTTGATTTACGCACACTACGTTGCCAACGGGTTTGTAGGCACATTGCAGGATATGGAGAAGCAGATGTATCTTCTTGGTGGCCCTGTTGTGTATCACTATGATGCCGGTGGTGTCATTGACGGATTCATTGGGCAAGGAGGTGCAGTTCTTCCCCTTGGAGGTATTCCGACTCAGCTTTCGGTAACAGCAACCAATAGAAGCACTACAATAACAACCCTCAACACCTCTCAAGTTCTCATGCCAGCTAATACGACAAGAGCAGGTATTAAATTTCAGAACAACAGTGCATTCATGATGGGAATTAATCTTAGCGGTGGTGTAGCAGCAGTTGGTGGTCAATCCCTCTATACTGCCAATACAGCAGCAAGTGTTGCAACCCTAATTAGTGCAACAGGTATTGGTGTGGGATCAATCTTCATCCAACCTTGGCAAACTTGGAAGAGTGCTGATAATCTGGTCTCTAATTCAGTGATTACAATTGCATGTGGCCGGTCTTCTTCTCCATTCTCTTGTACTGAATACACAGCTAATAGTGGGCAATCTTTTGCAAAAACCCCAACAGATCGTAGCGGAACTATTGCAGCCCTATTATATGCACAGCAGGTATTTCCTATTAATGCATCGCGTAAGGGTTGGCTGTTTCAAAACCTGTCCCATACATCTATGCGGCTTCAGGAGATTGTAAGTCCGGGGTTGACGGGTGTGGAGTATATTGTTCGCCCTTATGAGATTGTTACAAATGAAGCTTTCGGATCTACAACTTCCGCTATTTCTGTACTGGCCAGAACTGGTGGCATCGCATTCACAGCATTGGAATTTTAAGATATGAATAAACAAAATAACACAATTAGCTCATCAACATTGGTTGAGATTGATGTTGATGTTCCTGATAAAACACGATTCTTTGCACCACTTCTTGTACCACCAAATGTAGGGGCGAGAGCGCTTCCGGCCCCTAAGAGGCTTGAACACATCTCTATCTTTTCTAATAGTGCAAATGTAAATAGGACAACAATTACGGGATCAGCATCTACGCTTACGGATTCCACTGATAATCCTATCTTCGGCGCATTTAGTCCTCGTGCCACTTACAGCACCAGCGGTGGGGATTCTCGATTCACATCCAATATTAACACCTCTGCACCTATCAATGTGCTGGGGAGGGTAATTGTTACATCTGTGCGTAATATGAGTGCCGCCAGTGCAGGTGGGAGTACCTTTAAGATTCAGCTACATAGTGCTGGGACACCAACAGCAATCAGTGCCAACTACCACGAGATTGATATGCTTGTTGATGGTGCGAGATTTCCATTTATTAATGCCGGTGTTGATTGGCAGAAGCTCTCTGCCAATACATCTAGGTTTTCTGCTGTAGGGACTGGTGCAGACCTCTCTAATATCATATTCGCTACATATACAATTAAAAGTGTTGCCCAAACACTCCCTGTTATTGTTGATCTAGGGGCAATTTCTGTGTATGACACAGGTGTGAAGAAAGGGATTGTAACTATCTCTATGGATGGTATGTACCGCTCACAGTACAATAACATCTTTCCAATTCTAGCAGCCGCAGGCATTCCAGCAACTGTCTATGCAGCAGCCGTGTCCGTGAATTTACGATCTGAAGCATCACAACCTTGGCAGACGGCACAGATCACTGGTGTTACTAATGTATCCGGGGCTCTAATTAGGCTGTCTTTTGCAAATAATCTTGTACTGACAAGTAATAAATATGTTGCTGTTCAGGGGATTGCGGGGGTAACTGACAATAGTGTGGCAATCACAGGTCTTAACATCTATCAATACACTCGTATCGATGCTAAGACAATTGATTTGATTGGTACTATCTTTGGAGGGGTCTGGATTGATACGGAAGCCTATGCAAACTTCGCTGTCAATCAGATTACGGGGATGGATGCAAATCCTGTTGATGGGCTGCTTCGTATTACTTGTGCAGATGCTGCTGTGTGGCCAACTAAGAACACTGTAAATATCGTTAATGTCGTGAGCACAGGGTCAACAGTTAACGGGGTCACTCTTATCAATGAGGTGGAGGGGTCAACTACTCAGTTTGTGAGAACAGGAACACTCGCTTCTGCTGTCACTTATACATCGGGTGGATTTGTCATCATGGGGATTACGAGCGGTTCACAGTTTATGACTGTCCGCCAACTTCGTAATCTTCAAGATAACTTCGGATGGCAGATCGCTAGTTACACTGACCGAACTAATAATCAAATTGATTATACAGCCTTGAATAAAGATGGTGTAAATCGTACTTATCAAAACTCACAAGCGTACCTAATGTCTCTTGGGTTCCTTGGGTGGCAGGATTGTGTATACTTCAATGACACGTATGTTCGGGATCAGCATATCTATGGATTTGCAAAGCGCTACGCTCGAACGATCAGGCTCTTCCTTGGCAACGTATCAGCATTTAAGGGAGAGACTCTTCCTGTTGGTGATACACAGATGATCCGATCTTTTGGGGTGTTCTCAACAACAACTGTTGCCACAATTACTGCTCTTATTGACGACTGCATCGCTAATAAAGATTGGTGTCATCTGGTATTCCATGAATGTGACCGCACAGCGGCTGCTGTGAGTGGTGTAGCTGCTGGTCCCTTCTTTGGCAATGGAAACAACACATTGGTGTTCCCAATTGTTGGTATGCAGCAGGTTGTTGCACATATCAATACCAAACGTGCTGCTGGTGTCCTCGATGTAATGACTGTAGAGGATGCGCTTCTTGCTGGGAGTGTGGGAGGAGGTACACAATTCAGTAAATCCCTTCCTGTTGCTGTAACTGCTACTGCGTCGCCAATGGTTTACCAAAACAAGAACCAAGAAAGACAACAGTTCTTGGCAACTGGTGGTACAGTCAGTGATCTCTCCTTCAGCCGTGATGGAACTACGTATTACACGATTGGTTCCTTAAGTGGTGGGATTGTCTTGAGCCCCGGAGATTATATCAAAATCACATACACAATAGCACCTACGATTACAACAACAATCCTGTAAACGACAAAAGCCACCTAGGGATTTCTCCTTAAGTGGCTTTTTTTTATCACAAACTATTTAACGGATAGGACAGACACCTCCTGCACAATCATCTTCAAGTTCAGCATCAATGTCATTAGCCTTATCAAGCTCAATGGGCTGGATGTTTGCTACATACGCATCATATTCTTCCTTAGTGACCACAGCCTGAGGCAAATACTGATACCCAAGGTCTTTAGCAGACTTAGTTGGATCAGCGCGGAACAGAAAAGATACCCCAACGTAATCATCCCAATTTCTATATAACCATTCAACAATTGCTTCAACCTCCGTAACATCATAACTAATAGTTGCTGACACATTCTGCTGACACCAGCTATTCATAAGCATCTTGTAACGCTCTAGCTGATCTACAGCAGACTCTAGATTAACCTCCATGCCATTCCATTTGTCAAAGGGAACGTCATCCCACTTTACAGGGAAGGTGATTAACACGGCTTCAGGGTCACTAGGGTTGTCAAATACCTTATAGCCTGCTGCACGACACAGAGGAATTAGGGGATCATGCTTACCGAAGTTAACGCTGTTAAAGATATATTTTCCAAGAGGTTTGTGTACCCCCTCTGTAGTATCCATAACCTTACTAAGGGTTCCTGAGGGCTTGATAGTTGTGACGTTCTTAGGACGCGGAAGCCCAAGCTCATCAGCCATCGAATAAGCTCCGCTGGTTGCCGTTCGTTGGAGTTCACTATACTCATATGCTTTAAGGTCCGGCCTCCGAACGATACCTGTAAGTCCAACTCCACAAAGTCGGAGGAAGGAGTTGTTGAGGTGCCATGCTTCTTGAAGGATGCCGTCAATGAGATTAACACACGTTTGTCTGTAGTTTGCTCTTGCAGCAATGTGGATAGCTCTTCGTAGCCCTGCGGAATCTCCTTTAAACTTTGCAACATCTACCTCCGTCAAGTTACAGAATGACTTATTTCCTAAGAGGATCTCTGCACAGGGATTAACACCCTTAAACCACGGAGCCCTCTTACAAGCCGCCTCCCCATTAATAAATCCTGGTTCACTACCTCCAGAGTCAACCATAAGCTGGAAGATTCCTGTAAGAGCTTCTTTACTAGGTTTTTGTTTGAAAAGGAGGCTATTGTTGCTTTGTGCTCTTTGTACATTATCTTCCCACCAGTTACGTTTAGCTACAGCAAACTCTTCCCACTCTTCCTCACCATACTCAAACAGTGCTATTTCTGCGCTACGGCGAGAACTAAGCACAGTACCAAGCCAATTAACCAAATCCAGAATGTCAATACGAGAAAGAAGTGAACCTGAGCGACGGTTAAGAATCTCAAAAATAGCGGTGTAAGCATTAACCAAACTAGCATCACCAGAGCTAATCCAACCATATCCTTTTAACCTTTCTCCTGCTGGTCTAATCTGTGAGAAATCGAGTACAAGTTTATGGGCGGGAAACTTATGAGCGGCCAACTTACCAATGCTCTTGCTCCATGCTTCTGCTGAGTCTCCAACTTGGATTGTCCAGACACCATCAATGAAGGTTTCAACATTGTCTTGATTTCCACCTTTCTCCGTTCTCGTAGATCGAATGATCTCTAATTCTTTAATAGGCTTTTGGAAGCCAGTTAGTTGCCCAATGATTGGTTTAAATCCTACACCACAGCCTTGCATAAGCAGCCACAGGACATCAACAACGTCATAGACTGTTTCTACATTGGTGAACGCACAGTTGAACTGAGAGGCTTCTCGTCTCTTTGCAACCTCTGTACCACCAAGCCACAATGTACGTCCAGACATTAACACTTTACGATCAAGCATAAGCTGTCGGAGTTCTTGAAGCTCAGCATCTTGAATACCTTTAGCATCAGCACGGTGCCACAGCCATGCCTGATGTCCAATTACACGATCAATTGTCGCTTCAAACGTTTCAAACACCTCTCCTTTTTCATCGAGAGGTCTTGAATACGTTCTCCGAACGATTAGTTTACTACGAAGGGATTGTTCTTTAATCATTGATTCCTTTATTAGATGTACTTTATGAGAATTGCTGCTGCAAAGGGTAGGATGATAGCCAGAATGATTGAGATGGAGATCAGCCCATTGTAATCTCTGGGGTCAACAGACTCATTCATCCAAGTGATAAATTGTTTCACCGATTATCCCCACTACCACCAAGCACATTACGTTCCATTCGACTATTAAGTTTGTAGACGTTCAATTCAGCAATTTCATCAAGTGTGTAGTTGATAGCTTTTGCGTACCTAGCGAGATACCAAAGAACATCACCAAGTTCTTTAGCAACTTCGTGCTTGTCAAACCTATTATCTCGAATAAGCTTCTTCGTCTTCTCTAACACTTCGCCAGTCTCACCACCAAGACCTAAGGCAAGGTAGGAGAGTTCTTGCTCATTGCCACTACCAGAACTTGGGTAGATGGCAAATTTATCAATTGTATCCTGATAGTTATTAAAATCCATTATTTATATTTACCTTTCAAGTAGTTAAGTGATACAGGCATCAAGTCGAAGCCACCATCTTTCACTTCGTGCAGCATCAAACAGCCGCGCCAATGTTGATTTCCCTGTGCGCCTAGATACTCTTCATCGTGCTCATACCCAGAACCAGCAATGATGCTTGTCAATCGTGTACCATCTGCCCGATGTGCTGTAGCAATCTGTAAGCCTTGCTGATGGCCAGCCACACAGGACATATGCTGCTTGTTA
>ERZ1292642.25-Hain-H14-01um-R1-25-length-75393-cov-8_pt2 | contig 50874 bp, 60 predicted proteins | sample MGYA00564403_ERZ1292642 | MGnify/ENA primary metagenome ERZ1292642 (study PRJEB36523, sample SAMEA6512643) | groundwater metagenome | collected 2019-01-09 | study: AquaDiva: Metagenomics assemblies of 32 groundwater samples
CCGTTCGTTGGTAAGTCCGGAAAACTCTTACGTACATGGGCCAGGCATGCTGGTATTAACTTGAGTACGTGTTATATTGACAATACGTATCCGTATTTGCCGCCGGGTAAGAAGTTGAAGAATGTCCCCAAAGAAGTCCTCTCGACTGAAATAACCAAAATGTACGAGCGTCTCATGCACTTGACACAGGTCCGCGTTATTGTTGCCTGCGGGAATTTATCCCTCAGTGCCCTTACCGGCTTCGAGGGGATTAGCAAGCATCGAGGTTCCATGTACTCCATTCTGGTGGGGGGCAGGCAGGTTACCTGTATTCCCATTATTCACCCGGCAGCCGTGCTGCGCGGCCAGGCACAGTGGGAAAGGAGGGGATATTTAGACTGGGAGAGAATTGCCCGAGTAGCCAAGTGTACGGACATGTCCAAACATAGAGAGCGAGTCAAAATTGTCGAAGTACCCAAGCGGATGGAGCGAGTCCATATTCCGGACGTACCCAAGCGAGTGGAGCGAGTCATAGACGGCGACATACCCCCATCTATAGAGCGAGTCACAACTTCAGAACTTTCCAAGGATGGAGAGCGAGTCATAACTTCAGAACTTTCCAAGGATCGAGAGCGAGTCACAACGTCAGAGTCCCCCAAAAAGGAAGAGCGAGTCATCTCTCTAGACATCCCCAGGAAGATTGAGCGAGTTACCTCACCTGCGTTACCCAAGACAACAGAGCGAGTCAACACTCGCGAGCTACCCAAGGAGATTGAGCGGTGCTACATTACCACCCCCACAGCCCTGGACCTCGAGTCGTTTACCAAAGAGCTGGAGCGTGCTTCCCACTTGTCCATTGACATTGAAACCAGGCCCTCCGAGGGGCGTATGCTGTGCGTCGGATTCAGTGTACGTCCGCAGGAGGGCCTGGTGCTGGAGTGGACGCCCGAGTATCTCCCCTGGATTAGGCGCTGGTGTGCCTACCCAATTGACAAGGTTCTATGGAATGGAAATTACGATCGTTACTGGTTAGCCACAGAGGGTATATCTGTTAACGGTCGTATTCTTGACGGCATGCACATGCTGCATGCACTTATGCCAACTGATAATGTAAGCCTGGCGTTCGCAGCTTCCATTGAGACTGATGAACCTTTCTGGAAAGATCAAGATAAGACTGAAGACAACAAAACTGCTGAAGAAAACTGGGAAGAGTTCAAGACCTACTGCATAAAAGATGTGTGTGTTGCCCTAGAAATTACTCAGAAACTTCTCCCACAGCTTGAAGAACAGGGCTTGCAGCAATTCTACGAGGCGCACTACGAGGAACTCGCTGAGCCCATGCTCGATACGATGCTCCAAGGCGTGTGTATTGACCACATACGTAGGAGGCAGGTGCTCCACGACTTGCTCACCGAGGCGCGAGCTGCCAGGGACAAGCTAGCAACGTTTAATGGTGGGGAGCCACTCTTTACGCTGTCTGTGCAACGTGACAAGCTGGTGTGGGCTAAGCTCAAGGCTGGGCTTGATCCATACGAAGGTCACGGAGCTGACGTCCGGATGGACATTCAGCGCAGTGTGGAGCGTATTCAAGCGAAGACCGTGAGTAGTCACAAGCTCAAGCAACTTCTCTACGGACGCTACGGTTTACCGATGCAGCTCAAGCACCGCTCAAGCGGTGAAGACACCGAAACAAGCGACATCTTCACCCTGCGCAAATTGCGCTACGACTACCGAGATACTACTGAAGTATGCCAGGTAATTGACACCGCTATTGCACACTCCAAGGCGCAGAAGCTTTCGAGCTTCATTCAAGACGATAAGTATGATGCTGACGGACGGATGCGCTTTAGTCTCAAAGTGACCACAGAAGCTGGTCGCCTTGCCTCTTCCGCGAGTCCTAGAGGCAAGAAGAATAACTCCCAGAACATCCCCCGCGACTCGCGTGTCAGGTCGCTGGTGCTGCCGGAGCCGGGGCACGTCTGCCTGGCTGTAGACGGAAGCGCTGCGGAGGCCAGGGTATGCTTCATAAAAACCAAAGACCCAGAACTCATTCGCCTCGCCCGTCTGCGCTCCACAGAATATGACCAGCATCGCCACACCGGGGTGATTGTCGGGTTCGCTCCTTCCACAGAGGAGACGCCGGAGAACTTCGCAGCGATTACGCGGTCGCAGCGTCAAGTATGTAAGCAAATTTCTCATGGTAGTCAACGTAATATGCAGGGCTTTACCCTGGCGCAGACGATCTTGCGTGAAGGGTTGGAAGACGAGCACGGCAATCCCATTGTCTTTGACGAAGAGTACTGTAACGAGGTCATCGAGCGCTACCACCGGCGTTTCCCGGCCATCAGGCAGTGGCACCTGCGTGTGCGTGCCGCGGTCAGAAAGGACAGGTGCCTTACCAACTCCTGGGGGCGCATCTGGCCAGTGCCATACTACCAGCTCAGTGACGAGCTGTTTCGTAGGGCGTACAGTTGTGAGCTGCAATCGGAAACAGCGGACTGGCTCAACATGTGGGGGTTTAAGGCGCTGTGGCAGTGGATCAAGGCCAACAAGCTGCGCTCCGGAATTATGCTGCAAGAGCATGACGGGTTGGTCATAAGCACTCCACCGGATGAGGCATATGACGTGGCGCTGTTTCTACGTGGGTCGCTGGAACAAGTCAGGGAGTATGATGGGGTGGAATTGGCAATTCCGGTAGAGTGGACTTTGGGTCTTGCTTGGGGGCACGGGCGAGAATGGAAAATATTACCACCCAGAGAAGAGTTCGAGACATACATGGCAGGTTTGTTAAACAACTCGGAGACCCTGTAGCGTGTTTATGTGGGTGTGGAAAGATGACGAAGCACTCAAGGAGGCGCTTTGTATCTGGTCACAATTCAAAGGTAACACACCCCAACTTCAAGGGTGACGATGGAGCTAGGTTCGTGACTAAGAGTGGTTACGTGCTGGTACGTGCTAGGTCGCATCCTAAAGCAAAGTACGGTGGACGTGTTCTTGAACATGTGCTTATTGCAGAGAAAGCTTTAGGTCACTACTTATCAGGCAAAGCTGAAGTCCATCACGTAAATGAAATTAAAGGGGATAACAGGCCGGAGAATCTTGTTATTTGTCAGGACCGCGCTTACCACCAATTTTTGCATATACGTGCCGAGTCTGTACGTCAGCTTGGGCACCCGAATGGGCGCAAGTGCAAATACTGTCGGAAGTGGGATGTTGTAGAAAGCTTGCGTACATACAGTCGAACAGGTTGGATGCATATAGCGTGTAATAGACTTTTTCAGCGTAAGCAAAAGCAAGGTACGGAGTGGCGTGTACTCCCAGGGCGGGCGGAATTTGACCAAGCGGTCAAGGAGGTGCTCCATGCTCACCGTGACGCTCACCGTGTTTGATGGGCAGGAGTACACGCTGCTCGGCACCCTGGCCATTGTTAGCGATGGCTCTGGGACACCGGAGCGGGGAAACTACCGTGTGCGCTTAGAAAGGGAAGGGAAGGAGCCCATGCAGTGGCGCGTCGAGAGCTTTTGGCGGGCGCACGGGGCCTGGGCGCTTCTGAGGCACGTACTGAACGAGGGTGCTGGAGAGTGAAGGAGGTGCTGTATGTCGCGCCATAACGACCCAGAGATTTGCCGCTGCGGTGCGTACCGTATTCCTGGGGATGTTGAATGTGAAGACTGCGCCGAAGTGCGCTGGCGCGAGCGGCGTGATGCAGAAGCAGCGTGGGTCGAGGAGTACTTGCACGGAGAAGACGAATGCTCACCGTGACACTCGAGTTGTTTGATGGGCAAGACTTTACGCTTCTAGGCACGCTGTCTATTGTCAACGACAACTCTGGGACGCCCCAAATGGGGAATTACCGCGTGCGCCTGGACACGCCGGAAGAGCCGCCCAGAGAGTGGCAGGTACGGGACGTTCCGCAAGAAGAAGGGGCCTGGGCGCTGGTCAAGCGGGTGCTCCTGGAGGATCAGCCTTGACGATATGGCAGTGGTTTCAGTTCCGGTTCCGGAAGAAAAAGGTCAGCGTCTTAGAAATTGATCCACAAACAATCCCAAATGCCGTCTTACAGCGCCTCATTGCCGAGGTGCAACGTGAGGGAGGTCCCTCACGCGTGTACGACCGGGTCCACAATAGGCATAACCGAGGTCCGTACCCGCGTCCTCCATACCCTGGTCCCCCCTCTCCTGGTCCCCCGGAGGAGGAGGACGGCGCATGCTAAGTGGTCAGCTTTCCGTGCGTTTTGTCATTGTGTGTATTGTGTTGTACTTTCTCCTGGCCATGGCCTTCGGTGCTTCCCCCGCCACGATTCGCTATGTGCATGGCGACAGCTCCTGCCCCGGCGATGGCTCCGACCAGGCTCCTTACTGCAGCATCCAGGCATCTGTGGACCAGGCGCAGTGTGGTGACGTGATTCGTTTGCGCCCGACCATGCAGCCCTACACCGAGCAGGTGACGATTACCGGACCCTCCTGCCCAGCAAGCACGCCGGTGTTTCTGGAACCAGAGCGCCAACACGAAATCGCCTGGCAGCCCCGTCGCACGCCCCGTAACGATGTCTATGGTCTCTCTCTGGTAGACGTGGATGGCTGGGTGGTGCGCGGCCTCACCTTCCTTGGCTCACCAGAGCAGCCGCGTAACGCCATCCAGATCCGCGCTCTGACACGCAGCGTCTCTCACACAGCGCTACTGGGCAACCGCGTCACGGACTGGAACCTGGAGACACGCTACTCGAACAGCACGGCTCTTGTGCTGGGTGGGAATTACCAGGCCGGCCATGGCCTGTATGGCATGCGGGTTGAGGGCAATACCATCCAGGGCTTTCGCTCCAGGGGCCTGGTCATCTCACACTCAAACAGTGGCCTGATCGCTCGCAACACTCTTAGCGGTGGGAGGTGTGGACCCTCGACGCCTGGAGGTACGCAGCAACAGCATCTGGTTGGTGCCTGGACCCACACGGGCGATTATCTCTCGGTGGCGCAGGCCAGAGGGGATGTGTGGGAGCACAACCGCATCCACGATTTTCAGACAATTGAAGACTGCCTGGCAGAGACGGGAGGAACGAATGCCACTGTGCATGCCTTCTGGTGTGACTCTGGCCCTTCTGATGGGGTGTTTGCCCACAACGACATCTGGAACATTGCCCGAACCAGTCAGGGTCACCGCGTCCGGGTGGCCAGGTGGGAAGCCCGGTGCCATAGGTGGCAAGTACGCGATAACCACCTGTGGGACAACGGGGGGTGGGGGCTGACGGCGAACGGCATTAACTTTGACGTCACGTTCGCGGGTAACCTGATCGAGCGGCCGGCGAGCGTGTGCGTGGTGCTGGGGGGTGGCGGCGCGAACAGCCCAGCGCGGCGGCGCACAGTGCAGGGCAACACCTGCGTCGCTCCAGGGCAGATGCCCTTCTGGAAGTCGCCAGGGGCCGAGGCGCAGTCTGAAGGGGACGTAATACTAGGAAACTCCTGGTAATAGACCGCTTACTAAGGGGGAATACCGATGACCATCGAATTTCGCCATGACTACCACTTTTATGGTCTATGGTTTCTGGACATTCCAGCCATGCAGCGTGACGTGCTGGCCGCGGTCTACACCGACGAGCTGGGGGAGCTGCGAGGTATATACCGCACGAGGGAGATTCAGGGCGACGATCCCTGGAACAACGCCGATGAGAAGCACTGGTTTACGCTCGGGTTCCCCACCGAGGAGACGGCCCCACAGGTTGTCAAGAAGATGCAGCAGTTGATGGGCATGCTGCAAGCCACCGTGGGGGGAGAGCTGTCATTCCTGGATTTACAGGGGAAGGATGGCACAGAAGCAGCCAGAGTCGTTATGCAGCAGCCCTGGGCACACGTCAAAGTCGAAGATGCCTAGAAAAAGGAGACACGTATGCAAACGTTGCAATGGGCTTTTACAGACAGAAAAGGATGGGGAGATGGCCCCTGGGACGCGGAAGTGTGCGACAAGATACAGTGGCAAGACCCCTTGACGGGCCTTCCCTGCCTGGCAAAGCGGGGGCCGGTGGGGAGCTGGTGTGGCTACATCGGGGTAACGCCTGGCCATCCGTTTTACGGCTGTGATTATGGCGACTGTCCGATTGGTTGTGGAGCAGAAAGGTGGGACTGCCAGCACATGCCCGAAGCGGTACTCAGCGTGCACGGAGGCATTACCTTTAGCGGCCCTTGCCAGGAAGACAGGGAACATGGTATTTGCCACACCCCCGACGCGGGAGAGCCCACAGAAGTGTGGTGGCTCGGATGGGATACGGCGCATGCAGGAGATTCGTGTCCTGCCATGCCTGGTATTCCTGGTGATGTCTACCGTACGCTTGCCTATGTGCAGGAGGAATGCGCCAGGCTGGCACGGCAGCTCTGCAATATAGGCGTCAAGCGGAATAGTTATTGACATCTAACTCTTATTGCGGTAAATTAGCGGTATGGAAACGAAACAAGCAACCAGCATACGACTCACAGCAGAAGCAAAGCGGCTCTTACGCTGGCTCGCACAGACACTTGGTATCAATCAAGGAGCAGTAATGGAGCTAGCCATTCGTGAGATGGCCGAACGGAAACATAGCCAACAAGAGGTGCTCCGTGACCGATCATGAGGTACTTGAGCGATTTCGACATGAGTGGGAAGTACTGCAACATATCCACACTGAGTACGAGCGGGCCTGGCGGAATCGGCAGGTTGCCCTTATCGCGCAGTACAAACAGCGTGGACTCTCCAACGTCGTTATTGGTGGCGCAATTGGCGTTTGGGGGCGCACAGTATGGGCCATGCTTAAGGAGGCGCAGGTGGCTATTCCAAAGGAGGTGAAGAACATCCCAGTTAACCAGAAAGCTGTGCTAGCCAACTTTTGTCAAGACTGGCAGGCACTAAAGGCGTCTAAAGACTCACAGGACATCGATTACGATGTTAATCAAGGGGAGTTGTTTCAGCGCTACTTGGACAGGGGGCTTACCCAGCGACAGATGGCGGAGGAGGTGAAGATTAGCCAGAGCCATATTAATGGCCTTCTTCGCTACCATCAATTTTTGATCGCCGCGGCGATCAAAAATTTGATGCCCGTGGGCATCAAAATCTCAGAGAGGAGGTTCCGCGAGTATTGGAGCCAGATTGCTGATGGTGGAGTCACGGGAACTCTGAGAGGGGAGAAGAACAAAGCGAAACTTGTAGCCTATGAACAGGAAGTTTTTGCGGCGATCGCGGCGATGATCACCGAAGGAAGGCAGCCCACCCTGCGTGTCAAACCAGACAAACCCGCTACAGTAGACGGGGTGCTAAAGGCTGGGGGTGGGAGCGAAGCGCGGACATTTCGAGTGCTCAAAAAGGAGGTGATTCGGACCTTTAATGCTCCGGGCGGGCTCAAAGACACCTGCCTGCGGTTAGAGAAGCTGTTACATGCTGATCGCGCCACATACACGCCCGACCTGATGGCTGAAACAGCCTTCGTCTTACGGCGTGAGATGGCCAAGATCACCAAACTCCTGGGCGTAAGTGATCTCGCCTGGGGACCATTACCTTCAACACCTGTCATGTCGATTACCCGCAAAGAGTCGGGACGCGTTGCACAGGTATAAGGACCACTATCATGGGTTTTCGACCGACAAAAGTAGAGAGTATTGTGGTACATACGCCACAAGAGGCAACTGAGCTGGCACTACGTATTAAGGCGTTTGGCCAGCTTAAGGGCGAGCGCCCCCTTGAAGCAAGTCACGTCGCGCACTTGAAAGAGAAGATTCTCGGGCATGAGGTGCTTCCCTTTCATTGGTCAGTTGGCTACGTGGCCGACACCGGCTTTACCAAGCGCGTCGATGGCCAGCATTCCAGTGAGGCGCTCCTAAGTCTTACTCCTGAAGAGTGGCAGAAGGTGGACTTCCCACTCTATGTAATCTGGACAGATTGTACCTGCGACAGCGTCGAAAGTCTGCCAGTTCTTTTTGAAAACTTCGATGAGCCGTGGAAGGTGCGGAAACCAAAGCACATTATGGGTGCGCACCTGGCGATTTACGAGCAACTCATTGACGTGAACCCGGATCTTGCTACCCGCATTACGTCCGGTATCCAGTGGTATCAGCAGGGTGTACAGGGCTTGCGGGGCCGCTCGGCACGGCGCTTCAGTGTTATTCACGATACGGAAATTCGCGAGGAGATTATTCACCCTTTTCTCGTGTGGTGTAACGCCTTTCTGCGACCAAAAAACCACCGGGACATGCTTACTCGGCCCGTTGTTGCAGCCATGTATCACACCACCCTGACGGGTGGAGACAGCGTAAAAACTTTCTGGAGGCATATTTCTCACGGAGAAGATGCGAACGCCCCTACAGTGGATAGCCCCACCGAGACCGTGGCGTTTAAGCTGTGGCGCTTTCTTGACAAGGTGGGTAGTCCGCAAAATGCTGAGTGGGCCTCCAGCGTGCTCCAGCACTTCTCTGGGCATACCAGGCCCCCGGAGAAGGACGTGTTTGCTACGTGCCTACGCGCCACCAAAGCGCACGTCGATGGGCGGAAGATTGGGGAGATTTTTACTCCTTCCAAGAAGCGCTCCGTTACTGAGCTGGTCGACGCTCTCTACCCACTAAAGGGTTAACAGCAGCGGGCGGCAGCTTCTCCTCTGAGGAGAAGCTGCCGCCTTAGAAAGCATTATGCAACCGCCACATCGCCACCGTACCTCTCAGGGCCGCTTCACGACGCGCTTTTTGTGCCTGGCCTGCACGCGTGTTATTACCCGCCTCCCTCTCCAACCTCGAAGGCCATGGAAGTGGCTGGGGTGCTGGTACCGCAGGAGTGTTGTGGAGAGAGCGGGAGAGCCAGTGAGGAGGGCTGTAGCACCTGTGAGGAGGGCTGCCTAAAGTGGACTTAGATGAACAAGACGACATCCTACGCACCCTGGTTCGTATTGCGGCGAACCAGGAGACGATCAACCAGGACATTCGCTTGATGCTGGCAAATCATGACACCATGCTCGCCAACCAGGCGCTCATGATCGAACGCCTAGACGCCACACTCACGGCGATTAAAGACATTCTCGGGCGGGATAACGGACGCTAGGAGAAAATTCAATGCATCATGCGACGGTAGAAATGCTTGCTGTGTTTGGGGCGCTCGCAGTGGGAGTGTATTTCTGCCTGCCCCACTGGTGTAAAGAGAGGCTCTGTACCATGCTGGTGTGGGGGGTCGTTGGGGTGTTTGCTGTGGGGATAGGCGTGGTGTGTATTGCCATGCTTGGCCCCTTCGCTATACCACTTCTTGGTGTGATGCTTTTCTTTTCCTTTACTCGCGGGTTATGGCGGGGTTAGCTTTGAAAATCCCCCTTTAGACTTTAGAAAGGAGAAGAAAAAGCTGTACTTCTAACTATGAAAGTTGTACACTTCTATCGTCGGGTCTGATGCCCTCTTTGGGTGTCCCCGACTCTGGTTGGGGCATCGACCAGTGTGGAGAGTCAGGCGTAAGCCCTCTTCGGAGGCTCCTGGTGTTTGATCCCAGAATCTCTGCCCTTCAGGACAGGGAGTATGTCAAGGCGAGGCTAAGGCTCCGCCGCTAACCCACCCAACACCCGTGCGGCAAAGCTCACAGACGAAGGAGCGTAGGACTTTTCCAGGCCCTCTCTCAGTACCCGCCGCCCCATGTCACTGTTGGCCCAGCGCTGCCAGCCGGCACTGGCTCCCACCTTTCCTAGCGCGGCTACTGCTCCCGTCACGCCCATCCAGGTGTGATATTTTGAGCCGGTGGTTACGCCATAGAGTATAGAACTGAGGCCCCCAACACCCACGGTAAATTCTGGGACGCGGCGGAAGAAAGGTGGGAGCACTACCTGCACGCCTTCTGGGGGCATTTTGGCGCGTAGGCGAGCGTCTTTGAGCCCTTCCTGGGCATCTGCCAGGGTAATTTCTTCACGAGCTGGAATCTTGCCCTCTCTTCTTGCCCAGGCCAGGTTGGACTCTGCTTCTTTGAGGCGACGGGCCGCGTCATTCGGCGTACGCCCAAGTCGCCTGGCCTCTGCCAGGTTCCTGCGTGCGAGGGCAAGCGCCTGCTCGGCACTCGCCTGGGCTGCCAGGTTGGTCCCGTAACTGTCTGCCATCTGCGTGAGCTGGTCTGCCACACCTGGGTAGTGGGTAAACATGGTGTCAAGCTGCGATGGCTTCCCTCCGTCGCGCAAGGTCATAGGCTTTAAGTCTTTAGCAATTTGGGCTGGAGTCTTCCCTTCTGCCTCCTTCAAAAACTGCGTGGCCCAGGCTTTGACGTTCTGATCAAACTGGTCAGGCGAGGCAATTGACTGGAAGTTGAGCGTGCGGCTGTGCTCACCTGGAGCAAAGACAAACTGCGGGACTTTCTCTGGAGCCATCTTCCCGAGAGTCTTACGCATCGTGGGAGCAAGTGCCGTGTCAAATGCAGACAGGCGCTGCATTTCGGTCACAAAGTTTGCCTTCTCTTGCGAAGAGAGGAGGATGTCGAGCTTCCCGGAGTTGAGAAGAGTCTGTGCATTCGCTACCAGCTTTGTGGGAGAGAACGTCCCATTCGGACTGACAGCGCGGTTGTAGAGGTCTGTCAAGGCATACGTCCGTATCGCGTTCCAGGTGTCCGGGTTGGCGTTCGCTTGCACGTTGCGTAGCTCTTCTGTACCTCTCCCGCCAAGAATGCCACTTAAGAAGCGCTCGTTTTCAATGGGGTTGTTATCAAGCAGTCGCCTGACAAGTGACTCGTTATAGAGCTGAATCCCCTTGATGTAGTATTTCTTTGCTTCTTGTAGCTCCGGAAGAATCTGCTGTCCCACATCGCTGGTAAAGAAGGTATGCAGGTCATCTTGGACGGCTTTGTAGAGCTGCCTGGCTCGCCCCTGGGTGAGCGTGCCAATGGCCTGCGCCCCTCCTCCGTAAGCAAGTTCGCCCAGGCCGCTCTCAATGCGCCTGGCAAGCCAGAATGGCACTGCACCTGACATACCTTCCGGACTCAGAAAAGCCGTAGCGACCCGTCGCTGTTCGGGCGTCAGGCGCGCCAGCACCTCTGGTGTCAGTACAGCTCGCATTTCGTCTTGAGACATGCGGGCTCCGGCACCTGCCGCTACACCTACTTCGCCCGCAGCTTCTTCGGCAAGGACCTGCTTAAGTGGCCCCAGGTCAGGCTCGCCTACGTGTGCGAGCGTTCCTGTGCCTTTAGGCGCACCCATGCCAGTCTGGGCACTCTCTTCAAGCATGCCCGCGGCGCGCCCACGCAGAGACGGAAGGTCGACAACGGGTTTATCTCCGGTAATTTGTTCCGTGGCATTAAACAGGCGGCTCTTGGTGTCTTTCCAAACAGCAAACTTGCGCGTAAAGTCGCCCACTGCCATGTCCGTGACTTCGAGCTTTTCCAGGCGTGGCCCGATTGTTTGGGTGAGATCCTGGTACCCTCTGGCTTGTGCAGCCCGCTCTGCGTCTGTTGCTTGCACCAGCGCTTGCTGTGCGGCTACTCCAGCTTCTGCCGTGGGCGCTTCTCCCACGGGGGCAAGCGTAGGTGCTAACGGGTCAAAAGTCTCGCCGGTTGCCTGCCTGGCTTGCGCCGCTCCCTGGCCGGCGAGGCTGGTCCCCTCTTCGGCTGTTTGCACGAGTTGGCGCTGCTGTCCTGCTGCTGCCTCGGCAAGTGACCTGGCCTGCGCCACTTCCTCTTCGCCGCCGCGTATGGTTGCCTGTCTGGCTTCCCGCACCTCCCTGGCTGGTCCCTGCGCCGCTCCTAACACTTCTTCTGCCGTGCGTACATCTTGCTCTAAGACCGTGCTGCGCCCCAGGCGCTGTGCCAGGCGTGCTGCGCCAGCACGCGACGCCACCGCTGTAAGTGGTGCCACAGCCTTGGCAGTCGGTTCCATCCAGGTTTCTGGGGCGAGCTGGTGCGCTGCCTCCCCCGCCACGCCAGAAATTGTGCCAAGCGTTACCGCAGCTTTGGGGCTACCGGGGGTCACCCACTGCGCGATCTTCTGGATCGTTTCCTCCGCCATGCCGGCCTTGCGCATCAGGTTCGTGACGCCAGCCGGGCCAATAAAGCTGCCAATCGTGCCCAGAATGCGCTGCGCGGCGTCTGGAGGGAGTTGCTGCTTGCCTGCCACCGTATCGAGGCGTTTTATCAGGCTTTCCACATCAGCACTGCCTATAGGAATCTGCAATCCGGTGGCCGGTCCTGCCTCAGGAGCGATGCCACTCCACCTCCCAAATCCCCTGGTAGCAGCGTCTCCTAGCCAGGAGACCAGATTCACCAGGTCTCCAGGCGTCCCGAGTGTACTACTCACCATGCTGCGCGCCAGGGTATCCACACTGCGGGTGATAAGGGACTCGGCGGGGTTGGTTGTGCCGCTTGCAGAACTGAGGAGTCCCAGGCTCGGCTGGTCCGCATCAGGAGTTTGGTTGTTGCGGTTCATCCAGTCCCAGGTACGCTGCAGGACGCCAGGCTCTGCCTCCGAGGTAGCACCAAACTGCAGTTGACTTACGTCTGCCCCTGCCGTTCCTGGTGGTGTAGCAGGGCGTTTACCAGGCGCAGGTCCAAAGAGTTTGGTGGCGAGATCGTCATCGCCTGTTGCTTGAGCGGTTACCATGCTTCCCATGCGCGGACGTTCTTCTGCCTCTGCGCCAAGCTGCCTGGCAAGTATCACGTTCTTGTTATAGTGCCGGCGCACCTCGCTCTGATACTGTTTGGCGGTTTCTGGGCGTGTGGCACCGCCGTAGGCTGCCAGGGCTTTATCGTAGTTGCCATCGTACTTATCAAGAAGCTCCTTAAAATACCTGAGCCCCTCCCCTGCGGCATAATCCGGGTCGTCTACCAGCTGTACTGGGTCAAGCCCTCTTGCTTCAGCCGTTGCGGGCATAAACTGCGCCAGGCTAAAGGCGCCACTCTGCTGGTTTTTGGCCTTAGGATTAAAGCCGGATTCTTGCTCGAACAAGGACAGGGCGAGTGCTGGGTCAACGCCCATCTCCCGTGCCCGCCTGACAATAGTTGCCTGTACGTGCACTGGGTCCGGGCCAAAGAGCGCTGTTGCTAAGTCCTGTTCGGCCATGCTACTTTTTCTCCAGCGTGAAGCCCTGTGTCTTTAAGGCTTTGAGCACTTCAGCTCGCGACTTGCCCCGCGATTTCATAACGTCTTGCACCTGCGCTTCGGTAACTGTTTGGGGTGCAGCCTTCGGTGTATCGCTGCGCTCTCCCAAGCCTGGCCCAGGGCGCTCAAACGGGTCAGTTTCCTTGATGTTCAGCTGGTTGCGGGCTGCCTGGCGGAAGGACATGGTCACGTCCCGAGCGATCTTGATGCGCGGTAAGATGTCCTGGGCGGTGCCGTACTTGCCGCCGTACATTGCCTGGGCTGCTTTAAAGTCATTATCGGAAATACGCGAGTCGCCGTTGTTGTTAATAATTGCCTGCCGAAAATACAGCGCAGTCAAGAGGTAATCGAGCTTGGAAGCATCGGCGTTCTTTAAGCCCGCCATTTCATCCGCCACTAAGCGATCCTGGGCAGTTTTGGGCTGTACTGTGTTCAGAATGTTATTGGCCAGGTTGGTCACCGCCACTTGTGTTCTACCGGAGAAACCCGCCGCCGTAGGGTTTTCCCGGAGAATCAGCTCTACCTCATCGTACATTTTGAGCGCCTGAGTGGTGGCAGTCATAGTGAGCGTCGCTGCGGCTATAACCGTATTGGGGATTCTACCGGCGAAGCCTTCAGTGGCTTCGCCGGTAGACAGCGTCACAATATTGCCGTCGGGGCCAAATTCAATGGCAAAGCCGTCTCGGGGCTTGGCGTACTTGAGCGTCTCTTTGGCGTCTGCTTGCTCTTCAGGCGTGCCATGCGCCGCCTTCATGGCCAGATCGACTAGTGTTGGGTGGTGGGTAATAGCGTCTTTGGCTTCGAGGGCTTTTGTGGGGTCGTTGTTAAAGTACTTGAGCAGCGCGTGGTCAATGGTCTTGGGCACCTTGTCTTCTGCCTGCTTTTGCAAAATGGGTGCTGCCTCTTTGCGAGGCAGCATCATGGGCTTCCCGCCCACCATGACTTCTACAGGAGTATCCAGGGGCAGTTTGAGTTCGGCTTGCGAGATGGCGTGCTCGCTCCTGGCACCGTGAATTTCCTGGATCACCTGGCGCTGCAGGGCCTGGTCTTCTGGCGTTTGTGGAACAAAGCTCCTGGCAGCCTCAACGGCTTTTTGCTTGCGATCAAAGAGGCGCTGCGTTTTGAGAGCACGATCCTTCGTCAGTGTTTCACGGTATTTGGCAAAGGCCAGGCGGTTTTCCGGGGTGTCAGGCATTCTGGAGAGGATGGTCGCGGTAATTGGGTCGCTATCGAAGTCTTCAACTCCCGGTGCTGTTCCGCCACCTGGAGTTGGAGGGGATGTGGCAGGTGTTGCCGCTCCGGGCATTGCCGGTGCCACGCCAGCTCCACCGCCCAGGAGGCTCTCTCCCAGGGTCGGAATCTTTTTGAGCCCTATGGCTCCGCCACCAAACGGTAGCACCGGGAAGCCCCCCTGTGCAGCGTAAGGGCTGCCACCAGCCAGACGCTGCCACAGACTCGGGCTCACCTGGGCTTCTCCCTCGCCCATAGGAGCCAGCTCGTAGCGCCCGCTCTGCTGGCCCATCTGGAGGAGCTTCATGTTAGCATCCTCCTTGCGTTGATTTATACGCTCCAAAGCGATCGATAGTCCTGCAAGTCCTCCAAGTAAACCCATGGGAACGCCGGAAGCCATAATAGCCACCTTGTACTTTTATTACCGAGACTGTATGATGGGCGGGAAAGACCACGCTGGAGCGCGTGGTCTTCCCTACACAACTCCGCTAAACAGGAGCGTGAGCTATGTCCGACGAGCTTAACAAAAACCTTGTGCCCTTTACCAGCCTTCAAGCCGTAGATGACATCACCTTCCGTCAAATTCATGAGCGGTTGGGTATTCCTGCCAGGTACGATCGGTGGCTTGAGCATTTTCTCAAACGACTCGAAGATCGTGGCCTAAAGCTCGGAAGTCACTATTGGCAAGTTCGGTTCCCCGTTTCGGGGAACCCAAATGAACAAATAGACTACTATACGACCAGAGATACAGCGCTAGTTGTTGCCGGAATGGAGAAGTCTCCCCGACAAATCGAATTTATCAATGCGCTGCTTGAAAGCGCGACACAACCGAAGTATCCTACCTTACCCCCTCAGTTAACCAAACTTATCCAGGTTGTCGAAAGTCTTCCCATGGTCATGGCCACAGTAGAAGTAGCTGCCGATGAATGTTACGAGTCTCGCCAGGATTTACGTGTCCTACAAGACTGGCTGGAACCCTACCTTGAAGACATGACTGCGAGCCTGCGTTCCCTGGCAGCCAGATCATCGAGAGGGGTACGGCGTATCCCCGCGCCCCTCAAAGGGCGAGAGAAACTCGAGCCTATCGACAACTCTCCCTATCAGCGCCGTATTGGGCGAGATTAGCCCGCTTCTGCTGCTTCTATGCGCGCCAGGAACTGCCGCTGCGTTTGTTTGAGCGCATCAAACACGGGCTCTACCTGCGGCCACCACCGAGTATACTCGCGTGGGTAGTGTTTGCGCAGAAGCGCCCAGTGCTCAGGCTGCCACGAGCACCAAACGCAGTCGGGGTACTCCCATTGGTCACCTAATTCTCTTTTGTATCGGTAATGTGGCGGTAAGGGAATACCTACCTGGTCGATAAACTGGTAAATTTCGTTACTCGACCACGTATGCAGTGGGTTAAAGCGCCGCCACTGCGGGTAGCTTGACGCCATACCCATGCGCTCAAAGGCTGGCCCATCACTGGCGCGGCTGCCAGTGAGCACGGCGTCAGCCTTGAGTGCCGCCGCCGCAACCCCCAGGGGGGCAATCTGGCGCTTCACAGTACAATGCCACCATGAGGATAATTTTAGTGCTCCCTCCTGATAGGGAGACGGCGGCTGGATGGTGCCATCCAGGTCTGCAGGCACTACGGCTACCGGCCAGCCAAAGGTTTCTACGTACTGCTGCTGGCTAAAAAATGGCGCACAATACACACTGCGCAAAAAGCCCCACTGATTCATCAGGACTTCCAAATTCTCGGTCACGCCTGGCCAGCCTGCATCGACTTTGTTATGTAACACTATAACTTTATGTCTCCAAGGTCTCAGCATGTGTAGCAGCGCCAGCGAGTCTTTTCCCCCACTGCAAAGAAGAACAGGGCGCTCATAGATGCTGAAAATTTCAGTGCATGTGGCTTCTACTTCTTTTACCCTTTGTTCCAGACACAGCATACCGGCTCCACCTCTTGCAGCACCACGTTTACTCCTGGCACGTCTGCTACTAGCGGACTGAGAACGGGAGACGCAACGACTTCGATGTGCTGCTCCTTGAAGCCGTAGCCGGCTGCCAGCTGGCGCAGGCGCTCCATGGTATAGGTCTTGTAGCCCAGAGTGACTAAGAAGAGGTCGGCTGCCTCATCTTTCGCTACGAGATCGTACACCACGAGCTGCCCCCCTACGGTGAGTACCTGCTTCGCTTCAAAGAACAGCTGCGCTGCTAAGAAGTATCCCAGGGCATAGGAAACGAGCACCACATCCACGCTCTCTGCGCGCAAGGGGAGCCACTGGCCATCGGCAGCCACACGCCCCGTATCTGTGGGGCAGGCCCGCAGGTGCCAGAGGTTGCCGTCGAGAAGGATAAAGGTCAGGTCAATGCGTTCTTGCTGTAAGAGGCGTGTAAGCCTCCCCGTCCCACACCCCACATCGGCTATGAGCGCGCCTTCCGGTGGGTTAAAGCGCTCCAGGAGGGCCTGAGCATGCGCTTCTTCGCTGTTGGCAAGCAAGTACATATGCAACAAGCCTGTATACTCGGGGAGCACGGCGGCTTGCAGGCCGTCTTTATAGGGCGTGTACTGCCTGGCCACTTGCAGGTCGCAGAGTTCCCGCGCTAGACCGAGCCGCCACAGACGTTCTCTGGGGCTTAACATGTCACTGCTCCCGTAGGTAGGGCGGGGTCTAAGCGGCGAGGCACGCCAGGCGTGTTTGACAGCCCGGCGCACGCTCCAGGCATGTATGAGCGCCTGGGGGGTAGAAAACCTGGCCACGACTCATGCAACAATGAGGGCGGCAGCCGCTGTGGCAATAGCGGCTGCCGCTGCGGCAGCCTGTGCTCCCGTGGCGAATTCATCGACGCCCGTGCTTGCCGTGCTCGACGTCTTGGGACTCACCATATTGGCATACCTGGGATCGAGGAACGACGAGACGCTGGCATTTATTTCACGCGCCTGTTTGCCTTGCTGCATGCCAATTTTTTGCTGCCCGCCCTGCAAGAGCTGAATCATTGGCCCAAAATCGGTCACCCCCATCTGCGGCGCGGCTTGTCTGGCAGACGCCTCGGCAGGAGCAAAGATGCCAGGAGCGGGCTGTTGCATCTGCATAAAGTTGGGCTGCCCGGTTGCCTGCTGGGCGAACTTGAAAAGCTGCTGCTGCTGCACCGGATTGAGGAGGCCAAATTGCTCCATGACTTCGGCCTGGAGAATTTGTAGGGCTTCGGGGCCAAAGGTAATTTTTTGTTCCGTGGTTGTTTCTGGGCCGCTCATGGAGTAATCCTATCCTGCGTAATCGAAGGCAAAAGTATTTGCCGGGGTGTAGGGAGATGCCTGCATCCCAAAACCTTGCTGGTAGGGTGTTGATGGCGCAGCAAACGTGCCGTAATTAAGCGTGGGTGGAGCAGCATACGCCGTATTAGTTAGCTGTCCAAAGTTTTGCTGCCATTGCTGGTTTTGGAGTGCCGGGCTTATATTTTGTGACGGGGGAGGCTGCTTGAGGATGCGCTCTAATTGCTGCGAAATGGTGCTAATCCCTGTTGCCGCCGTCGCAAAGTCAAAAGGGCTGCTAGAAATCTTCTCTGTCCCGGCTGGAATCTGTACTGATGTAAGGGGCCTGATGTTCGCTGCCAGGCCAAACAGCCCCTTCTGGCCCTGTAAGACGCCTTGCCCATAGAGATCCTGATAGGCTCTGGCACCCTGCCCGAGGAGCGCTCCCTGGGCTCTTTGGCGCTGCCCACCCATGGCTCTCCCCCCCTGGCGTGCTACCGTCTGGGAGGCTTGCTGGAGCTGGGCCTGAATCTGGTTAATTTGCTCGTTAAAGCTCTGCAAGATTTCTTGCGGCGCACCTTGCGCCAGGCGGGCATTTTGCAGGAACGACTCTTCAATGGCTGCTCTGCGGCTGGGGACAAGGCCCAGAGCCAGCTGGCGCAAAATCGTTTGCGCCGCTTCGGAGCCCTGGATGGTCGTCGGGCCCCCTCCAGCCTGCAGAATTTGGGCGAGCTGCCCGGCGTCCGAGATGCCAGCGGTCCCCACCGTGTCGGGCACAAAGGCCAGCATACCGCTCTCATCGAGTTGCAGAGTGCCGCGCTGCCCGTTCGGTCCCTGCACCACCGTCCCTACCAGGGAGTTGGGATTTGCCGGCGTTTCATAGAGTTGCTCGCCTTGCGGATCAAGCCCTAATGGTTCAGCCACCTTGCTGCTCCCATACATAAAAAATTGCGTCGACTCCTGGTGTCTCCGGAGCGCCCAGCCCTGGCACCTGCCCACAGCGCCTGAAACCGCAGGAACGCGCCAGGCGCTGCGCCGGCTTGTTGTCAGCTCTGACGCCGGTCCAGAAGCGCTCAAAACCCTGCCTGGCAAAGAAGTCGACCGCCGTCTGGCACAAGTGCATACCATGTGTGCCACGGAAAGCGGGGAGAACGTAGGCGAATACCCAGGCAGCCACTGGACTCCCACCGCTGGAGAAGGCCGGCTCACACAAGGCAAAGAGGGCTGCCAGGTGTTCGTCCACTCTGCCAGTAAAGAGCAGCATGGAATGGCCCCACTGCCCCACCAGGTCACTCAGGGACGCGGGGAAGCGGTAGAGCTGGTGGCGCTCGCTCTGGAGTTGCTCCCACAGCTGGGAGAGTTCCGTCGGCGTTGGTCTGGAGATGGTGTAGAGACGCTCGCTTGGCTTGGAAAAATCTATGCTTTGGGCTTGACGCTCTTTCTTCGTGGGGACCAACTCTTGTAACATAACTCGCTCTACCCGTGGGGGAATACGCCTGTTTTTTGGCTTGCTAACTCGCTCTTGCTGCCTGGGAAGGCTCCAGTTGCTTGTGCTCGCTCTGTCTGTTTGGAGAAACGTTGGCTACCTGACTCGCTCTCTTCTTTTGGTAATACACAGGAGTACGGGCTCGCTCTCCTGCTATGGAGATACACAGTAGTCAGCGCTTACGCCGCAAACGTCACCGTCTGTGGAAAAACACCATCCGGGTGGCTTGCTCGCTGTGCATGACTCGCTCTCCCACCTGGGAAATACACCGGGATCATGGCTCGCTCTATCCGTTGGGAGAAACACTCAAGACCTAACTCGCTCTCTTCTTTTGGAAATACGCAGCAATACTGGCTCGCTCTCTTCTTGTGTGTATATTCAGCCGTAAGGGCTATGCTGCAAACGTCAGCGCTTGTGGCTGAAAGCCGGTGACGCTGCCCAGCGGCTTAAAAAACGCCGCTGCCTGCCAGACCTCGAACTGGCTGCTGCTCTCTAAAATAATCCGCCAGGTGTGCCCCTTTAAGGAAGAAGGAACATAGTGCCTGACGAGGCGCTGCTGGCTTGATGCCAGAATCAGCCGTGTGTCGCGGAGCGTGCCGCCAGTATACACACTCACGGTCACATTCGCACTCGGCGCGTAGAGTTCGAACTCTAAGAGCTTCAGTTGCATCACGACCGGAAAGTTGAGGATGTCACTATCAAGGTACGTTGCTGGCTCCGGCGCCAGGGCAAAGGTGCAGGAATACCGGGCGAGGAGTAGCGCCCCACTGCCTGAAACGTCTAAGGCAAAATCGGTCCAGCGTGCCTGCGGGTCGGCCGCGGTAAAATGGGTGGGAGTGCCCACAGCAGTGGCTGAAAAGGTCCCCAGCGTCTCGTTACTCCCAGCACGGTTATAGTAGACCCTGACGGTGTGCCCAGCACCGGAGCCTTCGAGGGACACCGTCGCCAGCTTTTTGCGGCGCTGTGGCGCTTCCAGGTCTACTGAGGCGCTGCGGTACTGCACCGTAATAGCCGTTCCCGCGTCGGTCGACACCGAGTAATCCTCGATCTTATACACATTGCCATTGGCGGCACCGGCGAGGAGCTGGTTATCCTCGGTATCCAGGTACAAGGAGCGCAAGGTCGTCAGGGCACTGGAGCCAAAAAATGCCTCGGTTAGCTCCCCCTGCGGCCCACGCTTTAATGTCAGAGAAGCGTTCAGGGTGGAAGAGCCCGAAGCAGCATAGAGCAAATGTAAGGCGTCTCCGTGCGGATCGGGATGGAATTGCAAGACACTCAGCGCCCGAGCACTGGTAGTGGTAGACATTGGGGCAAAAGCGCCATCGACTGTCAGGCCCCCAAAAAAAGGATCGATTGTGCTGGTAAGCTTTTGCTGCTGCCCGCCCCGCTGCACGTAAATGCCGTCGTTTGCCAGGAAGTAGAGCGCGCCGGCTCCCTGGGTGACTCCGAAGCGGCTCACCCACTCCCTCGAGTTGGGCACGGGAACAGGCAAGAATGTCTCCGGTCCAGAGCCAATGAGCTGGTAGCTCTGTGACTCGGTGCCCACTGCCACTTCCGTGTCCGTGGCTATGCCTCCCACGGCTTTCTGGGAGCCGTCGCCTATGAGGGCAAACTGCTCATAGGGCCAGTTATCAAAGCGGCATTCTAAGTCTTCATAGGGCTTGGAGAAATACAGCCGGATGCCGTCGACAAGCATAAAGTAGTGGCCCTGGGCGTCCGGTCCAAAAATGATGCGGCTGGTGCCCGTCGGTGGCACATCATTATCGGTTTCTAACACTTTGGGGTTGAGCACCAGTGTGGCATCAGCAATCGAGTCGGTATAGGACGTGGTGGTGTCGACGAAGTTGGCCACATGCTGCGGGTTTTCAAACGCCCCGCCCCGTCTCCACAGCATCATCTGGTCAATCTGCGTGTCTCCTGGGTGGTTGGCGCCTCCCTGAGCCACGTTACTCAAGGTGACGGTGACACGTTGCCGATCGACCAGGAGCTTCGTAGTGAAGAGCACCACGCGGTCTGCGTCTTTGGGGGGGTTCCCCCTTCCGCCAGTGCTGGAGTTGCGGTAGCACACGGTGTATTCCATGTCCCCTTCAATCCCACACCCCCCTCGGAGTTTCAGGTCATCGACGTAGATCGTCGCCGTCCCCAGGGCATTCGTTAAGAATGAAATGCGGTAGCCCTCGACGTCGCCCCAGTCGTCTGCAGAGGAGCCAAAGCGCTGAAACTCGGACTTGCGGACCTGGATTTTACTCCACTGATCCCTTCCCAGGTTAAACCTGGAAACTATAGGGATTCTGGCGGAATAGTAATTGGCGGCAAAACTTGTCCCATCAAGATCAAAGTCGAGCTGCATATATTCGAGTCGCTCGGGACGGTCCACACGCACCCACAGATGGATGTAATCGTCAGCCTTGACGGTTGCGTCCCCGCCGCTGAGAGTGTCAAGATCCAGGGTGGAGCCATGTGAGCGGGTGATTGAGCCCAGGGTAGAAGCGGCAATAGTGAAGAGAACAGACCCGGCCCCCTCCTGCAGAATCGTGGCCTCATCCGTAGGCCCAGATGCTAAACCTACACCAGTCCACTGCGCTGCACTATTCATCAAGTTAATGGTGGTACTTAAATCACTTGCGAGCGCCGTAGCACTTGGAGCCGCCGTGGGTGGCGCGATACCTAGGGTAAGCGTTGAGGCCCCGTTGTCTTTGGACGCAATTGTGCCGTTGACCAGCAATGCCCATTGCGCGTCTCCCACCCCATCGGTGGCGTTGGCGGCAGAAACCACCTGGGTGCCTGGGGTGGCAATAGCACTGGGCGTGGCCCAGGCGTCGGTCAGACGGTAGAGGGTTGAGGCAGACTGGTAGAAGCTATAATCTACTGACGAGCCATAGAGCTTCCACACGAAGGGGAGGGCAGCGGCTGCGGCAGCGCCAGTTAGCACACTCATACCGGGGCGATGCGTGACTCTTGCCAAAGTACTATCAGTCCTGACGTTTAATCCATATCTCATCGCATCTGGCGGCACATCATCAGGTAAACCTGCAAGCACTGAGCCGCGAGTAAATCTGTTAAAACTAGCCGACTGAAAAGGCATATAAACGCCCTTGTGTAACAACAATGAATGTTGTATAGTAGTGTAGTCGGGTGGAGGTCGCTCCTCCTCAAATGTCAGAGCCTACACTCTGACGGCCCGGCTAACCTCAACTCCTTTGTAGGAAGGTGCACTATGACGCTCCCCATTGAAGAACTCTGGAAAGACATTCCTGGTTACGAAGGGTATTACCGGGTTTCTAATCGAGGTCGCGTAGAAGCCGTTACCCGTCTCATTGTCGATAAATACGGCAAATCCCGTATATTACGTGGGCGCTTTCTAAACGGGGCACCAAGAGACGGGGTGTATAACCATGTCTGCCTCTCCAAACACGGACAAAAGCAATTTATTGGTGTTCATCGTCTCGTCCTTATGGCTTTTGTACGTCTACCCCGAGGTAATGAAGAAGGTCATCATTTTGACGGCAACCCAGCAAATAACGATGTCCACAACTTACGCTGGGGTACTTATCAAGACAACGCCAACGACCGATCACGGCATGGCAGAACAGCTCAAGGAGAACGCAACGGCACGGCAAAACTCACAGCTACGAAAATTCAGGAAATACGTAGTGACCCAAGATCGCAAAATGATCTTGCCCGCGCTTATGGTGTTTCTCAGACGACTATCAGTCGCATTCTCTTGCGAACAAGAGGAGGATGGAAACACGTCTCCAGCCATTCCAGCCCTTGATGTCCGACCTGCTCTAGCTCTCCCTATACTAGCGCATAGCACACCCAGCACTCATAGAGCGATTTCCCATTGGCTGCGGTCCACACCACCCCATCTGCGGCGTACAGGTCGATGGTGGTCGAGCCGGCGTTGAGCTTCATAAGCACCCGTGTGCTGGCCCCATTATCTTGCCCCAGCACATAGTGGTGGCTAATGCGTGTCGGCTGGATGGCAGCGGGCAGGCCCGTAATCGTAAACGTGGTGGCGTTCGAGGTGCCAGTCAGCACGTCGAACCACAGCCAGACCATAATTCCCAATTTCACATACCTGGCCGTGCTGCTCACTCCCGCCGTAAACCCCGTGCCCGTGGCCGTGAAGGTGCTGGAGACATAGTCCGAATGGTACGCCGTGGTAATTTGCCCAAAGCCGAGCGTCCCTCCACTTCTGCGCAGTACATCTGTATCGGCGCTCGCTGCAATATCCGCTACATTTCCCGTCGATCCGGCTGAGCGGCCAATAACCGTTGTGGCAGCCCCCTGGCGTAATTTGGCATCGCTCACCGCGTTGTTGGCGAGACCTGCAGTGGCGAGAGTGCCAAAAGCCAGGGTGCTGCCACTCTCTCGCAGGACCGCGTCACTGGCAGCCGTGGCCTGGATGTCGGCGACATTTCCCGTGCTGTTGGCGGCGCGGCCCACGACTGCCAGGGCGCCAGAGGTGCGCAGCTTGGCATTGCTAATGCCGTTGGCTACCACTGAGACAGTCAGGGTAGTGTTGGCCCCGGCATCGGTGAGTAAGAGGACACCAGCTTCAGCCAGGAGTTGGCGCTCGAAAGAGAGGGCAGCTTCGGCGTTCACCGTCACAAACGAGCTGTTGGCAATGAGATTCGTCTCCTGGATAAGTTCCTGGAGCTGCTCCAGGGGTACGGCTTGCCGCTCTGTGGCGGCACGTGGCAAGCCCTGAATGGTGAGGCCCAGGGTGTCAAAGTACTCGGACGTGGTGAGTGGCTTCCTCAGGGCAAGGTCAGCGCGGACGGCGTCTGCATCCCCCGCAGGGGCTGCTAAGTTCGTCAGGCGGTTGCCTCCGGCGTCCAGGTTGGCGCGCAATTGTGGGGTGCCGCGGTTGCCTTGCAACTCATCATGTGCCTGGGCAATACGCCGGAGCCAGGTCTGTGTTTGCTGGGCTATATGCTGCAAGGCGCTCCGCATGGCCGGGTCTTGCAGGGGTGGCAGGACAATAGTAGGCACGCCAAGCGTTTGTCGTTCGGACACGAGGGGAGCCTCCTTGACAAGAGAGACGCGCTGCTTTTATTGTAGGCCACAGTAGCCGGAGGCTCAATACAATAGGAGGATTTCTTATGTCCCAAGTTGTAACTGCCATTCTTTGCTCCCACTGCGGCGGCTCAGCGCCGGTGCGCAACCCTTTGACGCAGCACTGCGTCATCTGTGCGGAGTTCCACAGCGATTACTTGCAACTCCACGAACAGCTGAGCGACATAGGCAGTCTGACAGACTTTGCCAAAGACCTGCACGAGCTAGAAGCGGCGCACAAGCGCGAGCTTAGCCAGCTTACGCGAGAGCACAAGAAAGAACTACAGGACGCAGAAGCAGTGCATGCCACAGTACTCGAAGAAATTCGTGCCTTGCAGGATACGCAGGAGAGTAAGTACAAGCATGCCATGACCCAGGCCATGCAAGCCAGGACGTTCAGGGAAGCGCAGGCACTCTTGTCCGCGGCGCTCGGTGTCGAGCCCCCTCCGGAAGAGAAACTACCCCCCTCACTCACGACGCGTCCGAGCGCGCTAAAGGACGATTTACCCGTCTAAGGGAACCTGGTGCTCCTCCAGCAGAGCTTACTCCCAGACTTGACACGGCAAGAATGAAGAGTGTATAGTAGCTGGCAGCCAAAATCTCAGAGTATTCCCCAACCCGAGGAGCGTCTCCGATGCCAGAAATCGCCATTCTCTCCCATGAGGGAGATACCACCATCACCTGGCGCAGTGACAACCCGGACGAGGTGGAAGATGCCAAACGCCGATTCGCCTACTTTATGGACAAGGGATACAGCGCATTTATACAGCAATCGGACAGCGAGCGTGGCAGACGCCTCATGGAATTCAGCGCCAGCGTCGAGCACGCTGTCATGGTACCCCCCATGGTGGGAGGATAGCTCTTACACAACGAGCACGGACGGTGTGACAGCAAGTAATACCTGGCAGCTCGATTCCTGGACACAGCAGACGTGGGGGGTAGTTTACCATTCCTCTCCCTTTGTAGCACACGTTGCCAGCCGCGAAGAAGTGCAAGCCGCAGAAGTACGCCGGCAGCATATCGTCAGTGCCGAGGCAAGAGCCATGGCGTTACTCAGGCGCTTTCTCACGCCTGAGCAGCAGCGCCAGCTTCAAGACGCCGGAGCCTTTCTGGTTACTACTCCTTCGGGAGTGGTGTATGAGTTAACCATGGGGCGTTCGGGGAACCTCTACCGTTTAGAGCGCACGCCACGTAATGGGTTTAGGCGCACCACGCGCTACTGCGTCCATCCTGGCGAGTCCGTGCCCACTGCGGATACACTCCTGGCGCAGAAGCTGTGGCTGGAAACCGATGAGGCAGGACTGTTGGCAGTCGCCAACCGGCCAGCACTTGAGCGGCTGGAGCCGCTGTGTGTTTGAAAGTCAAAATACCAGAGTTTTTCCCTATCGAAAGAGCGAGTCAGAACTCTTGCGTTTCACCGCGATGGTAGAGCGAGTCAGAATGCCTGAGTTTTCCCACATAGAAGGAGCAAGCCAAGCTCTGGGAGCATTTCCACCATATTAGAGCGTCAAAGAGTCCCTTTCCACTGTGTTTGCCCGTAACTCGTGAGCGTCCCTTAGCTTTCAAGCAGCTTGAGCCACAACTCGGCCATTGTAGAGCACACAGCACTCAAAGGTAAATTCTGGTAGGGGCCTTCCCTCCGAGTGAGTTCCGCAGCCGTTCTCCAGGAAACTACGTCCTCCCAGCAATCAAGCAAGGGGAAGGCGTCCGTTTCGGTGTCGGCCTCGCCCGAAAAGTCCCGGAAGTAGAGTATTACCAGGTTATCTGTGAGGCTGGTTGAAAACGGCGCTGGTGGGAGCACCGGAACAACCGAGCCGGTGCGTCTGGGCGGGGGCACCAGGCGCACCACCTTGGGGGCCTGGTTGCTGGTGGTCCAGTATTTCGGGTCCGTGGCGCTGGCTACTTCCCAGAGGCCCTGGTACTTCCTGTCCAGCATCTCTTCCGAGGCATAGTCAAGACGCCGGCCATTATACACTACCTGCTCAACCTGCACGAAGGCGTCCGGCAAAGTATAAAGTGCCTGGTCCGCTACCCCCTGCATAATCAGGATGTCGCCCGTTCTGCGCTCCCTGGCTAGACGAGCTATTTCGTGCTGCTGCTGCGTCAAGACATTTACGCGCGAGTAGGCGGCGTGGTCTTCATCCTGCACGGAGCGGGCAATGCGGTCAATTTGCTCGGCAATGGTAGCCATCACCGATAACCTTTCGAGAAGCTCCGTCTTTCAAAGCGGAGAGGAAATAAAGTTGCCTTGTCAGCAAGGCAACAGCATTTTGTTGTGTACTTCAACATTTTCTTCGTGTATGATACGAGCCGAGCAATAAGGCACTCTCTCAGGAGAGCAAACAGCTTCGCTCTTTGATAAGACTCTTGCTGGTTGTACATTCAAAACCCAATGTACGTAAGAGAGTCTGGGTTTTCGTACCCGGTACGATATATTGGGGCAGTGGCCTGCGAACAGGCCAGTAGCAACCCTGCCCCGTGGTCCCTGGCATCCAGGCCCCTGCTGGTTGCTGGCGGGCTCCTGAAAGCTCGGGCTAAAACACTCCGGTGTTTAGCGCGAGTAGGTTACCAACGCGGCATCACTCCCACCACAAAAATAAGTGCCGCACCCACAACTATAGCGCGGGCTGCGCTGCTGATCCAGCTTGCGAGAGTTGTTGCTGCCGCATGAGCGCCCGCATGCCTCTGGTCATCTCGCTGCCAAGCACCTGGCTGAGTACTTGTTGGGCCTTTTCTATCTCCCCAGCTCCTTCACGTAGAAGAAGTAATGCTACTGCAATGTCGCAGATTAAACTGTGCCAGACTTCTCCCAACTCGGACTCCGGACTGGTAGCAGTGACTACATCACCAGGAGTAAAGGCCAGCGGCAGCGCTCGAAAGATGAGCGTAATGGTGGTGGCGGCAAAAGGGCGCCTGGAGACGCCCAGCCAGTGATCGCCCCACCTCCAGTAGCTCGTCATCTCTCCCCGTTTGAGGAGCCAGTCGCGCTGCCAGGCTAAGCCGGGCAAGGAGGTGGGGTAAAGAGAGCCATAACTCAGCGCAGAAGCAGTAGGCAGATCAGTCGTGGCATCGCCCTTGACCACCCGGTCAAGCTTCCAGAGCCGTGGGGCAACCGTGCGCAGGTCTACCGTGGCGGTGTCGGCCCCAACCACAGCGGTGACTCGCCTGGAGAGGGGGGCCCTGGTCAGGCTGAGCAGCCGCTGGGCCGGGTTCAAGCCATCGAGCGCAATTATCTCGAATGGATAATATGTACTGTTTTCATCCAGCTTTTGGGAGACGGAGTTGAGCATTTCCGAGAGGTTCAACGCTGTTCTACCTTATAGTTGGCGTTGATACGCAGCGTACGACTGCAATATCTGTTGCTTTAACGCCTCTACTGCTGGGCCTTCCTGCAGTTTGTATACCGCTTTTGCCCCAGAGCCTCCTCCAGCAGGGGTAATAAGCCCCGCCTCTATCGCTGATGTAATATCTCTGCTGTTAAATCCGTGCGCCGCCTCACCAAAAAGCTTCCGCAACACCGATGTTACGAAGGGACGCGTGTCGCCTTTATCCGCAATTTCCGCTGTCTTATCGAGCAGCATACCTATATCAGACCGTTGTAAGTGCTGCGCCATAAACTCCTCAGGAATGTCTGCCTCACGCCCCCAGGCGCGCAGAGACCCTACAAGTCTCCGTACAGTGTCAAAGGTGCTTTGCGTCATACCAGGTTCATCCGGTCCCCACCCCCCTGCGGGTGCCCGAGCTTGCGTCATTTGCTTGAGTACTTCCAGGTTCGTTTGTGCTGGAGGCGTTCCACCTCCGAGCATCTCTCCCTCACCCGCCTGGACACGCAGCAAGCGCTGTAAACTTTGCGGCAGATCAAAGCCAGCCCGTCCACGCCCCTTCCCTAGCATGCCAAGCATTGGAAGCAGCATGCCCATAACGCCCAAAACGTTTCCAGACATACTTGGCTGTGAAGGCTGTCCAGCGCTGGCAGCAGCCGTAGTTCCGGTAAAGGGAGAAGCAAACCCGGCAAGCGTCTGGATGAGGCCGGCAATCTCAGGAGGAATGCCCACCTGCTCAGTGAGCTGCTGCTGACCCTGCATCCCGCCCTGAGTTGTAAGAGGCATTACAGTGTCCCTATTTGCCGAAATGCCTGGCGCATTCGACTGGAATTGTTGACCAGCTTGCTCACTTGTACATTTTTCTCTGCCACCAGCGCCTGCGCCTGCACCGCGCCTTTATCGATTGCCAGGCGGGCGAGCGTGGCAGCAATCAAAGCAGTTGGGTGGCTCACCAAGATGTTGTCGTTCCCATCAAGTGCGTCCAGGCGCTTAATATACACGCCCATAATGGTGTAGTGCACGCTCGAGTTGGAGTCTGGTGGCGGATCGAGCAGGATGTAGGTGTTCTCGGAAATGGTAAACCACACCGGGGTGGCGTTGGTGGTCGAGCGCAGGCGCAAGAACTCATCGGCCATACGGTAAATAAGCGGCACGGGTGTGCCAGTGCTGGAAGTAGCAATAAACAACCCCGACTCATGGCGCTGCCTAGGCACCGGCAGCCGGCCAAAATCGCCAGGAAGTGGGTACTGACGCACGCCGGTCGTGGTGGTGGCTATGGCGTCGTTGACAACGGTGAAGGTATCGAGATCCCAGCCGTCCGCTAACTCAAGAAGAGCGCTGTAAGTGGCAAGCTCTACCTCACCAGCGTCAACCTGCGTCTCCTCGCTGAGAAACTTGAGTGTGCGGCATCTGCCGAGTACTATATCTAAGTAAGTTTGATAGGTCATAGCAGATTTGTGCCCAATTTGCTTGCTTTGAAGCCGTGCTAAATATACAATGGGCGAGCCGTTGGGAGTGGCAACTCCCAAACGGCCCTAACCAAGATATTCGTCACAGGAGGACGAACAGCATGGCTATCAGGCATGGTAACATACTTCACACAATTAAGAACCCAGAACAAATTCAACAGCGCTTCTGGCTTTCCTTCAACAAAGGTACAGACCAGGAATGTTGGCCCTGGCTTAAGCGTATAAATAAAGCGGGCTATGGGCTACTTCACTGTGTACACATCATTAACAAAAGACGCTACGATCGCATATTAGCGCACCGTTATAGTTATGAATTACTTCGCGGCCTGGTTCCAGATGGGTTAGAGCTTGATCACCTGTGCAGAAATCCCCCCTGTGTAAACCCGTGGTATCTTGAAGCTGTAACGCATAGGGAAAATGTTCTACGTGGTATAGGTTTAACAGCCCAAAATGCTGCCAAAACTCACTGCCCCGCTGGTCATCCATATGACGTCTCGTACTTTAGACCAGACCGAAACGTTGTTGAGCGCTTATGCGACCAGTGCCGTAGAGAGAAAGACCGAAGACGTCACAGAGTAAAGAAAGAAGCACTAGTAACTAAGGTATAACCCACCAGGAGCACTCGACGTCGTGTGCTCCTACCGTAATAATGTCAAAGGCAGTCGTCTGTTTATTGGTATACCCCACACTCGTAGCGGTGACGCCTGCACAAGAAAGCAGCACCTTGTAGGTTGTGTTCGCTTCTGCAGTAGCAAAGCTTACCGTGGTAGGCGTAGCACCGTCCAGCGTAACGCGCCCTGAACGGGTGCCAGGTTTGGTCGACAGCGCATAGTAGACCAGCCCATTGTTGACCATCTCCTTACCCCACCCCCCATCTCCCGTGTCAGACGCGGCTGCTACCGCGGCATGGGTGCCGGCTGCAGCCCCCGAATACTCGCGGGTAATAAGGTTCGTCAGCGACCCAGAGCCAGCTTCCTGCAGAATCTCGTCAATCGTCCAGTTGGTGACGGCTCCCGTAGGCTCCGTGACGATGCCCCGCAGGCTGCCGTTATTGACCACCTCAGCACCGACGGCACTGACCGTGTGCGGAGGCAGCAAAAAGCCGTTCGTCTGATCGGTGCGAAAAACCGTCCCCACCGCCGCCGCTAGGTTATACGGGACCGTCACGCTGACCGCAAAAGTGTTGGAGCCAATGTGGGTCTGCAGCGCGTTTGCCCCCACAGCAATACCGTAGGCCGCGCGCTGAAACTCGTTGCCAAAGACGCTCACGGCTCTGGCATAGTTAAGGGTCACGCCCGTCCCCAGCGCTCCTGCGTCGATACGGTTCCCCGTAATAACGCCACCCGACGCGTTGCCGGTGCCAAGGCTCGTCGTCCCCAGGTGAATCCCGTTGGAAGCGTAGGAGCCGGCGAACTCAATCTGCCCGCCAATAAACGCAAACGAATCGAAGCTCAACACTTCAACGCCCGTTGAGGCACTCGTCCTACTGCCGTCAATAATCACATGGTCAAAGTGGAACCCGCTGCCTCCCGTAATATACACATGTGAGAGCGCCGTCCCCTGAAAGTGGTCATTTCTAAAGGTGAGCCCAATCATTGAGCCGCCAGCATTGAGACCCCGAAAGCCGTAGGTGGCGCAGTCGAAGTACCAGTTATTTTCGCTGCGAAAATTGAGCAGTTCGCCGTTGGCCAGCACGCAGGTGTCAGCGGCGTTGAACAGGTTATCACGCAGGGTCACTTCCTGAATAACACCAGAGGCAAATTCAACATAGACAATGCTCGTCTGCGCCGCCGAGAGCGTCCAGGTACAGCCCTCCACACTGATGCGGTTGGCGCCCGTCGAGAACTTGAGCAGCGTAGCGCTGTTGCCCCCCGTCCACACAAAGCCGCTGTCTTCCCCCTCGCAGACAATCTTGATGCGTGACATGCCTGCAGTGGTGGTGACGGCGGTGGGAACAGGGACTTTCACCCCCGCTGGCACACGTATAGTCCCTCCCACACTGCCAGCAGGAAGCGCCGTGAGGGCCGTCTGCAGCGGGTTGGCCTGGTCCATATAGCGCATAATATTAATCGCGCCTCCCACTCCGGAAGCCGAGCGCTTATCGGCTATGGCAGTAATGGCGGAGCCTGCAGTGGTAATCTGCATGAGCCAGACAGAGTCAGTGGGCAGAAGAGGCTGCGAGGTGCTCGTACAATCCACAAAGTAGTCGGTGCCAGAGACGCGGGTAAAGTTATCTGCCGTGTTGGCGGTCATAGCAGACGCAATGACCCAGGCGGTGTCGGCTGCGGCACACCCCGCCGTGGTGTAGTTAATCGCCGCCGAGGCTTGCACCACACGCTTGCAGCTCGTGGTGTAGGCAATCGTCGCAAAGGCCGGGGAGACCATAGTCACCGACGTGGCATGGATGCCTCCCGAATAGACGAGCGGCCCCAGGCCCTGCTCCATACAACGAAGGGAGTCTTCTTCGTTGAGGAAGGTTCGTAATTGCGAATAGAAACTTGCCGTAACCTGATTTGACGCATCAACTGGCAGTGTACTTGAAGGTTCATTCGCCGTTGCAAAGGCATTAGAAGTAAAGAGTAAGAGTAAGAGTAACAGCAGAGAAGACACAAAGAGCCCCTTTGAAGAGTACTACCTGGGTGGCCTTCAAAGAGGCTCTTTGTTATGTTATGGCCCTCACGCAGGGGCTCTTAAACGCAGAAGACAGAAGACAGAAGACAGCAGACAGCAGACAGCAGACAGCAGACAGCAGACAGCAGACAGCAGACAGAAGAGAAAGGGAGCGCCGGTTGCCTCGCCAAGACCGCCACGCCGACCAAGACTGACGGAGTTAGTGTCCGACGCTCCCCCTTCTGCTTGCTTCTAGGGCGCTTACGGCGTAGAATGGGCGGGAAAGCGCGATAGTGACATCGCGCTCCCCTACAAGAACCCGATCTACAGAGGAGATCGAGCCATGTCTGATGATCATTCTACCAATCTTCCGGTTCTTTTTGTACACACCAACGACGAACTCACCCGCGGTACAGCATTTCCTGTTGACGGAGATGACCTGTATGATTTTTTAGGCGTAAAGTCTCAACGTAGCCAGTGGTTTGAGCGTAATACTAGGAGCCTAGGGTTTCAGGATGGACTCGACTACGAGCGTAGTCAAGGAAGACTACGCCAACGGCGCGGCCCACAGACCGCAGACGTTGTAGATAGCACTAACGTAGCAGAATTTGATTCGACAATTGATACGTACAATTATAGTTTCACCGTTGAAGCCGCCAAACATATCTGCATGGCCTCGCGTACAGAAATGGGTAGACGCGCCAGAGATTACTTTATTGACATAGAGAAGCAGTACAAAACGCTGCAACTTAACCAAATGCAGGTTATGCAGGCGATTGTCGAGCGGCTTGACGCAAGTGAGAAGGCGCGGCGTGTTGACAGCGAGAAGTTTATTGCCCGCCTGGAGCGTCTGGAAAACCGTACGGTAACACGTCTGGATGAAGAGAAGGCGCAACGTCAGATCGACTTTCAGGACAGCAGAGCGCACAGGGGGCTTATCGTGCATAAGATAGGGGAGGTGCTAGAGAGTAACGCGGTTATTCAGGCACAACTCCCGAAGGCAAAGCCGCTCAAGGTCTCCCTTACCAAAGCCACTCCGTGGGCGCTCTACGAGATGTTTGCTACGCAAGAAAAAGAGGTGAGTGATGAGCTAATCAGTCGTCAAGACAAGCGCTGGAATGAGCAAGATAAGCGCCTGGCACGTCTAGGAAAGAAGAATTCACTTGATGCACACTGGGGTGAAAAAGAGCTATCGGCGGTTCTCCGTAATTGGAAACAGGGAAAGTACACGATCTCTAAAGAAGCGAGCGAAGGCGTGTGGCCCGAGCTGGTGAAGGAGTAAGAATATTACGTCCCCACTGCTGCGCCAAGCATCTGCCCCGCAGTAGCGCTGTTTATATTTGCTGTAACATTAGTATCGGTAAGGCTGCTACCCCAGATAACCAGGCCCCCACCAGCAGCCAGGCGAATGGCGACGTTCGTCCCCTCTCCCCCCTCGACGCGAATGCCAGCAGCGCTGTTAGTAAGGAACAGCAACGCCTCGACGCTATCCACCTCACCAATCGGCAATGCTGTAAAAGAAGTATCGTTAGAATCACCAGCATGGGTGAAGTTAAAAACCGCGGCCTCATCAGCGTCTTTGACAATTGTTACAGGCCATCCGGGCACCGAAGCCCCGTCAATTTTCGCGTCGATTGTAAGCTGCAGGAGAGGCACGAGAGGTGTCCTTTAGATAGATGGCTGCCGGTAAAACCCGGCGCTGCTGCACTGCACAGTGTAAATGCCCCGCGTCTGCTCCACGTCTGAGGCTCCAGAATCAGCAAGGAGCCACATGAGCAAGCGGCGCATACTTTCGCCCGCCAGGGGATCGTTTTTGAGGGGCACCGCCTGCCAGGGCTGCAGGGCTGAGATGTGCGACCATTGGTCGATTTCGGTAAACATCTATGCCCCAGTTCCAAATTCTCCGCGCGTCACCGTACCGCCAGACTTAGACACTGCCGCTTTTTGATCTATAGTCGTCGTATCATCTGAATAAACATTCACATTTGTACCGTCGTCGGTAATTTTATTGCGGGCGAACTTGTAGACGTAGTCAAGTTTTACGCCCATGCTGGTGGTGGCTGCCGGAGCGCCCTGCCCCGGTTCGGCATAGGTCAGGCTACGCAGGGCATGCGTTATCTGACCCAGTGCCAGGTCGGTGGCCAGAATGTCGTACGTGGTAGTGCTATCCGGAGTGGTTTCCCAGTTGGGGACTACAGTGGCAACCAGCGTCGAGGTGTTGTAGGCCGTAATGACGCGCGCCTGGTTGTTAGCTCCGCCAGCGCCGCCGCCTCCCGTACCCCCCGTAGTGCGCACAATACAGCCCGTAATGTCGTAAGCGCCCGCGGCTAAGGTGATGGTGCCAGCAGCGCCGGCTGAGGCTGTGCCGGCAAAGAGAATAGGGAGAACACGGGGGTAGAGCGTCATCAGAGAAGCCTTAGGGCCAGAAGCCACCTTAAAGGCCACCCCTATGGCTGAGCCGTTCGTTTCGGCACCAGTGAGGGTAATGTGCCCCATACCGTTGGAGCCCGTGATAGTCGTCACTTCTTCCGCCGCGTCAGCAAAGGCTGCACCATCAATGGACACCTCAGTGTCCGGGGTAGTCGGGTCAGTTGGGTCACCATCAGCATCTACGTAACCTACGAGTACACTGAATCTAGCGTTCTTGACCGGAAAAGGCAAACTGGCGTGGCTTAGACTATTGGCCATCTCTTAAAAGCTCCCTACTCGTCGCCTAGACGGCATAGATCCAGCGTTAAATCCCACACTCCCCAGACGCCTGCGGGGATGGGCGGAGCCCGCCGCGGCAATAGCAATTTCGTTCCACCAGGTAATAGTCCCCACCTGGTTGCAGGCAATGACCATGGGCGACATGGCGGCAGTGACATCATGGCTTGGTCCCACCGGGTCTTCAAACGAGCCCGTACCAGAGGCGGTGATGCCATCACCCTCAATGAGCGTACTCTCTGCAGACCAGGAGACGGTCAGGGCATTGGTACTCATCTGGTGAATGGTGATGCCATCTTGCCCCCCGTCATCCCCCACATAGTGCAGGTAAAGCTTCTGGTTCGTGCTATCGTAAGAGAGTACAGGACGGGAGCGATCCGTAGTAATAATCGCCGTGGGGCCGGTCCAGGAGCCTGCGGCATCGCGGTAAATATGGTAGTGATCCGCATCGTCGGCTTTGTACACAATATGAATATCCGAAGTCGTCTGGCCATCACGCAGCACCGTGCGCACGGCAATATGATTATCGACACTGACGCCGGTAGCGCCGGTTGAGACCGTCCAGGCATCCGTGAGTCCAGCAGAATCGAGACGGTAGGCAATCTTGATCTTGCCGTTCGGTGTGGCGTCACAGTAGGTATAGGCCGCAAGTAGTGCCGCCGCGCCGCCTACGGTCATGCGGGTGACGGCAACGCGAGAGCGCCCAGCGTCTCCTGGCGCGGTATCGACTGTTACGGCCAGATTCTGAATCCAGTTGCCAGCGCCGGTGCGCGAAATAGCCTCCAGGGCACCAGTGACCGCCTGGTAGTAGACAATCCACGGAATAGCGCTGGCGTCTGTTGCCACCATGCCGGAACAGCCACTGGACACCGCCACAAGCCCCGCGGGGAGAGCCTCAGTGGACGAGCCGCCGCCAACCGTGCGAGTCCATTTGCCATCGGTTTCTAGCGTGTATTGCTGGTAGAGCGGCGTCGAGTGCGCTGCATAGATATGCACGGCGTTGTTAGCGTCGTCCCAGAAGGCTTGCATCTCTGCCGTATCGCGCGTGTCACAGTAGGCCACGACCGAGCCGCCGGTAATCTGGCACAGCGTCCAGCCACCACCGTCCCCTGGCGTGCCAGGCGTGGCGAGATCATGCACCCAGATGGCGTTATCACTCGTCGAGGAATCCTGCGCAATGCAGTACCATTTGCTGGTGCGCGAGGCATACCAGGTGGCGTACTGCGTATGCTCGTAGTGGGTAGCATTTTGCGCTGAGGCGGAAATCTTGTAGCCCGTGGTTGCCATGGATGCCCTCGTGTGCGAAGAGAATACACTACTTTTGTAAGAGATTTAGCAACGAAAGTCAATAAAAAGCCCTAGTCCAAGTGGGCATCCTCATCTCTTTGTCTAAAATAGTCGTGCAGCAGCTGTCGCAAGCGCTGCTGCCTGGACGTCTCGGTCACCAGCTGCCAGAGCCCCTGAGAGTCGCGCTTTACATCTGTAGCGGGATCGAACTGGCACTCGACGAGGATTTTCCAGCGATCCCAGTACCTGCGGTTGGCTTTGGGGCCATGGTAAAAGTGCACCACCTGCCCCTCTACCACGCCAACACGCTGCTGGATATGGCGCTCAGCCCGCGCTTGCCAGCGCACCACGGGGGACTTGTAGCCGTCAGTGAGACCCTTAGGGAGTCCCTTCGTAGCAATACCAAAGAGGCCGCGCGCCATATGATTATCCGCCGCTCCACATATGGCGGTATCCAGGAGCCCACCCAACTGCTCCCAGGCATCTCTGCGAAAGGCCCAGGCAAATCCAGGGTGGTACTCAATCGTGCCATCAGGACCAGGTCCGCCATGGTAGGGCGGGAAGTGAATAGCCTTGTGAGAGGGCGGCGGGTTGCGCCAGGAATGGACAAAGCCATGGTGCTTCTGAATGGTCTCGTAGTGGGGGCCTAAATCTTGCGCCGTGTCCCACATCTGCACCACATCAAAGTGCTGCAACTGATGCAAAGTCTCGTTGGCCCAGTCGCTGCGCAAGAAAAGCACATCCGCGTCGACCCAGGACACATATTGCCAGTCGCAGGGCAGGCGCTGGGCCAACAGGTTAATGGCGTCTTCTTTATGCCAGAGTTCGTCGCGAGTGCGCAGCTGCAAATGGCAGGGATTGTCCGGGCGGGTCACCACAAAGTCCCGACTGCCAAAGGCCACTTCCACCGTGTAGAGGATTGCCCCGCTGTGCTCCACCATGCGCGCGAAATCCTCGTAGAGTTTCCAGCGGCTACGCCAGCGTGGCGAGTTAAAAACTGAGCTGAGAACGAATAAGGGTTGAGCGATTTGGTCCGCGCGCGCGAAAAACACACCGCCTCCGTATGCGTGTGCTTAAAAGGCTGCAGGCAGAGCGACAGAGGCCGTACGCTCACGCGCACGCACTCTCCCCGCAGCCCCATATTTAGGCGTCTTGAGAAAAGATGTTGCCCAGGCCGTTGGCGACCTGCCCCAGCGCCATAATCAGCGCTCCCCACTTGGACGGCAGCACGTCGGAGACAAGAATCAGGACGCCTGCGGCGGTGGCAATATAGCCGGCCACACTGGTTTTTATATTCTGCACGGGCTTACTCCTTTGCTTTAGGTGTGGCGGTAGGGGCAGTAGGAGCGGTAGACCTAACCGACCCGAGCCCCCGTGCCATGGCCTCAACCAGGTCCGTGGCGGGGAGGAGCACCAGCAGCGGCTCAGCCACTCCCTGCTCGCTGAGCACCGCTTCGAGTTCGGCCCGCACCATGCCAACCAGGGTATAGAGCGCCACCCGCGCCGAGGCAGTCGCTGTCTCAATACCAGGCAGACGCTCCGCAAAGAACTCTTCCAGCGCCGGCAAGGACACCCCGTCGCCCACATGCACCTGCAGCTTCAGCGTGTGCATCGCTGGGAGCAAAAACACCAGGCGCTCAGCCGGCGCACTGGCGCGGTAGCGGCTAGCCGCAGCCTGCGCAGTGCTGCGCACCAGCACGCTATAGCGCTCCGGGTAGAGGTCAGTAAAGCAGCTCAGGCTGACGCGGGGGGTCGTGGCGCATGCTTGCAAGTCTTCGGCGGGCAGTATATCTGCTGCAGCAGCCATGCCCATCGTCGCAAGAGCACGCCAGGGAAGGCACAGGAGACTTAGTACGGTAAAAAGAATAAAGACAGACATTGTACTGTTACCTTTGAAGAGGAATCCACCAGCCGAGCACGCCTGCTGCAAGCGCAATCAAGCAGCCAGCTACCAGCGTCCAAAACCACATATTCCACCGCTCATGGCGGTGCAACATCTCTTTAACGCTCTCTTGCACCTTGGAAAGCTGCACGTCCAGGCTCTCTTTGCCATTGCCATAAAACATGTGCCGGTTAATGCGCTCCATTTGCTCTTCGTGGCGCTTTAATACCCCCTGGACTGTCGCCGTCAAGACGGCAAGCTCGCGGTCCAGGACTTCTCGTGCTTCAGTCATCCTGCCCCCTGCTAGCAGCATAGGCAGTCAAAAACGCCTGCACTTGCGCCGGAAAAGTCGTCCAATTGATGTCCGGTTTTGCCAGGATAATGTAGTCTGCCGCATACTCCATGACCGTACTATCCTCCCCCGTCAGCACCAGTAGCGGAATACCACGCGCGTGCCGGAGCACCGCCAGCAGAGTTGAGAGGCCGCGTGAATCGGGCAGGTTGACGTCAAGCAAGATCCCGGCGTAGTACCGCGCTTCCCGCAGGCGCGTCAGCGCCTGGCGTAAAGACGTGACGGATTCAAGCGCATAGACGTCTGCCAGGGCCTGCACAACCAGGCGCACAAAAGGCAGGTCATCTTCGACAAATAACAGCAGGGGGAGTGCCGCAGACATACTGAGAGGTCCTCTGTTGTTAAAAAGCAGTGTACGAGAATCGCTCTCTTGTCGGCACAAACGCTGCGGAAGATAAGGGAATTTCAGGGGAGAGGATGTTAGGAATATCAAGGAAGAGGAGGAGAGCCGCCACCCAGGCCGTGCCGCCTGAGCAGCCGCGTAATGTCTTCGCAGTGCTGCAGGGCACGGGTGAGAAAATGCACCAGATGGGTACGCTGCGGTATAGCGGGGAGGGCTTGCGCCGCGCCGTGTGCCAGTTGGAGATAGCCGTAGAGGGCGGTAAAGAGATCGAGTAGGCGGTGCGCTTCGTGCTCGGAAAGTTGCAGGCCAGGCACACACGCCATCCTTGGAGCAGCTACGAGGAATACGGGCAGCAGAGTAGAGAAAAGTACTGGCAGCTCCGGTCAGGCGTCCGGAGCTGCCAGTTCCCCTCCATCAAGGCGTGCGTGTGTCTCCTCCACGCACAAGTAATTGTACCTGCTATTTACGCCACGCCGCGACCTGCTTCACCCCGGCTATGGAGCACGCCGCGTGGCGGGGCGTAATCCACGCCTGGGGGTCTGTGCCACCGAGGACGGCGTAGACGCCGCGCTTAAACGTAGCCGTAGAGAGGTACGGGTCACCCGAGCGGTAGCCGGAGGTGAGCTGGAGCGTTGGGACAATGAGGCCAGCAGAGAGGTCAGCGCTATCTGTGTCATAGAGGGATAATGTGGTGTCGGACGAGCCACCATCTAGGAGGTATACGTCCTCGAGCTGTCCTGGGCCAAGAATAATATGCGAGGTCTGGGTCAGGTAGCGTGTAGTTGGGAAGCGGCCATCCAGGGGATAGATACGGGCTCCATCCATCACGAACTCGTCGAGAAGCAGCCTGCCCGCCGTAGTCCCCGCATCCAGACCCATAGCCCCAAGGCGAATCTGTGTCACTGCCGCCATCGTAATGCTAGTAATCTGCGCCCCTATCTGCACGTTATTCACAAAGAAGTCCATGGTGGCGTTGACGCCTGAGCCGGTATTAAAGGCTAGCTCGATCGCATGCCAACGGTTCTGGACGAGCGCCACGGTACGAAAGGTTGTCCCGTCTCCAGCGCTTAGCAAGATGGTCCCTGCCGTGTTAATCAGGCGTACCAATAGCTCATCAGCAGGTCCAACACTCTGGACAATGAGTATATTGAACACATCACTCGTCGCCATGACCAGGTCAGAAACATACAAGTAAAAACGAATATACCCAGCTGTGCTCGCCGCCACGGCAATGACTTCTTCTAAGAAGGCTGTAGTAGTGCCCACCGATACATCAATTTCCACACAATACGCCCCTCGGTAAGGGGGCTCATATGGGGGCTTTCCTACCAGCGTTGTGTAGTGGCGATAATTAAGCTTGGGCTGGGTATCAGTTTCCGAGTCCCACGCACCTAGTGTACCCAGCTCAAAATTTTCTTGGAAGTTGTAAGGGGTTGGCATCAGTATGCTCCCTTCTTCTTAGGCTTAGGAACCCTGGCACCGCGCTTGCGTGCCTTCGAAAACGCCACTGCGGCGAGCATGCCTTTTTTGCCTTTTGGGCCGAACTTCGTGGCCCTGGTGACCGTGGAAGGCTCATTTGCCCAGACTTCCCGGAACGATTCTTCAACCAATTTCTTGCTTTTGCTCTTTGCCTTTGCCTTTGCCATGCTTGAGTTCCTTGAGGCGCTTTTCGTAGAGACGCCTGAGGGCTTGCGTATGCTCCTGACAATACCCACAGACAACTTGGGGCAGATCCGGGTGGGTGAGCAACTTGAGCTTTTTCTTCAGGGCGGCTTTGTCTATACTTGTAGCCATGAACCCCCCGCACCACACCTGCAAAGTCGTGGACGTGAAGCGCTGCCTCGACCTCAAAATGGCCGGGCATGATATGGGGTCGATTGCCCGCATTCTTGGCGTGTCCAACCTCACCGTACGTAAAGTTCTGGAAGGCCGGCACTGGTCCCAGCTCAACTTGCCCCCCAAAGAGACACCCAAGATTGACCTGGAGCGCGTCCAGCTCCTCAGAGCCGTAGGAGTTCCGTATCAGGAAATAGCTAAACTGCTGGGGGTGAGCTATCAGATGCTCCTGAAGGTGTACCGCGTCCAGCACTGGACGCAGCGCCGTGGTGAGGCAGCTCCTCCCGAAAGCGGCAAATCGTCCGGTCAATCCCCGGAGTAGATGGGTCAGCCCAGTCGGCAAAGCGGTCCTGGAATGTCTCGTCAATCGGAAAGATATGCAGATGCTGTACCTTAATCGTTGTGTCAACCCACAGGGTTCCCCCAGCTTCTTCTTGCAGACGCCAGACGGCCCGCGTGTCCTGATCCGCCACGCGGTACATGGTTTCCGGATCAACGCGCTCATAAAATTGTGGAGGCTTGAGCGCCAAATAGAGATCGCGGTGAAAGAGAATACACCCGGAGCCTACAATGTGGGCACGCTGCAAGTCACCATCCGCAGGACTAACGACTTTCATCATGTCACCGTCAACGTCGTAACCGCGAAAGGCACGCACCCCGTCACACTCGAGACGCCAGGCAAGCGGCTGAAAGGGCCTGAGAGTCCCTTGCCAGTCTATAAAGCCGCGCAGAGGGACAAGAGCTGAAATAATGCTCCCTACACCCAGTTGCTCCCACCTGGCAGTGAGGCGCTCAAGCACATCGGGCTCATACACCTGATCTGCCCCCAGAATAACCAGAAGATCAGCTCCCCAGGCCAGGGCCTTTTCGAGAGCGTCAATGTGCCGGCGCGCCGGCGACCAGCCGCCCCCCATACACCACTGCACTTCGTAGCCAGACGGGTGGCGCAGGTTGAGTGCTGACTCGACAAAACGCCTGAAAACAAACGGCGAATCCCAGGGCACACATACTCCGAGCTTCATCTACAGCGCCGACGTGGCAGAGGGAAGCGCATAGCCCCCCCGCGTGGATACCGCATTAGCCCAGTAGTTGTTCATACTGGTCAAGTCTCCATCCCTGTAGACCTTCTGGAGTGTGGTGGCATAGAGGGCAGTAACGCGATTATCTGCGACTATACCAGTAGTCGATAAGGTGCCGGTGTCGATACCATTGTAAACCCCGGTGTCACTTTGGTATATAACGTTATTTCTGATCACGACGCGAATGCTGAGGGTCGTCGTAAACTCAATAACACTATCGGACCAATTGCCCCGGAAGATGTTGTCGTAGATCATCACATCTTCGGTGTCTGTGAGGTTAATGCACTCAACGGCTCCGGCAGCATTCTCGGTTTCAAAGACATTGTCGTGGATCTTTGTCCGGTCAAAGGCCGTGATGTCAATCATGGTGACAAAGTCGTCCCCAGTCGCATCAATAGAGAAGTACAGGTGATCGAGTTCAATGTCGTGCGCATCGACGTTAATGGCTACCACGACCGCTGAGACATTGGCCTTGAGGTAGAAGTTGGACAGGCGACAATTGGCCGCGTCCATTTCCACGGTGCTAGTTGTGGCCGTAAAGTCGAGCATGGGGCGATTTCTGCCCGTCCCACAGCCAAGAATGGTAACGCCAGCCACGTCGACGGTGAGTGAGCCCGCTGCCGAGATCGTCTCCGTATGGCCTGCCGCTACCACAATGTAATCACCGTTACTCGCCGTGCACCTAGCAACTGCGGCATCAATAGTCCGCATAGGGAGACCCGCGTCGTCCCCAGGGTTGCCGTCACTCGCCTGGGCGTGGGTACTATCAACGAAAAAGACGCTTCCCAGGGTCAAGATCGCTCCGCCGCCAACAACTGGGACACCTCCCGAGGTGATAATACTGCTGCCAAAACTTGTCAGGGGCATGAGTTACTCTCCTCCTTCTGTGACTCCCACCGTAGCAACCGCACCCGCAAAGGCATGTGCTTTGTCCCAATCCCGCAGTACAGCTTCGACCGCTTCTCGTTCCTGGGGACGCCACTTGGCATTATTCTTTCCTGACAGGAGCACCCCCAGGCGCAGACGGTTGAGCCCGGAGCGCCTGGTCATCACAGCAAAAGACAGGCCACGCCGTTGCATCTCTTCCAGGGGCCACTTGCTCTCGCTGCCCGCAGTAATTTCTGGAACTTCCTCTCCCTCATCTGCGTCGTCACCCTCTGAAGGCTCCGGCTCGTCCTCTTCCTCTTCCTCTGAAGGCTCCGGCTCATCACCCTCCTCGGGTGGTTCGGAGTCATCGAGATCAAACTGCGCCTGGGCGTCGGCGTCAGTTACCTGGGAGGAGCGCCGGAAGCGCTCAACGGCGGCGGCATACTGCTTTTTGTCCCAACTGAGGCCGCGGCGAATACTGGCTTCGGACCAATTCAAAACCCGCATTTCTAAAAACTTGAGATAGTCTTCATCAGAAAGCTGGTAGAGCAGCTCTTCTTCAAGGTCTTCTTCCCACTGGATGTTGCCAAACTTCTCCCAGTACCGGCGCGGATCACCCTTGGACGGCGTGTTGGAGCGCAGGGTTTCGATGTTGGTGAAGTTGACCTCGGCATTGAGCGGGCTCAGAATACGCCGGATAGCCTTCCAGGCCAAAATGTCTGACTTATGGACGCGCTCCCAGGCCATGTGCTTGTCCACGTTGGAGGGGATAGGGCGCTCCATCTCATCGAGCGTGGGCATGTCGTATTTGAGCTTCTTTTCCAGGGCACGCATGTTATGAAACAGGCGGTTCTTTATCCCTCCAGGATAGTCGGGCGGGGTGCCAGCATCGAGCATCTGGCGATCTTTCGCCATGTTGCGCTGCACGGCGTCAACGTTGACGTCCCGACCGTTCAAGATTTGCCCCTGAGCGCGAATGGTCTCTTCGGCCATTTGCACGCCGTGCTCTAATTGCTGGCGCTGCGCCGGCTTGAGGTAGGCGCGGGTGGCCAGTTCGGCAATAGTTGGTGTTGCTAAAGCCACGGAATTTCCTCTTGCAAAGTTTGAACAGTGTATAGTACTATTCACCAATGGTGCTTCGTTGCTGCATTTACCCTGTAAGGGATTGAAATAAACAACACCCCAACAAACATGGCACCACCAACCCCCTGTAATGGATCAAGCGTCACTTTCCCCCGCCATACTGCTTGACTGCTTTGACGCGGGCTCCGGTGGTGGAGCCCGCCTTAGTCCACGCTGAGGGCTCCAACATCGGAGCGGGGCTTGTAACAGTCGCCCCCTTTTTTCCGGGATGCTGCTTGACGGGATAGGTTTTGCAGGCCATAGATGTGTGCTCCTTAGTAACAAAAGGAAATTTCAGCTAACAGAGGCATAGAGCAACCAGCGCCAATCAAACACGCCCATGGAGTAGCGCATATACCCGGAAGCTTTGAGCTGAATGGTGTCAAAGTCCATAATCTGGCGGTATTCGGGGGCCACGCGGTTGTACCAGATGCAGTTTTCTTTCATCATACGGCTGTTACAAAGTGCCCAATCGTTCACATCGGTCCAATAAAGACACACTTGTATCTTCGCCGTGCCCCTTTCAGGGTTAATGGCGTTGTTGGCAGTGTCCGGAGACTGCGTCGACTGCAAAATCTCCATCGCTCTGGGTTCCATGTCGATGGGCACAATGAGCGTGTCGCCCATGGTGTTGGTAATGTGCCCCTGATCGTTGGCAAAGTGGCGCATCTGGATGCGCGCGGCACGGTACGCGGTAGGCGAAAGGGCCGCGGTCGTGAGGTTATCGAAGCCCGTCGCCGTTGAGACGTTGGGTGTGCGCGTGGTATGAGAGTTGCTAGCGAGGGGAACACCCTCAGAGCGTGTATAGAAATACACGTCGTTTGAGGCGGCAAAGTTGAACAGGCGCGCCCCATGCTGCTGGCGCGTCACGGTGCCTGAGCGCACCATCTTCCGGTAGCGATCGCCCCGCATAATACCCGTGAGATCGTCATCAATGAGGGTGCGCTCCCAGCGCTGCCCCTGGGCAAACTCGCGGTGCGTGGCCACAATGTTGTATTGCTCGTAGGGGCGGACATAGGGGATGCTGCCCTGGAATTCGTCCCACACGCCGAGTTCGCCAATGCTGCCCAGGCGCTCTTCAAAGGCATCCGAAGATTGGACGTCAAACCACATGGAGAGCTGATCTTCAATCTCGGCTATTTCTTCGTCGACAATAGCTTTGTAGCGGCGATCGACCAGGGTGAAAAATGCGGCCAGATCTTGCACGGCCATAGACACACTCCGAGTGTAAAGGGTGAATGTCTGTGGCCTGCACAAGAGGCGCTGAGAATTTTTGAGAAGGCCCTCAAAGGGGCGCTAGGCAGGAATCAAGTTACTTATACTACGCGCTCTCAGGATTAAAGAACGCGTCACGCGCAACGGCGTCAACGTACGCCAGGTTATTCACCTCGTCGATAATCACGTTGACTACTGACATAACCAGGCCCGTCCCCGTGGCAAGAATGCCGTTGGCCTGCGCCCGATCGGTGGTGAGGGAGATATTTGCCACATGCCGGGAGTAGGGGACGCGAATGAGGGTGTCGCCTACGGCTACGGAATTGACAAAGCCAATGGTCACGGTGCACGAGGTGTTGTTGGAGTGTGACGAGATCTTCCGGATGGCTCCAGCATTGGCTCCAGTTTTGCCCTTGATGAGGCCCCCAGCCATGGAAATGGTGCCCACCGCCGTATCGGCAATAACTGTCAGGGATGCGGTGTCCTGCGTCAGGATGTGCGCCGGCGTGGTGGTTGTGGCCACCAGTGCTGTACCCTGGGTAATAGCTCCTGAAATAGGAAAGCGCCAGATCGACTGCGGATTGACAATCAGCCGCACCAGATTCTCGCGTGTGACCCGGTTGGGCTCCGCTGTTGGTGTAGCCGTGTAGGTAACGGCGTTGGCAGCGCAGCCCAGAAAATCCGCCGCCGTGTCCGCATCCGTGGCAATAATTGCCTCGCCCGCATCTGAGGCAGCAGCCCGCATGAGCACCGCCCCTGCGGCTACTGCAGCTGAGACAAAGTAATCCACGAAAAAACCGTTGCCACCACTGAGGTCTCGAAGCCAGGTCGCCATGGTATCTCCTTTACACTATATAACGCACAACTTCTGCACACTGATGGAGACACATAGTCCGCACTGCTATGTCCCAATTAAGTACCGTCGGTCTTTGTCATAGAGCTGCCGCTCACGCTTACGCGTCTCATCAACACTACGCTGCGCTGCCATGTGTTGCTGCCAGTAGGCTTCGTTCTCCGCAAAAAAGAGCCCGACTGCAGTCTCTTCCCTACAGTAATCACACGCCGCCTCGCCGTGAAACGCTGTGAGTTCCGCATACTCAAAGCGTCTGCGCCAATTACGGCCCATTTTACCCCGTTCGCACGAGTGACACAAGGAGAGGGGGAGACGCAGAGTAATCCGGTCGGCGACGAATGAAGCGATGCCTTCGGTGCGTTTTAAACGCCCAACATTGACCGGACGGGCTTCAACTGCTTGCCCGCCTAAATTAAACAGCAGCGGTTTCAGCCCTTTGGGAAAGAAGAGATGTAGCACCTTGATGTTTCCTCTTCCCCCAAAAGCAATTTTTTGGGGTGTAATTTCTTGCGGTGTTGCGCCTAATCAAAAAAGCGCCTGGCGGCGACTCTCCCATATCGGCTACAAAGGCGTCAAAGCTAAAGAGCCAGCGCTTACAGACGCGAATGCCTTTGCCGCCGTTAAACTGGTAGCCATAGGCACGCGCGTTGTAGCAGCGTGTCTTCATATTGAGCCAGGCGTGGTACGTTTTGCTGACGCTGCCCTTGCGCGCTTCGCCATGCTGCAAATTGCGCCGCGTAATGTACTCTTGCCTGAGGCAGCCACACGAACGAGTGCGGCCAGAGAGGAGGGACGAGGTGGCCACAATGACTTCGCCTCCACAGGAGCAGCGGCACAGCCAGGCAATCCGGCGTTTCTGGCCTTGCTTTCCGTGCAGAAAGCGCCGACGTTCCACGGCTGTCAGACGCTCGAACACGCAACCGCGTAAATCCTGGAGTTTTGCCATCCCTAGAGCCTCGCACCTTCTGGGCCGTGGGCAGAGGCCCACGCTCCGCTGCCGCAAAAATTACAGCCCGAACCGACTACTGACTCCACCGTGAGGTTTTTGGTGGCCAGGCCCTCAACACCTGGCGTCGTCGGGAAGTAGACCGTGCCAGTCGTTACAAGACTCAAGCCGCTGAATCGCTCCGGTTCCCCTGTTCGGTCGCCATTGAGTGTAAAGCCGCATACCTTACATTTGGTCCACGAACTTTCGTCAGGTCGAACCTCAAACGGATCAAATCCGGAGGACTTGTAGACGCGGTAATGTGGTCGTGACATCGTCAGGCTCCAAGGCGCGAGTTTTTGAGCCGATAATTCTCCAGGCGCTGCTGCTTTTCACGCGGGGTGAGGCCCTCAAAGAGCCACTTCATGAGAGCCTTTGGTTCTCTAGGGACGTTTTTGGGCATGGAGCGCAAGAAATCAGGGTCTGAATATTGGGCAATTTCGGAGCTGCTGAAAAGTTCGTGCGCTTCAACCTGATTCCCCTGAGAAGACGTCTGCCGGCCGCTTCCGGAGAGGGTTGTGCCCACGTCTTGCCGGCCGCGCTCTTCCTGCGCGCCTCGCTGGGAGGCTGTCCGCGACTTTGCCAGGATAAAAGCCCTATCTAACACCCGCAGGTCCATGGTTTTGTTTTCAGTCCCATCTGGCGCCACAATGCTCACCAGCATTGAGTCATCCCTGGGGAAAAGATTCTGTACTAGCGGGTCAGCAGCTACGCCATCGTAACTCTCAAATACCTCTTTATATACCGGATTATTTCTGTCTGCTAGTTCCGGATGGGCCGTGCTTATCGATTGCTGACGCTGCATGTACGCGAGATACGTTTGAAGTCGTGTGTCCACCAGCTGGTTAATATCCGGCTGCGGTTGTGTGCCCACTGGCATGTCGGCCACAGCGCTATCGTCACCAGCCAGGTAGCGATCGAGCGCCTCTTTGAAGTTCGCCGGGCGTTTGGCCTGAGCAGGTTGCTGGCCGGTGAGCGCAGAGCCCAGGTTCTGGAGCAGCGCCTGATTTTGCTGCAACTGCGCCCGCAGGGTTGCCGCTTCGTCCTGGTAGCGCTTCGCTTCCGCTTGCCGGCCGTCTATATTCGATTTGTAGCGCTGGAGTTGCTGCTCTAACTCAGCGATACGGGAGCTATGATCGGGTTGCTGCTGCACTTGTGGGGTAGGGGCAGGCGCCAGTGGCACCTCAACCGTAGTTGAAGATGCACCAGGCAAAGGGGGTTCCGGGCTCTGAGCACCGGGTGCAGCTGTAGCAGCTGGGCCAGTGCCTTCTGAGGTACGGGGTTCCTCAGCCATTTGCTTTTTCTCCTGCTTTTGGTAGCGCCTGTGCGGAAGTAAGCCCTTTCCAAAGGACCTCAGACACCTGATCCGCAAACAGGAGTCAGTAGCACACTGGCGCCGTTACACTACGCTCTGCTGTTTTGGGGACGGTACTTACTACTTGACTGCCGCTCTTACCAGCTGGATATGCACTGGTATCCCGGCTTTTTGGGGCGCTCTGCTCTTCTGGTGATACTTCGGCTGTAAGTTACTCCATCCTTGAGGGTGGAGCTTTCAGTAGCCCTGCGGCTCAATGCAGAGGCCAGAGCGCCACGGACCTCCAGGCCGACTTACTTGCGGCCCGATAACTAATTTGGTGAGACTATTAGCTCTCCTGTGACACATAGAGCGGCACCACCCACACCGTACGGCGGCAGCGCCCACAAAAGAGCTGCAAGACGCCCAGAATCTGCCCCACACACAGGAGCTTGTGACAGGCACAGCGCATGGGGACCAGGAGCGCTGTGGCTTCGAGTCGCACCACAAGTTCGGGGAGGGGGTCTCTAGGCCGGGAATCCGCTGCGGCCACTGCCATACGAGGCCACTCCTGAGTGATGATCCGTTTCTTGGGTGTCAATATCCGTGTCCGCCTCCTCGGTAAACACCGAAGGAGCAGTCACAGGGGGCTGAAGCGCTGAAAAATTGAGCCCCGCCGCCCTGTGAGGGGTGAACAGAGAGGGGAGGCCCGCCAGTTTGGTGCAGTAATCCAGAATTTGCTGGCCCCTGAAAGCCGCGCCCTTATTAAACTGGTCTATGTCCCTGGGAGAATGTGGATTTTTGAGTTTTAAGGCGTCTTGCTCAAGAAGTGGGACAAAAACCCGCTCTAAAAGCAGGCGAAAAGACTCAGAGCGGAGCAGTTGTTGCAACTTCTGCTTTTCTTCCCCCTCCGGAGGGGTGAGAACGTGCTCTCGGTCCATAAAACGCTCGATCGTTTTGAGAATAGACTCTCGGAATGGCTTTTTACTACCTTTAACGCTCACGCATCCTGGTAATACACCATACGAATGACTTTTTGATGCTTTTAACGCTCGTCTTTTTTGTGTGTATTCAGGCGTATGGTGGCTCACGTTCCTTCAATATGAGGATGCTCCCGCTGATATGGCTGTTTGACGTTCATTCATCGTGGAAATACCCGGCAATTTTGGCTTGGCGCTCCGTTTTTTTGTGTATATACCCTTATTATGGCTGCTGTCGCTCTTCCATTTTGGAGAAGCACAGACAAAGTGACTCCTTAGACTGGCGGCATGCCCTCTGGGGACGTAGCCGCGCCAGTGCCGCCGTTTCTGGCCGCTTGCTGCTGCAAATGTTGCAAGATAGCCCGCGAGAAGGGCGCACGAGTACCTCCCTGTGCCGGGTCTTGCAGCACTTGTAAGCCCTGGGCTTGCATGGCTTGCATCTCCTGCGCCTGCTGCTGCATCGCCGCTTGCTGCTCCATCTGCTGGCGCGCTGCCTGCATCTGCTGAAGCTGCGTGCGCAGCTGTTCCATCTGGAGTTGCTGCGTCAGTGATTGGATTTGGGTTTGAATGGCGGCAATATGTTGGGGATAAATTTGCTCAAAGCCTTTTTGCTCGAATGCCTCCCAGATACGCTTTAAGAGTTCGCGCTGGCCCATGGCGTAGGTAGGCTGAATGGCGGGAGAGATCATCTGGGCTAAGGAGATAAGGACCTGCTTATCGAAGGCTGCCTCGGGATTGACCTGCATTTCGGCGTCAAAAATACCGGAGAGCTGCTCCCGAGAGAGGGAGGTAGCCACCATGCGGCCCTCGAGATCACCCTGGAAGAGGCGCGAGAGCATGTCTCTGGTCTCAGAGTCGGGGAGGTCTTCCATGGGCTGTACAGGGGCGCGAAACGTCGGTGGGAGCACTTCTTGCCACAGGCGAAAATAGAAAGACAGGAGATGCTGCGCCTGGCCTGCAATGTGCCGGCCAGCGGTGCCAAACGCCTTGCGCGACTCACCCAGAAGCGCCATGGTGGCTGAGGCGGTGCGAGGAGCGTTGGCGCGGTCAGGTTGGCGCCCCAGGTTAAAGTCGGTGACCGCGTCGTCGCGTTCTGCATTAGCCAGTGCAAGTTGGATTTGCTCAGCAAAGTGCCTGTTGAGAGAGCGGGTGGGAGCAAATTGTACGCCATTTACGTCTTCGATGGGGACGGTTGAGCCGGGGCGGACAGCACGCAGGTCCGGGAGTTCGCCGGTAAGAAAGGTGTTGGCAAAGACGTAGGGGAGCATGGAGACTTCGCCGTAGTTGACCAGCTGCTCGTGCAGACGATTGATTAAGTCCTGCATGGATTCTAGACGATCCGGGACGTTCATGCCACGCCACTGGCGGGGCTGGGGCCAGACGGTGAGGGGGAAGAACGGTCTCCGAGGGCGATCATCCTGGGGGTAGACGTCAATTAAGCGTCTGACACGGGTAATTTTGCCCTTGCGGCTGGTCGTGCCGTCTCCAGCGTCCGCGTCCGGAAGCCAGGAAACAATCAGGTCTTCCTCCCGGTGTGAGCGGCGATCAACAAGGAAGCGCTCGTATTGCTCGACAAAAAGATGTGTGTCTTTATGGAAAGGTCTGAGAGAGATGCCCTGGTGCTCCGCCGCGGCTTCCTGACGCTCGGTCGGTGACTGGTCCTGGGGGTGGAGGGAGTCAGGATCGGGAATGTCGTAGCCATCATGGCGCATACGCCACAGATCATCAGTCGAGAGGTGAAACTCCTGGCCCAGGTAGCGTGCCTCCGGATACTGCAAGCCCTCTGCATCGGGGGGGACCAGGAGCATCCCTTGATCTAAGGGGTCAATACGCACTATGCGGTCGAAGAAATTTGTTGAGAGTGGGGGCGCTTCCCAGGGCGGCTTCCAGGCAACCACCTTGACCACACTGGCAGAGTCAAGGAGGGCGTCAAAGAGCATAGTATGGGAGATAGCAGCCCAGTCGACCATGGAGGAGAGCGTCCAGCGCAGGAAGCGGGTGGCCAGGGTAGAGCCCTGCGCATCTTCCTCCCCAAAAGGCTTCAGTCTGACGTTAGCGAGGTTGGCCAGGTCATTCCACAGCACGCCGTGGAGCTTCTCGTGGTGGGCTCTGGTTACGGAGATGAACAGTTGCGGGGCACCTGGCCAGGGGCCAGGGGGGCGCAGGGCCGGATCTGCGAGATATCTTCGATACCTAATTGCGTGAGCGGAAGGCCAGTCTGCACGAGACGAGAGAGCTTCATCGCGGTTTTCTTCCACTTGACGCCTGAGATCGGTAAGTTGATCCCCAGAAAGTTTTACATCGGCTACGGCAGTGGATTCAGCCAAGAGGGTGGGCCTTTCAGGGATGGCCCTACAGGCGGCTAGTCCATATTCTGGATGAGGCGGTCCAGGTTGTGGGCGGCTTCAAGCAGGGCCTTGAAGTTTTCGACCGGCGAGCCACAGTGCGCACAGGACTCTCGGTGCTGTGTAATGTCATCAAGGCTTGAAACATCGTAGCATGCGCCACAATAGACGGCAAGGACAAGTTTTGCTGAGGTTTGTAAGCGCAGGTCGAGTTGGGAGTGCATGGGGTTGAGGGGGGTATGTTCTTTAGGCATCGGCCAGCTGCCTTTGAAACTGAG
>ERZ1292642.30-Hain-H14-01um-R1-30-length-73096-cov-6_pt2 | contig 50565 bp, 90 predicted proteins | sample MGYA00564403_ERZ1292642 | MGnify/ENA primary metagenome ERZ1292642 (study PRJEB36523, sample SAMEA6512643) | groundwater metagenome | collected 2019-01-09 | study: AquaDiva: Metagenomics assemblies of 32 groundwater samples
AAGTTATTCGGAATGAACTATGATACAGGCTCTACAGAGAACCAAGAGAACGGATTTGTTTATAGCCGAAGAGAATTGTTTGAAGTCGAAGCCGAACAAATAACAGTAACAAAGTACAAAGAGCTTTAACATGAGCCTGAGTAACCCAACAAGTTCATTCGAAGTTCCTCTCCCAGCTATGTATGCAAAACTAACCCCTGCGCAGCGTAAAGCTGTTCGGGGGCAGTACTCACGAATGCAGAACTGGAATTGTTACTTCTGTAAAGCTTCGCTCTTTAGTAAACCAATACAAAAAGTGCTCGATGCAAAGATAAACTGGGATTTATTCCCATCAGAGTTTACGAAGTATCCAGTACATTTACAACACGACCACGATACAGGATTGACAGAAGGTGCAGTTCACTCACTCTGTAATGCTTATATGTGGCAATATCACAGGAGGTAATCAATGCAGACTATTACAGTCTGTACAGATGCTGGATATAAAAGATTACATAAACAAACTATCGCAGGATGGGCAACTTATATAAGAACGCCTTCACAAACAATACATGCTTCAGGAATAATTGGTCAACGCACAAAGGGAAGCTCACAAGCAGAACTATACGCAATCGCCAATGCCTTACATGTGTTGAACCGTAACTACGATCTAAGTAAATATAAAGTAATCTTGTATTCAGACAGTCTGTACGCACTAAGGAATCATTTAGATGGTTCATTAGGAAAACAGAGACAAGACAGAAAAGAAGTCTATGATAAATTCATAAGACCTCAACTCGATAAAATTATGGTTTATGAAGCAAGACATGTAAAAGGGCATCTGCCAAAGAGCGAGTGGGCATCCTCTTCAGCAAGGTTCTATATGCAAAATTGGTGTGATGAAGAAGTCCATCGAATAATGAAAATTATGTATGCTATAGTCAATAAAAAAGCAGAAGAAAAACGCTTGTGTTTACAACAAAAAAAGAGCATAATAAAACCATAAAGAACAATTCTTAAAAGGGAGAGTAAAATGTCAAAAGTAGAAAACATAATCAACCACATTGTACTAGTGCTTGACGCTTCACAGTCTATGGAAGGTGTCAAAAACGATGTCGTAAAGGTAGCAGATAATCAAATCAAATATCTTGCACAACGTTCTAAAGAACTAGACCAAGAAACTCGTATTACCGTCTACACATTTGAGGGTGGAAATTGGTACAGCAAAAAGAACATTGAGTGTCTGATTTATGATAAAGATGTTTTACGTGTTCCTTCTATTGCTGGTCTATACAAAACTGGTGGTGCTACTCCTTTAGTAGATGCGACATTATTAGCTCTTAATGATTTAGCAATGACTCCTGAAAAATATGGAGAACATTCATTCTTGATCTATGTTCTTACTGATGGCATGGAAAACACTTCAGAAGCTAAGCCGCGAGATCTTCTTTCTGCGATTAAAAAACTTCCAGATAACTGGACACTTGCAACATTTGTTCCAGACCAAAATGGTATTTACGAATCTAAAAAGTTTGGCTTTCCTAAAGACAACATCGCAGTATGGAGCACAGATAGCAAAGGCGTTGAAGAAGTTGGACGCCGTATTCGTGAGAGCACAGAACGCTTTATGCAAGCTCGTTCAACAGGAAGCCGTAGTGTAAAGAACTTATTCTCACTTGAAAAAGTGACAGTAGAAGATCTTAGCAAAGCAAACCTTCAATCTCTACATTTTGGTCAATTCCGCCTGTTCGATGTAACAGAAAAGACTCGTATTGATGAATTTGTTGAACGTGTTACTGGTCGTGCCTACAAACTAGGTGAAGGTTACTACGAACTCTCTAAGACTGAGATTATTCAGCCACAGAAACAGGTTGCCATCCTAAACAAGAAAGGATTGTTTGTCGGAGATGATGCTCGACAACTTCTTGGTCTTCCTAATGAACATGTTAAAGTTGGTCCTAATTATAACACAGATTATACGATCTTTGTTCAGAGCACATCTAACAATCGTAATCTAATGCCAAACACTAAACTATTGGTGCTAAGCTAAAATGTTCGATTGGGTAATAGTCAGCATGGTATACAATCCTATCGGCTTTTTTATCGGCACGATTGTAGCGGCGGTTCTATATTTTATTCTACTTAATGTTCTTGAAGGAAAATGAAGAGACCATGACAAAACCAGCATACATAAATGAATTTGGAAAACCTGTATATAAAGTGGGTAATGCACATATAAAGAAAGTTGAGCCAGACTTATATGAATTACAGTTCAACAATGAATATTTCTTGATATCAAAGGATATGCTCCAATCATTAGCAAATGTAACAAAGATGTCAGATAACATCTCGCTTTCTATAGGATAACTATGAAGACATTAGTAGCAGTATTAATAGCAATATTCGTGTTCGCAATCTTCATGTTACCAGGGCTAGTTGTGCTTTGGCTCTCACTTCTCCAAGGTAGTTCATTTGAAGGGACGACAATATTCTTTGTAATATTGTTATTTGTTCTTGGTTGCGGTGCTGAAGCTGCTTTGTTAGAAGATTTGTAGAAAGTAGATTTATAGCCTCTGTACGAGACTTAAACAGCCAGATGTATATATACCCATCTTTTAAATTAAAGTGCCTTAGAACGGCTTAGAAAGCGTCACAGAGCATGAATATAATAACTACAGACGAGATGGATCACATTACTCCAGAAGAACGTACCAAATTGATGGCTTACTGTGAGAATGATGAATCTTGGTGGAAATTTGAAGGCAGCCCAGAAGAAACTTTCTGTCCAACTTGTCAAAATAAACCAAGCAAGCAAATTGGCTTTCAACCCATGACTCAAAGGACATTCAATCCTCTTCTACATGGTAAGAAAAAGCTTAAAAAGCATAAGTAAAATGCTTGCACCAACATACTTATTCCTGTATAATTAGTAGTAGAGGAAATACCTCGTTAAAACTAAAAAAGAATGGGAGTAAGTCAATGAGCTTATCAAACCAATCATCAACAGTAAGTCCAGCAAAACACTTTTTGCGAGTAAAAAGCGGTAATGTAAACTATTACGATAAAGAGTCACAGGACAACATTAATGTTCCTCTGCCTTTGTCATTTGTAGTTCTCGACCAACTTGCAACAGTTAAGGGTTGGAGCGACAATGACCAAAGTGGTTATTGGAGCAACGAGGTAAAATCGGCAGGACAAGATGTCCTAACGGTTCGTACGTCAAAGGGTGAGAAAGCTTCTGGTATCTGGAAAGATATTAAAAGCAATCCAGCTGTATCTGGCGCAAAATTCAACGCTTCAGTCTATGTTGCAGCACCAGGTCGTGAAGGGCTAGAGATCCAGAACATTTCGTTTAGTGGCGCAAGCCTAAATGCTTGGATCGAGTTTGTAAACGCTAATAAAGGCGTGACTCGTGGTAAGAGCAAAGTGTCAATCACTGGGTTCTCAGACGAGAAGAAGGGTGCTGTAAAGTATCAAGTGCCAGTTTTTGAAGCAGTAGAGATTACTGATGAGGAACTAGCACAAGCAACAGAGCTTGACAAGGAATTACAAACTTACTTGGAAGGCTATTTTGCAAATCGTCGTAACGAAGAGCTTGTAGCAACTGCTACAGGGAAACCTTCAGAGGACGAACTAGTAGACTTAAGCCAGATTCCTTTTTAAGGACTAACTTATGTCAGTAGTGCTCATAATAGCGTTGTTGGTCGCCGTAATAACCTTGGGATGGCTAGCGCTGTCCCAAGGAAAGACCATCGAAAAATACGAAAAAGAGCTTATTAAAAAAGCCGGAAAGAATAAAAATGCAAGCAGATAGCAACACAAAAGTTCGTCGTATCGTTAAGTTTGGCGCAATTGGAGCATTGTCACTTATCGCACTGATTACTCTGATGAGTTCAGTTCGCTCAATAGACACAGGTAAGATTGGTGTAGTCACATCATATGGGAAAGTGACTGGTCGTGAATTGGATGAAGGACTTAGTTGGGTAGCGCCATGGGGTGTAAACAATGTCACAGAATATGATATTAAGACACAAAAGGTTCAAGCTAACGCAGTAGCTTCTACGAAGGATCTTCAAGATGTTAACGCAACGGTTGTGTTAACATATAACTTGAATCGTGGGAAAGTCTCAGAAGTTCACCAAGATGTCGGTAAGGATTTCCAAGCTGTAGAAATAGACCCGCAGGTTCAGGAAGCATTCAAAGCTGTTTCTGCCAAGTATACCGCACAAGAACTCATCACGAGTCGTGCCGAAGTGAAAGCAGAAGTTGTCAAAAGCTTGAAAGATCGTGTAGAAAAGAATGGTCGCTATAACATTCAAGATGTTGCTATCACGAACTTCCAGTTTAGCGCAGCATTTAATCAAGCCATTGAAGCAGTCCAGATTGCAAATCAAAAGATTGCGCAAGCTCGTCAAGAACTAGAAACAACCAAGGTTGAAGCTGAAAAGCAAGTTGCAGAAGCTCAGGCACAAGCCGAGTCTCAGCGTCTTCGCCAGCAAACTCTCACGCCAGAGATTTTGCAGCAGCAGGCAATCGCCAAATGGGATGGAAAGCTCCCTACCTACTCAACAAATGGTAGCACTTTCTTCAATATCCCTACAAACAAATAAAAATTAAGACATTAAAAAAACACCCTGCGAGATGAGGGTGTTTTTTTAAATCGATGCTTATCTTGTACGATAGTTCTGAATAGCATTCAAAATATATACAAACAAGATTGATCCACCTAATGAACATAGCAGACCTGATAGATCAAATGCTAGAAAAGCGACTTTTCCGCCGCCAATTGCATAGCTAACTAAGTTACCTAGTCCCGCGCCAATCACACCAATGACTACACTTAGCCAGAAGCCAGTGTCACGTCCCGCGATACGAGCAGCAATGTGACCGACAAGCGCACCTAATAAAATAGCAATAATTAATCCCATAAATTGTTCCTTTTTTGAGTTTTACTCTTACTATTATACGCTGTGTAGGTGTTTGTAATAAATAATTTCTTGGTGGACTTGGAAGGAATCGGACCTTCGACACGAGCGTTAAGAGCGCCCTGCTCTGCCATTGAGCTACAAATCCATATGTTTACAAACACCTACAGCTCTTGTTGTTATGCCACAATTTAGGCAATAGATGCGTATGAACTTAGCAGCGCGAGCAGGAATGAAAACTGCTACTAATTCATTACAACAAAAACAATATGGTCTGCCGTATTCGTTAAGGTACTTATTTATGAATTCATGATTTAACAATTGTGCTTTCACCTGTTGGCGAATTGGTAAATCTGTTTTCTTTTCAGTTACTTCCATGTAACTAGTATATATGGTGGAGCCACAGGGAATCGAACCCTGACCTTCGCCGTGCAAGGGCGATGTGCTGAACCGTTATCACTATAGCCCCATATGTAAGGTACTAGGGAAGTTTTTCGTATACTTTCAACGAGGTAACTCCTGCTGGAAATGAATCCCTCTATCATGTATTAGTGCTTGTTAAGCTTATGGTGGCTCACGAAAGATTTGAACTTTCAACCTACGGTTTCGAAGACCGTTGCTCTATCCAGTTAAGCTAGCGAGCCGTATTTTTAATGTGGTAGGGCATGACAGAGTTGAACTGTCGTTAGCAGAATATAAGTCTGCTGTCCTAACCGTTGGACGAATGCCCATTATATCTTGGTGGCTCCTGTAGGATTCGAACCTACACCTGACGCGGTAGAAACACGTTGCCCTATCCGTTAGACTAAAGAGCCATTGTTATTTGGTCGCACTTCTCGGAATCGAACCGAGCTGAAAAGTTTGGAAAACTCCCATAATAACCGATATATGAAAGTGCGATACCCTGGATCCGAATAACAGAATCGAACTGTTATCGCCTGATTACAAAACAGGAATAATTAACCTTTATACTAATTCGGAGTATGAAGCTTCTTTTTACGAAAGATGCAGGCAGAAAACGATCCAGTTTACCGACAAGTTGATATGTCAATTAGTTCTTGGTTGCAGCGGCAGGATTCGAACCTGCGATTTTCTGGATATGAGCCAGATGAGAACGACCGGGCTTCTCTACGCTGCATTGTTTAAATATTTTATAGCAAGGCTCATTCTTGTAATGTTATCTTCAAAATATCCTATTCCGAGATTACAGCTATTGCACAGAAGGCCTCTTACTTCTAAGGTCTCATGACAATGGTCTATCACTAACGTTATAGCTCTATCGCATATTGCACACCTTCCATCCTGTAATTCGTATAACTCATTATATCTCTCTTGTGTAAGACCATATTTAGCTAAAAGTCGTTTTCGAGAGTTTGTTGGAGTATAATATTTCTTTGAAGCTTCGCGCCACTTGCTACGTAGCCTTGGTTGGTTTTGTTCTTTATATTTCTTAAAGTACGCTGCTTGACATTGTTTGCAGGTGTTTTTCCTTTTTTGTTGTTCCACATTCAGAAAATGATATTCCTCTATAGACTTCTCTTTTTTACAAGAATTACATATTTTTGTTTCCATATTACTATATTATCATAAGCAGCATCATAAGTCTTTGGTGGTTCATCAAGGACTCGAACCTTGAACTTCCTCCGTGTAGGGGAGACACTCTAGCCAATTGAGTTAATGAACCATATCTGGTTAGCAAGGAAGGGCTCAAACCTTCGACTTTTCCGGAATCAGCGGAATACTCTATCAACTGAGTTACTTGCTATTATAGAGGTAGGAAGAGACTAAACTTCTTGTGAGCGCTACACATCATCTCTCATGTCATTACGTCTAAGCAATAGAGAGTCCTACCGAATTCAGTTTTCAAAGTTCTTGGTGAAGACGGTGGGGATCGAACCCACGATCATTTCCTTAAAGGGGAAAGGCTGTTCCTGCTAGCTTCGTCTCCTTATTAAAAAAGAGAGCGTTCACTCCCTATCATTCTTTATGCTTATGCTAAAAAAGATAGGGTTACAGTTTGGCTTTGCCTCCACGAATGACCATAGCAAAAGCTGCCACTGTTGTGGTTCGCTTTGTTGTAGCTATTGTTCTTGTTGCCATAATCTTATTATACACCATCAATAAAATAAATACAAGCTTTTTATTTCGCTTGTGTTTTCATCTAAATAGGCGCATAATTAAACGTAATGCAAGACTTGAAAATAGGGGAAACAGTACAGCCGGCAACACCCATCCGGCAAAAAGAATATGGTACAGGTATTATTATTGAAACTAATAAATCTGGGAGACAAAGTATAAGAGTTCTTTTTAAGTCTGAAAAACTAACATTTGAAACCCATGATTTTGAAGAGAGTAAACTAGAACGTGTAGAAGTGTCTAAGGTAATGACGCTTAAGTTAAAAGCACTTGTGATTAGATACAATGATTTTATTTATGAATTTAAAAGTGTCTAAAACGCTTGTGTTTTGAACAAAAAAAGAGCATAATTACGTTCAAGAAGGGGAAAGCAATATGGTAGAAAAGAAAAGTGAATTAGACAAGTATAAACTCAAATTCAAAGACAGCGGTCGTAAATTTCGCCTGAGCCCAACCTTTGGTAAAAAACAACCGTGGATTGTCAGAGTGGTGGGGATAATCGTTAATTCGATTCGTACATTCTTCTCCGATGTATTCACTGCATTTAAAGCAATAATGAAGGAGATCATGTAATGTCTGTGGACAACACTCAGTACTATGCGTACGACAATATTGAAGGCGATGACTTTGGTGTCGGTTATGCTGGGAATAAGGAAGATTGGATTAGACGAATCAATCAATGGAACCGCAATGAAAAAGTCAATCAAGTTCGTACAGTTGATGAATGGGAAGAACTGACTATCAAGGATTTTCGTGGAATGCAAATAGCAGAAGTTGTATCTGAAAACGGAGATAGAATTGTCACTTGGGCGAAAGATAATAAGGAAAGTTCAGTAAAGATTAACAAAAAAGACGAAGTTTCTTGGCTAGAAAATAACACACGATCTACCTCTGTTCCTCGTTGGATGAATCGTCTAAAGAAAACTGTGAAATAAGACAATCTTCTCTAAAACGCTTGTGTTTTTAGTAAAAAAGGAGTATAGTTACTTTTAGTGAACGACAAAAGAGCGTCACAAAAACAAAGAAAGGCTATAAAATTATGGCAGACAAAGAAGTAAAAGTAACCGAAACAAGTAAAGATAAAATGCAGAAACAGGAAGCCAAGGAAGTGAAGACCGCCTTCGTTCGTGGTATACTAGGCTTATCGTTGCTATTAGTCTTTGGAAGTATAGCCTTTAGCACCGTAGTCATTTGGACTGGAACCGACAACTCAGCATACAAGTGGTTGATCGCTCCACAAGCCATCTTTGACCTGTTCATTGCATTCGTAGCATTTTCAAAAATACTTAAATAAGCAAATAAAGGAACCAATTGTTGGCGAAACTTCCCTGATATAATTCTGATAAGCCAATCGACTATGCGTAAAGCAAAAATCACAATAGCTATAATGGCAGTGTTTGTCCTCAGTGGATTTACATGGTTAGCCATTAGTAGTGGGGTTACAGCTAAAAATCTTGAATTCAAGACGATTAAGCTGCAATCGACAGAAGCAAAGTTGAAAGATGTTAACCTACAGGTTGAACAGCTAAAAACACAAACTTCTAAAGATAAAGAAAAACAAGCAGAATACAAGAAACAGCTCAATCAAAAAGAGCAAGAGAGAAAAGATCTAGAAGCCAAGCTGCAAGCAAAAGCCGATGCTAAAGCAAAGCTAGAACTTGCAGCAGCACAAGCAGAGCAAAAGCTTAAAGCTAATAATGTAGCTGCCGCAGCATCAGCACCTTCACTGCCCAGTGGTTCGCATACAGATTGGATGGCACAAGCTGGTATAGCGCCATCAGATTATGGATATGTTGATTACATAGTTATGCGTGAAGGCCATTATGATCCTTGTGTCATAAATGGTGGTGCAGTAGATTGTACATATGCAACCAATGGAGGACAGAAAGCCTATGGTGTTTGTCAAGCACTCCCTGGAAACAAGATGGCAAGCGCCGGAGCAGATTGGGCAACTAACCCCGTCACACAATTGAAGTGGTGTGCTGGTTACGCAATAGGACGTTATGGAAGTTGGGCGAATGCCTACAACACATGGTTAGCTCAAAAATGGTGGTAATGTGCAAAACATCAAAAAACAGGCTCTGTAACGCATTTTAAAATCAATAACGTACATTTTACCTACTTAATATCAAAAGGCCCTCAGAAACGCTTAGAACGCGTCTGAGGGCTATTATTATTTATCTACTGTCTCTTATTGGCAAGATTCACACATAGTGTCATCAGCAGGGTCAATCAAAGCATCTAAATATTGAGCTTCTTTTTTAGGATCGCCATTAGCTTTTTCCATAGCTGCATTAATTTGGTTAAGTTTTTCATTTAATTCCTCTGCTGACATTAAATTAGCTCCATTAGTTTAGGGACATTCCAGCCAATTACGACTTTATCCCCATTTGTTGTTATTGGTACTGCTGAGAAGCCCCCAGAAAGCTTAAATGCTTCTTCCTCTAGTTCTGGTCTCTCGTCAAGATTTATTACTTCATACTTCTGTTGTTTGAGATCAAGGAATTTCTTGACCATTTTGCAATATGCGCAAGTCGTTCTAGTATAGATTTTTAGCATGTACCTCCTTATTTTAATGAGAAAAAAATACATCCCACGTAAGGATATACCATTGATTCTTATTTAATTATACACTCTTTATAGCACAAAATATAGCATGAATATTCGCAAGATTGGGGTTGTGTTTTTATCGGAGAAAGAGCATAATTAAGATCATAAGTAAGAAAGGCTTAAAAACAAAATGACTATATTAGATGAAGATTTAAAACTGATAAAGACAGTACTGCTGCAAAAACGCGGTGGGTATCATATATCAAAAACTGACAAGGTATTGTTCGAAGCAGCTCTTGAAAGAATAAAAAATGAAGCCAAGGAGATCACGTTATGAACGAAACCTGGAACAAAGTAATGACGCTGAAGTCGAAAGACACTAGGAATATGGGCATCACTAATAATCTAGAAGAAGATGAACTTGAATGTATTATTGGAACTGTTGATTACTTTTATGGAAATGTAGGCATGGCAGTATTTGATCTTCGTACTGCTCGCTATCGTGTATTTGACTGGCTCGCTATGTGTGTAATGGGTGATAGAATTAGCAGCACAGATGCTACTAAAGTTCTTGTGCATTCATTCCTCAAAGTAGATGGTGATATTGATAAATTCATTACTGATCTTCGTGAAACTGATTACGATATGGATCACAGTTGGGAAAAGATTGAATTATGAATTACAAATTAATTGATATAGAAACCCAAAAAGAAATAAAACCACCCAGGAATGGTTATGAAATTGAAGAACGCTTTCCTTTCCTAGGTTTAGATGGAAAAATTTATATAATAGATGATGATGGTGGCTGTGGTGATCCAGAATGTTGTGGTGAGCGAACACTCTTCTTTAAGGACGTCACTAATATATATGAGATCCAATATCTTAAATAAAAGAAGCCAGCATTTAGCCAGCTTCTTCATAGATTAACCTAATTATTTAAGCTGTTCTTTTACAACTTCTGATGTCTGTTCGACATAGATAGGCTTCTGTGTGCTACCAAGTAGAACACCAAGCTGTGGGAACTTACGTTCTAGCAAACGAGCTAGGAGATAGTAAGCAGCAATGATCAGACCAGTGAGACCTGTCACTAGCTGAAGAGTAACATTAGGGTCAACAACTAATCCGTAGTTTACAACTAAGAACGAGATTACTGAACCAACTGCAATAGGAACGTATGTACGAACCAATGAGATGAAGAAATTTGTCATTTATTATTTTCCTTTATTTATTTTATGATTCGACGATAGTCTTGATCGCCTGAAGTTTTGCATAATCAGAGCCAGGCCCAGTGCCGATTGCCGCAACTTGTGTCCTTAGCTTGTCGCGTTCTGCATAAACAGCATTGTCTATGACGAATCCATTTGCAGCTTCATCAGAAGTGAATGCAAATTTGCGTAGATTGTCATTTGTGAGGTCAACTTGTCCCCAGTTTTGTGTCAAAAGTGCGTCTTTTTGTCCAGCATGTGCAGCTGGGCGTCCGTCTCTACCGTCCCACTTCCAGGCTGCTGCTGCAAGAATGCGTAGTGTGTTTAGGTCCATTTTTTCTGCCATATTTTGTCCTTCTATATCTTTTTTTAATTTATCTAGTGATACTCCATTGGATGATAACCAGCTATCTGGATCTGTGTGATCCGTTCCACCCATATTATCAGAAACCCAGTGATGAGTAACAACACCATTTTGTTGTCGATTAAATACCAACGGTATCCCATACCTAGAAGCTAATGTTCTAGCGAGTTCTATATAGTTAGCATATGCTTGATTAAAGTTACGCCCGTTATCTCTTACTAGTTCTATGTGTATTGCATATGGATTTGCTTGTGGCCCAGCACCCCAAGCGAGGAAGTCTGGATTAGCAACTTCCATTGCTCGTTCCGAATCAACCAAATAATGGAAAAAAGCATCTCCCCAGTGATTTCCAACATAATCACGTTCATTTTGAAGCGTTGATGTTTGGTTAGCTGTCTCATGTAGAATGATCATACTCGGTTTACCGCCAGCATATCCATTTTGTGGTAGGCCAGGCACTCTATTAACATCTATTCTCATTTATGATTTCCTATCGTTATTAGTTGATTCGTCACATCGACACCTTCCTTATTATAAATTTTAGCATTACCACTGACGAAGTTATATTTAATAACTGCATTAGCAGGAAGATTATAGACTCCTAGTTGAACACCAGCAGAAGATACAACTTTATAAGTCCATTCTACTGTCGGCTTCTGTGGTTCAGGAGCGGGAGTAGGAATCGGTGCAGGCTTGCTCTCTACTGGTTTTTGAACAAATGCTACATTATTGGTTGTTACTTTTGGTTGAGCACTGACTATTGTGTCGGCGACTGGCACATCTGATTTTGTCAATTCCTCAACCTTAGTCTGTAGCTGAGTGTTCTCTTGTATGAGCATTTGCACACTGTTCTCAGTGTTAGCTTTCTTGACATTGAATGGATCAGATGTCGCGGTTACTGTAACTGGAGCTCTTAATGGGATTATCTGATAGACACCGCTTATCACAAGTTGGTATTTACCTTCAGGCGTAGAATATGGTATTACTAATGAACGTCTTGAATCAATACAACCGACTTTGTTTGTTAAAGTGTCTGAAGTGAGTGTTATAGGAGCGAGAGAGCTATTAGAAACAGAGACTAGTTTACGAGTGACTGTGGTGACGACGCTCTCTCCAACACGACGGCAACTATGCAATGTGTAGGTGAATTGCTTTCCTGCACGAATATTATTTACATCTTGAACAACTGGCTTGTCATAGGTTGCGGGATTAAGCGGAACAAACATCGTGTACGCAGTAAATCCAAATATGATTAATACCATCAATAGATTAAGGCGCGGTATTGTTATGATTTTTTTTAGTTTTTCTTTCATTGTCACTTCTCTCATATTATACTCCGACAGGAATAAACTTCCCGACTATGGCAATAATCGCAGCTGTGAGTAATAACAATATTAAAAAAGTCACCCAACGATTCACAAGAGTATTCGAAAAGTTTATTCCTGGTTTTGAACTAGCAATGTAATCTTCTGTTAATTTAAGACGATCATCCATAAGTTTCTTATATTGCTCAAAGTCTGTCTTTGAAACTACCGACAAGGTGCCGAGTTGCTTGATAATCTCATCTGATTTTGAATTTTGAGTACCAGAGGCCACTTTTAAAAAAGTAGTGTCCTGTTTAAGTAGGGCGATGTCGGTCTGCATAGTTGGGATACTAGCGACAAAAGAATTTATCATCTCATCCTGTTGTTGGCTCTTAGTTGGCATGTCTGTATCTCATGTTTGTTTTTGTTTAATTTAAATGTATGATGCTTTGCTGACAGCTACAAGCTGTATTGTCACTTGCCCATACTTACACTCGTTAAGCAATTTAATATCATGGTCAGCAGCATAATATCTAGCACTTTTTTGTGAACTTGTTTGTGTGTCCCAATATGTAACAGTAAAGTAATCGTCATTTACTGCTGTTGAAAGAGCTTGTGCGTGCGCAAAATCTAATATAGATGTAGCGACACTGATATTAGGATAAATACCAATAAGAGTTGCAGTTATATCACCGTTCATATCACGGTTTGCATTTTTCCACAATTTACTGTACGTCAAGGTATAGTCTGATACTTGACCAGTAGTTAGCGAAACGCCATTTATTGTGATGAGGGGATTTATTACTGACATTTTTTATCTTTCGCGAGTCCCTGCCAATGGCAAGAAAATCTATTATAATACTTCCACTAGAAGGTAAGATGGATATGTTGCGCCAGCTGCTACAGATACGCTTGCTGCTGCACCTGTCACAACACCAACATTATATGTCTTGCTTCCTGTAGAAGGTGTCAGCACACTTGTTACTGTCATTGCATTTAGATACCCAGCTGTTGTTGGAACAAAGTATCCCTGGCTCAAAAGAGTCCCAGAGTTTACTGTTCCACTCCAAAGCTGTAGTTGTGCGTACTGGTTAGCAGAAGAAGTTGTGATACCTGGTGCGAATGCTGTTATTCTTACTCTTCGACCACCAGAAGGAACGGTTACTGTTAATGTAAGACTTGGTACTTGAGTAGGTGTCGCTGATGAAGCTACAACTGCATTGCTTGTAATTTGAACATATCCGAGTACGTTCGCATTTGTTGCTATTTTGTCTGCTGTCACTGCATTGGTCGCAAGACCAGTTCCATTAGAAAGAGCCTCAATGTTCTCTATCATGTCATCTAGAAATTCAGCAGTAAGAGGTGTGAACGGTACTGCGTCCATCCCAGGGTTAGGTAAACTCAAGACGTTATCCTCCCTACTGGTGTTGTGAGCGCTTTTTCTACTGCCCAACCGTAGGCATCAATCCGCTGAGTAATGGTGGTGCTTTTAATACCTAATTTATTTGACCATTCGTGTAGTAACATAGTTTTACCTTTCAGGGTAAGCGGTCTATTATTTGACCTATTATTTGCTTGGGTGTATATATCTGCCCAGCGACAATTTTCTTTTGAATAGTCCTTTTTCGAATCAATTCTATCAATAGTTAATCCTATCTTCCAAGTATCACCCATGTCATCCCAGAAGTTATCGAACGATTCCCAAGTCTTACTATAAGAAATATCTTTGTAGCAAGAGTTCTTGCCTGTAGGATTATTACACCTATAACGTAGACTCAACCATGCCTGATACGCTGGATGGCGTGCTCTACTGGATTTGTTAGGCAAGCTCATTGTTTATATGCTCCGTAGTAGTTATGAAGACAAATAAATGTTTCTTACTACTGTTATTTTTTATTTCTTTAGGGCGATTTGCCCTATGCCTATTCTCCTCATTATAACATAACAGAGGTGGGAACAGAGGTGCTAGTTAAGATAATCAAATGAACCGTTATCGGCTATTCTATCTATCTTTTCGCTCGTAACATCTTTCAAAAGAGAATTAAATAATTGTTCTATTTCTTCTTGATTTTTGTTAGTTGTCCAAACAAACATAGCGAATTTCTTCCCATCTTTTTCGTAGTTTTTACCATATGAATAGATCGGTTGCGCGCTACTCGAACGAACTAATAGTCCATTTTTAAGGTATGGATATCCACCTGAAAATGTTCTAACATACATCTCATCTGCTCTCAAAGCATGGAAGATGCCTACTTTATCGTGTTCTGCATATTGCTTCATATACTAATTGTATCAGAGCGGTACGTTACTAAGCTTGTGTTTTAGCGGATTTTATAATATACTTGCCTCATGAAGAAAATTAGTTTTAGAATAAGTAAGAAGCAAGTTGTACAAATACTCATATTCGTCCTCACTACGGCACTTACAACTTCAATCGCTATTATATTGCTTTCTTTAGACAAAACCTCTGCAAATGCCTTAGAACACGTCACAGAGCATAAAATGACTCATAGTGAGTGCGTGTTGGCTGCAAATAACAAATATTCCGATTCAATAAAGTCTTCTGGCACACAGATGATTATTTCTGGAAAAGAAGTCAGTGGTCTCAGCAATGAAGACTGGAAAGCAATAGACAATCAGAGGACTTTAGACGTTCAAGATTGCCAATCTATTAAATAAGAATTATTGTATAAGAATAATCAAAAGATGTCGCTGGTTGTGGAGAACCAGCTGTTGACGATGTAGCTTTTATATACAAGTTATTTTTATCAATATATGCGTCAATCGAAATCCTACCGTCTGATGATGACCAAGGAATTGTGACATAAGTGTTTGATGCTGAAACAAAAAACGAGTTCGCAGCTACAGACCACATAATATCTGTCGTATCGAGACCATGAAATATTATATTCGTATTTGAAGCACTGGTAGAAGTTGCTGGAGCAATGATAGTCCCCGTACCTCTTTCCACAAGTTTTAATGCTGCATTTTCAGAATACAAAGCTACATCATTAATATTCACTAGACTGGCCGATCATATATAACGTAATATATTCTAAATGGCGTGTTGAATGGTAATGAGTTAACAAACCCTTGAAAACTCATATTGTTTGTATCATGACCAATCTCCAAGCCATCTTCACCCCCAATTGGTTCAAGGATGTTTCCTGGACGTTGTAGGAAATACTGAATAGTAGGAGGACGGTTGATTATATTGGCAGGTATGGCCACAGTAGAATTCAATTCCTGTACACCAAATCCATTGTTAACAGAATCTACAAAGCCCCTCGCCTTCGGGAACACGTATTCAAATCCAGTATAAAACTGGATATCTTTCCACTTATTTCTTTCTATTGTCATTGCGATACTATTCCTGAATTAAACACAAAATATTTTACCAATATTGTTGAACCTGTTAATGAACCATCTCCTGCCCACTGTATTGCATTGCTCGTAACGGTCACATAGCCAGTATCAGTTGAAGCAAAATCACCGCCACCAGAAAGATACCAAGTTAAGCCCCCATCAACGCTACTTGTCACAAACACATTTGGGGCTCTTGAAAGCCCATATGTCGTAAGATCAACAACCACAACAGAAGATCCGAATGAGGGCACGACTATTTGTGAGACACCAGATGTTAATATCTTATCTATGTCCCAGTTTGAACTAAATAATGTGTCTTGATCGTTAGCCATTAGAATAAATCAAATACATCTTTGCCAGGTTTGCTTATAATAACGCCGATACTTCCGTCTGGAAGAACTCCAATTACCATACGATATACAGTGTCATCATGTAATACGAGACGATTATTACCTTCTTCAAAACGAAGTTGACCACTGAGAACAGAGGTATTATCTTGACCTGCATATTTCTTTTTTACTTCTATCGCCATTATGGTGCCAAAACATCCGTTCCATCTAATAAAGAGACATTGAGTGTGAACCACTCTCTAGGGTTATAGCGTTTAGCTTTTATTATTTGCGTAACGCCGCTAGGACTTATTGAATTTGATATTTTTATTATTTGAAATTGACCAGCAATCTTTGTTGTATCTACCCATATTATATCACCGAGCTGGAGTGAAGGATCTCCTTTGACAGATATTTCGATAATACTGTCAAATTGAGAATAGGCGTCAATAGTTGTATATGAGAATGATTCACAGTTTGGTTCTGAACCAAAAAGATCATTATCAATTTTCAACAAATGCTCACCATATTGGTCTATACTATCTTGATCGAAAGCTTCATAATTAATAGTATCGACAATCTTAGCTGGCTCTCCATATACCTCTATAGCATTCAAATAAACATCAAAACTGTTTGTATTTGTGAATGTCAGAGTCAATGTATTGACAGAAAGAGAAGAATCTGTAACAGACAAATTAGATACTACATCTGTGTCACCTCCTGTTGTAGCAGTAAACCATGAGTCACCAGATTCAAAACCGAGAGTAGGCTCACTATATCCTGCGAGAGGATCGTTGAGTTTTATTTGGTATAGACCAGTGCTGCTAGCAGGAATAATAACTGGTTCTGAAAGTGTAGGGCTAGAGAGCTCTCCTGAACCAGCATGAATAGGCTGCGCCTGTTGAACTGAACGTATATTAGAAGTTATATTAACTCTATTTATGATTTCAGTATCACCAGTTGTAGAAATGGTTGAAATATTCGACTCATTGAAAGTAAAAACTGGTCCCTGCACTGGGACAAGACGCTGATCAAATCGAATAAGACCCTGTTCATCAATCCAGAGCTGCCCCCCTTCTGCTTGCATTATCTCTCGGAAGGCATCTGCTGCACTTTTTCCTTCTTCCAAGAAAAGAAAGGGAATAACATTTCTTCCACGGGCAAGTTCGTACTGATATGATTCTATCCCGAATTGCTGAAACAATGCTGCAAGAGCTTCATCAGTTCTTACATTAGACATCGCAACAGACTCCGAAAGTTGTAGCTTAAATATCTCATTCAAATAATCAAGTGAATCAAACTGTGCTGTTTTTGCAGATTGGTCTAGTTCTGGCTTGCCTTGAGTAAGACCAACAAACTGTTGCAACAAGGGTTCGCCGTCGTAGCCTGAAAATAGTTTTGTTGGTCTGCCAGGGATTAAATACTGGCTAATTGGGCTTGTTGTGTGAGAAGAAAAGTAATTATCGAAATTGTTTAGAATAGCTGTTGCCTGTGAAGACTGAACAGAAAAAGGAAAATCTATTTCACGACTCCATTCAAGAGACACAACCCTATCTGTGTATGGAGTATATTCATAAAAATCCCAAAACTGAATTGGGCTGTCTCCTACAGGAGCAAGCACATCTGTACCGTCTAATATTGAAGAATCAAGTGTAAAAAAAGTCTTAGAATCATCAAACTCTTTATCAAAAGACATAGTAAGAGACCATCTGTGTTTACGGATGCCTGCTTGTGACTTTTGATGAAATGAAGGTGATACTGCTTGCATTATGATACAAAATAATTATCGGTTAATTGGATTGTTTCCCTAAGTGTGAGTTCTACATTCTCCACAAGACCAGATTTGTCGGTGATATTCTGATCACTTAAGGTAGCTCTAACTACTACAGAGGTAACAGCAAGATCAGGTATCGTCACATCTGGAAATTCAAGTGCAGTAAATTGACGATTGTAAAAAGCTTTGAGTAACGCGTATTGCGTTGCGTCCATATATCCCCATACTATTCTCCAAACACGTTTCGTATTAAGAAGATCAACATAGATATTAAGATCAAGAGTTGTTACTTCCGTAGAAGCCTCAATAACGCTCTCTGTCAAAGGAGTGTTAGGGGGCGGCGAAGTCCAGCTAGCAGTGCTATCGTGCAGTGTTATTTCGTATGCCAATCTACTATCCTCGCTTCCTTTCTAGAGGCCCGAGACACCTAGCCATATCCCATTTATAAACGTATAATCTTTGTCGGAATGTACTATATTTACATTCTGCTAGTTCAGACCACTCTATCATAGTCTTTGTCACGCCGTTATGTGTTATGTGTCTATTGCTAGAACGGTTCATTGCTTGCTCTCTTGGTGTAGACCAACGGCAATTTTCTCTAGAATAGTCACCGTCATTATCAATTCTATCAATGCTTAAGCCTGGCGTGTAACTATTGATCATATCTGTATAAAAGTTTTGAAAATCTTTCCATTCATCACAAACTTTTATCCCTCTTCCGCCCCATCTTTCATAACGAGTGGTCTTTGGATCATTACATCTTTTCATCATACCGTCCCATGATCTATAGAAAGGGTTGTTTCTCCTACTTTGAAAACTATAATCGTATGCCATTAGAATGTTCCTCTTAATCCTTTAGCACGCTGGATGCTTTCTAGTTGTTTTGCTATCATCTCGGCGATCTTTCTCTTTTCTTGCTCGCTTGTAGCGAACACACCAGAGACATTGATAGTAGTCTGGCTAGCCGACTGATCTTTTTTGTTCGTAACTGGGATAATATCTGGGTTAGCAGATTGTGAAGGACTTGTATTGATTTTTGAGGCCAGCTTATCAATCCATTGAGTGTTATTTTCTAATGGCATAACTGCCTCAGCTCCTGATTCACCTATCTGAGCTACTGTTGGGGAGGTTACGATACCACCTTTTGCCAGACGTGGAAGAGTAAGATGCGGCATAGTGCCAATCTTCACACCTGGAATCTTATTTATAAGCCCAATAGCTCCGTTAATGAGGTCTACAACTGTATTAATAATCCCCGAAACAGTGTTCAGGACTGTGTTAACAACTGATTTAAATGCTCCACCAAGAGCATCGCCAATAGTTGTGCCGATTGTTCCAAAGATACTAACAATCGTATTCCATACTCCACGGAAGAACCCTCCGACAGCATTGAAAGCATTTTTTATACCTTCCCAAGCACCTGAAAAGATACTAGAGAAGAACGAAACTACTGCGCTAAATGCAGCTGAAATTCCATTCCATATAGCAGTAAAGAAAGGAACGGCTACATTCCATATTGCTACAATGGCATCCCAAGCGAATTTGAACACGGCGATGTAGATGTCTATATAAGCCTTAACTACAAATAGAATTGCTGAAAAGATAGTTACGAAGAAATTACTTATATTTGTCAGAGTGTCAGAAACGAACTTCCCGATAGCTGTAAACACTGTGTTGAAAAAGTTTCCTATATTTGTGAGAACATCACCCACTATCTTTTGTAGCGCAGGCCATATAGTTCCCCAGTTTTTGTATAGAAGAATAATAATAGCAACAATAGCTACGATCGCTATCACAATAAGCGTTAGTACCCCTGTGAGAGGAAGTGTAGCTGCATTAAAGAATAGGAATGCAAGCCCGATTGCTACAACAACAGCTGTAAAGGCAATAAGGAATGGAACTGGATTAGCATTAATGAACTTACCGATCTCATCAAATGGATTAGGGAATCCAGCGTCAAGATCTTTCTTAAGACCATCAAACTGTCCTGTCATGTCTGAGATAGCTTTGTCGAAGTCGCCAGTGTCAATTGTAGGAGAAGCTATCCCACCGCCTAATCCGCCTAGAGAACCAGCACTAGGTAGACTTGGTAGCCCAGGGATGCCAGCACTCGCAGCACTGCTGTCGGTTAATACATTCATCTTATCGAATGCAGCTAGATTCCCCTGTGCAGTGTCGGCTGCGTTACCAACAGTAGCTAGAGAGTCACTAAGATCAGCAAGACCACCAGCACTTGTCTTGTTCCCACTTGCACCTACCCCCTTAAGAGATTTCTGTAATGCACCCAATGAACCACCTAATCCTGTTGAAGCAGACTGTGCATCTTTAGCCTTACCAGAGAATACACCAAGCATTCCAAGAATAACTGCAATACCAGCAGCTAGGACAAGAAGAGGCACTAATGCAGCTTGCAAGAATGCGACACCACGAGCAGCGAAAGTTAATCCTCCTCCAGCAGCAGTAGCAGCGCCTGCCATATCGAGCATTGTTATTGCTGCCATATTAGTTGCGAAGGCTAAAGTCTCCTCTGCGCCAGCTGTAGCTATAGAGGCATATCCCTGACGAAGTATTGCGCTAGCAGCTGCGTTACTTGCAAAGGTAAGAAGATAAGATAATCCAATATAGGCAGCAATCGCGGCACCAACTATTATAAATGCACTTCCAAGTGGACCTTTTATGACAGATCCCAATATTATCAATCCACCAGCTAGGATAAGAACGATAGAAGCTACTCCTCCAAGGGCACTTGCCACAACAAAAGCTTGTTGGATAAAGTTAAAGATTGTGACTACAAGTACACGAATAGCTAGATACAAGCCTGAGAAATAGGTAACAACTGGACGAATAACTAGAGAAGACACAAGGAATCCCACAATCATTTGCTGGATAGCTGGGTTCAAATTAGCTATCACTTGAACAATCCCAAGGAATGAACTTAAAGCCTGGCCTACGGCATCTGCAACAGTTGTGACCACTAAAGCAGTGAATTGGAATAGAGAAGCAAGTTGTGCTTGTCCTTTCGCACTGTTGACCCAGGCTGTCATCTGGTCCACGATTCCAACAATTGTGCTAATAAGAGATACCCCAGAAGCGACAGATGTACGGAAGATAGATATTAGAAAACTAAATACAGAACTTACTAGGCTACCAATTTGCTGTAGAGCAACAACACCCTGGGCAATTGATAGATTAAATGCGGCTAGTCCTGTAGCAGAACTAAGGTATGCAGCTCCAGATTTCGTTAAATTAACAATAAATTCTGATAAAAGTTGTACATAAGGAGCTGTTACGCCATAAAGATTGGTAAAGATAGTTAATAGTGGAGCAAGTGCTCCTGATAGTGTATCAATTGTACGAGCAGTGTCAGAGAAAATAGTAGCCAATAAACCACTGAAAGCAGGGCTACCAGCAAGAGAAGCTGCCTGTTTAAAGGCATTATTTAAACTTCTACCGATTATCTGAAATCCTGCATTAACTGTTGGCAGAACATTAGCGCCTAATTGTAAGAGAGTATCACTAACACCCGCTAACAATGCCTGTTGTGTATTAAGTTTTATGCTATTAAGAGCTTTGTTAAGCCCTCCGACAGCATATGCAACTGATGTAGCGGCAGGACCAAGATTCTGTAGTGATTGTTGGAATGCTTTACCATCGTTTTTAGCGATAGCCCCGAAAGCATCAGAAAGCCCAGATACACCTGCCTTAAAAGCAAGAGAACCAGCAGTTGCTTGAGCAAGTACTGGAGCAAGGACAGAACCTGTAGAACCAGCAGCGGCAATAGCTCCAGATAACTCTAAAAGCGCTCCTGAAAGCGCTGTTACACCAACAATTGCTGAGGTTACATTAAAAGCTTGAAATGCAATTGCAAAGTTACGGATTTGAGAAGCAGCAGTTTGTGCATTACGACGAATATCTTTAAAGTTATTCTCACTCTTCTTAGAGGTGCCAGATAGAGCTCTGTCAATCTTCTTGCCAGCTATTTCAGCTTCAAGAGCAGCACCACTCATACCTCTAGAAAAACCAGAGGTGTCAGCGTCGATCACATATTTTACTGTTTCGCCTTTGCCTGCCATTGTTAATCCTTGAGTATCTTCTTAAAGTAATCCATAAGAGTTTTGACACCCTTACCGTTTTTGCTTTGTGGAGCGGATGCAATCATTGTAAAATTATACATACGCGCTGCTTCTATCTTATTTGCTGTTGTTAGCAAGAGAACAACATCTCTGTAGGGCATTGCCTCTACATCTTGTAACGTGTATTGCGGATAGTGGAAACATACATTTGCATAGAGCGTTCTGTTTTCTCCGAAAGCCGAATTTGTTGATTCAACTTGTACATCATGGACAGACTGAACTTCAACGTTCACTCCTTCCGGTTCCATGTGGCTATCCTAGGTTAATTTCTTTAGCCATCATTGCACGAAAGTTTCGCACAACATTGATCGGCTGGTCTTCAAGTACTTCGCCAATGCTATGCTCGTGACCAACAGGTGTTACAAGTTGGTTCATCTTCTCTTCGCTTGCTTCGCTTGCCTTCTTGATTGCTTTTTCACTAGCTTTTTCTTTTGCAAGTTTTTCTAGTTCTTGATTCATTGCACTTAATTCACGCATCTCTCTAGTTGTAGGATAGCGGAAAGAATACTCAAGTTCACCTAATTTGAATGTGAATGAGTCTTGTACATTGTCTGTAAGGTTATATTGTGCCATGTTAGTTGTCTCCTGTGGACTTGATGGTTATATTTATGCTCTGTGAGCTGTTCTAAGCGCTTCTAAGGCGTCTTAGAGCAAAAGATGGTAACTTGTACTACTCTTGCTCTAAAGTCGCTTAGAGAGGCTGTTTTTCGTGTTTATGTTAAGTTACGGATTAGCTGATTGAATCAGTTGAAGATGTGAACACCTGAACTGAACCTGCTGCACCAACTGGCTCACCAACAAACTTGATTGTGAACGTAAGAACTGTTGAGTCCTGTAGATCAATCGAGTCGATAGTTGTACGAGCATTTACTAGACGTACAACTGTAGCATTTGTGCCACAAGAGATGATGTCTAAGTTGTTGTATACAGGAGTTGTGTTACAGCTTGCGGCTGAAACATCAATTGCACCAGTCGCATTTGCAACTGTTTCACCTGTTGACATTGTTCCACCTTGTGGTACAAAGTACTGAGGTAGTACAACTGCTAGAGCTGCTACATCAGAACGTAGAAGTTGAAGTGAAGCTGTAGCTGAGATTGCACCTTCATAAGTAACTTTTTTACCATCAAGAGTCGTGTAGTCATTTGAGTCTACGTTATAGTCGAATGAGTAGTCTTGCACATTTGAAAGTGTGTTTGCTCCCCATTTTACAATGAATGGACCTTTTACTGTTGCCATTATAATTTCCTTTTTCTTTTTATTTAACTAACATATATTTGAATCGCTACAGTAATTGAAGCTTGAGGACGATTCTCGACATCTTTGTCGTTGTCCTCTGGCATGGATGCTTCAATAGAATAGAGGTCGAAACCTTCTATTGTGAAACAGCCACGTGCATTCAATTGCTGGTTAAGCGCGAACAAATTATGCTCGACTGCTTGACCGGATTTGTTTCGGTAAAATACCTGTGTATTGAATTGTTGCGTGCTTTCGGCAGTAACATTCAATCTTGTAACATCTCCTCCTGCTGTGACAACCCAATAAGCATTGTCAGGAGCTTCGTCTGGTATCTGATTTAGATAGATGTTTGTTCCAAATGTACCGTAACTGTTATCTTCCATCCATTTGACGAATGATTCTGAAACTGTAGTAGGAGTTATCATATCTTTTTACCGAAATACTTTTTAGAACTTGATGTTACTTCTTTCACAGAAGTTTCTGCGAAATGAGCCTGTGTACCAGGAGTCGTGTATCTGCGAACTGGGCCATTTGTATAGCCTCGCTCTTGATACCATGCGTAGGGTCTTGCCCATTCGATTGTTCCTCGTACTGTGCTTCCAAACCTTTGTACAGCTTTTCTCACGTCTCCGCGAAGATCACCTGTAAGCATTGGGGTTTTAGGGCGAGAAGTACGATGTATATCCTCGATCAACTGTCTCATTCCGCTAAGAGTTTGAAGTTGGACTTTTGCAGTTTTATCTGCGAAGTCGAAGTTTCCTTCTTTCTTAACACTGACTTTGATAGTTGGCATATTATGCTCCTGTTGGCGCGGCAGTTACCTGTAGGTTTACTAGCACATTGTTTACTTCGTTGGTTAGAAGCTTTCTTTGTGCAACCTCCACTGTTGTTATTATATACCAGTGGTCAATTCCGAAGACATTAGTCTTAAAATATAACCCTTGCAATTCATAACCTAAACCTTTGATGAAAGCATTATCCTTATCAAGATACGCATAAGCATCAGCCTGAGTCAACTCTTGATTCGTAGCTTGTTCCCTAGAAAATGAGTCAAAGAATGCGCAAGCAATCTCATTCTCACTAGATACAGATGCATCGCCCCACCCATCTTTATTGAGCGCGACGATGTAAGCTGTGTCTGGAGTTTTTACTAATCTGTTTGGCATTATGCTGGATTCCTAGAATTAGCTGTGCCATTAGGACCTGCATATTGTGACAGAGTTTTGAGCCCGTCGTCAGATTGATCTGGAGAAAGGTCTACCCCTTTACCGCCACCAGCATTAGTATAAGAATAGCTATGACCATTTACCGATTCTGATTTAAGATTTCCCGTTACAGAAACATCATCACTAGAATAGTATTCAACCATATCAGCCCACAGAAAGGCTAGATCAGCTGGCATATTTGTACAATCAAGCCAATCAGCATCAACAGCGACCATAAGCCCATTGCCGTTACCAACTTGTGTAACAATCCAACTGTACCAGTTCCAGTTAAACCAAGTCGTAGACTTCTGTATAAACTTGCTGAACTTGCGAGCATTCTTACTTGTAAAGTCGTTCAAGTCCATAATAGTGACGAAACTGTCATCATTCTGAGCTTGTACCAACTTCACATGATAGATGTTACGTGCAGGGTCTGTTTTGATGTAAAGATCATTGTCGTTGTAGTAGAACAAACGATATTCACCTTCTTGCTCATCAGCTGGCAGAAGTGTTTGGCAGTTCCAAGGATAGTAAGGATACGCACCTTGAAACTGCACTTTGCCTAGTTCTTCTTTGTCAAGGTTCTTCTGTGAAGAAAGAGAGTAGCCTAACGCTGATTCTAGCAGGGCATTAGCTCGACGGATAGTAGCGTTCACACGCGCCTTGTCCGATTCAGCAACAGTTGTTCCTGTTAGTTCTTCATATTTCGCTAGGTCCACTCTGGTTCCCTTTTTGTTTTAATTTCTATGTTTATCCCCGCCCAGAAGACGGGGATATTTTCTCTGTTATCTCGACTAAGAGACAGCAGTCGCGCCGATAGCAGCTACAAGACGAACGTCTTTAACCACACCACCACGGAAGAATGAACCACGGAGTACAACTTCGTTACGCTGGTAAGCTGAGTAAGTTGTACCAGAGATTTCGTAAGAAGCGCTTCCATCAACATCGTATTTTAGTCCACCTGATGTACGACCTGTGAAGGTAGATAGATCAGCGTAGAATACAGCTGTTGTGATCACTACTGGAGAACCGTGTACTAGGAAAGTACGAGTTTCAGTTGTATTAAGTGTAGGCATTAGGTCGTTAGGAACAGTAACGAATGGAGTTCCGAAGATAGTACCAGTTGATACTTCCTGTAGAACAGCAGCGTTAGATGTACTTACAGCCTGACCAATTAGGAATGACTTAGTCTTGTTGTTGAAGATAAGCGTACCAGTGCTTGTAGCATCAGATGCTAGAGCAACAGTTTGAGCCCATCCAACTAGACCATCAGAAATGTCCATAACATGAACCTGTCCATTGCTGTTTACAGCTTGCTGTAGACGAGCGATAACAAGTTGTGCACGTTTACGGTCGAAGTCTGAACGATAGCCTTCAGCGATGTCGCCAAGGATGTCAGCAGCAGCAAACTTAATAACGTTGATTGAGATAGGTGTTACGGCAGCCATTTCCTCTAGACGGTCAGTGTTTGCACCGTAGCCAGGAGTACTGATAGGTTTTAGACGATCACCATCATCACCAGAAATACCAAGTGGCACTGATTGCATGTCAATGTCGCTAGAACGAGTCAACCAACCGAAGTCGATAGAGTTAGTCTCTTTCCAAGTTGTCATTGTCAATAGAGTGGTGTAGTCGTTGCGCTTTGTAGCGATTTCGTTGTAAAGCTCAGGAGCAATAACGAAGTTACCAAGGTCTTCAAGTGTAAGAGAGTTCTTTACGATCTTCTCTTTCTTAAGAGCATTTAGGTTGCGCTCGTTAATTGCGTTAAGAGTCTTAGCACCCTCAACTGAGTTCATACGCTCTACGGCAACAGCAGCATTAAGCTGTTTTGCGAATAGTTCGTCTGATGTAAGCTCGTCAAGAGCATTCTTAACAGCTTCTTCTTCCTCTTTGTGGAATGCAGGAGCCTTAGCAGCAGCATCAAGAGCATTTTGTGCTAGTTCTTTGCTAGCAGCAAGTTCAGCCTGTACAGGAGCAAGAGCAGCAGCAACGCTGTTAGCAACTAGTTCTGCAAGTTCTTCTTTAGTCATTTGTGTTTCCTTTTGGTTTAATTCTTTTTCTTTTGCAGCATTTTCAGCTTCTTCTTTAGCTTTCGCTTCAGCTTCTGCGTCTTCTTTTGCTTTTGCTTCTTCTGCTAGTTTCGCAGCTTCAGCTTCTTCCTCAGCCTTTTTATCAGCTTCGGCTTTTTCAGCAGCTTCTAGAGCAGCTTTTTCTTCTGCTTCTTTTTTGTCTGCTTCCTCTTTTTCAGCTAGTGCTTTGGCTTCCGCCTCTTCTTTAGCTTTCTGTTCCTCGGCTTCTTTTGCAGCAGCAGCTTCCGCAGCTTTTGCTTTTTCAGCTTCTTCAACAGCGAGTTTTTCTTTTTCTTCTTTTGTCATGCTTTCTTCCTCAACAGCATTTTTGATACTGGCTTCTATACCTGTAACATCTATACCGTTTGACTTAGAGCGTTCAAGTGAATTATGAACAATCTCGTTAAATTGATTTGCAACAGCATTGTAGTTATTTGGGAAAACTACTTGTGAGAGTCCTACTAGTTCTGCGTTGTAGAAAATCCTGTCTTGCTCGTCTGGGTAGGGGCCCATAGTTTCAATACTGAATGAATTTGAGAATCCCTCTTTGAACAAGTCATAAGCAAGTTGTCCGTAAGGATTCACTAATGCGTATTGGATTGCCGAAACAACAACACGATTCCCTTGCTTGGCTACACCGATCACTTTACCGATCAAGTTGCCTAGAGTGTCTACATGGTCAGCAGTAAGTTGTTTACCGTATGGAGTGACGTCCATAGAAGTAATATCATACTTTGTACCATTACGCTGAACAGAGTCGTCTGTGATAGTTAAACCACCAGGAAACGAAATAAGCCCGTCGCCTTCGTCTACAAAACTGCTCTTAGAAACTGAGACTTGTAACTGGTTTGTTTGTTTTTCCATTTACTTCTTTCTCATTTTTCTGTTTCTGTACTTTTTAAGGTGTTTTTTCTTTTAAGTTATCATATCGCGGTACTTTTATTAGTCTCTGGATACCTTAAATTCATTATAACAGATGAACAAAAAAGGCTTACAGTAGTGATGTAAGCCTTTAACATTTGCTTAAAAATAAGTTATTTCTTAGCTTCTTTTTTGCCTATTTGTTTTGCTTCTGTCTTTTTAGCATCATCTGCTTCAACTTCTGCAATTCTACCGTTAATAAGACGTAGATTGTTTTGTGTTTGCTCTAAAATAGCCATTTGATCATATGCCATTGACTTTAGTTCTTTAACATCCGAGATTTGTGTAATATCCATGTATTTGTTCCTCAATTATACTTTGTTTTATTATAACATTACTGTTCTGCTTTGAAAGAAATGTTATCCATTGTGACGTAAACATTTGATCCGCCACATGTAACACTACCGTTGCTGAATATTTGAAGAATAGCGAATGCACCATTAGAGACGCACGGTATTATCAAGTTGTTCATTGGTCTAAAACCAACAGGGAGCGTAAATATAGTTGTGCCATTAGTGCCATTTTTAACAACACCCTGTATGTGTACAAAACCTAGCGAATCTTTTAAATATCCGACGTTAGGATTCCCAGAACCAAAATTTACCCACCCATTTTGGAAACTAGGATCTAACCAGTTTGTACCAAGACCAGAAGAATCTTTTGAATCAGCTAATGTGTTACCACGAATTAAAATAGCCATTATAGTACCAATATCCCATCTTGCCACGTCGTAACATGGGCATTAATAGCATCCACGAAATTATCGGCTATGCTGGAATGCCCCTTATCATTAGGATGAATAGCACCTCCGAGTGTCGAGTGAGTCATAGTAGTAGGGTCATAATTAGTGGCCAAGTCTACACTGAAACAACTAGGAAATTCGGAAGCGATAGTATCAGTCATAGCATTATAATAAGCAATATTGGCATCATAAATCGCTGCATAACCTGCGTCAAGCACAGGTGGCTCTTTCGCCAAAAGGACAAGAGGTGGATTAGCCATAGGTATAATAACACCCGAGAAGCCGACAACAACACCAGATGCATCTGACTTAATTTGAATCGTCTTCGTGCCAGACGTGCCAGCGGCAGCATTAAGACCTGTTACCTTGAATGGATATGGCGTATATGTCTGATTAGAACCATAAATCTTGTCAATGTACTGAGTCTTCTTATTAGTGCCATTGAATGTCGCAACTGTAGCACCGTTACATATTACACTAAGCGTGCCTAAGGTAACATCTGCCGCAGCTGAGGCGATACCGATTACCCATACTGAATCACCACTCACAGAGAAGTTTACAGTTGAGTTGATCGTAGAGGAGAGGTATGTAGCTGCATTAAAACCCTTTAAGCCAGGAGAAGTTGAATCTAAAATCCACGTCCCAGCATTAGCAGTTCTATCAGCATAACCAAGTATTGAACTTGATTGCATAACAGCTACCTGTCCGCGCAGTGTGTCGGCCCACATTTGACGATAAATAGCATTGGTCGGATCAACAGAAAAGAGAATATCATTCAGAGTATTCTGGATAAGTCCGATACCATGTCTATTGGGTGTCCATTTGCCAGTATTACTATCGTAATTAGATGAAATCATACGAGCAAAGTTGTCGACTGCTATAAGACCAGAGCGTCCTCCTGCCCAAACATCACCAAGCTTTAGACGATTTTTAATGCGCACAAAGTATTCTCCAGTATATGGCGTGCTATATGGATAGGGGTACATTGTATAGCTATGGCCCATTGAATAAAGGGGTGCGCCCTCAACGAATTTATTTGTACAATTGTCCATTTATTCAACATCCTCGGTGACAATTAGGTCTTCAACAGGCTCGTTGATCTTATCAACCAAATCTGCTTTATCACCACCTAACGATTCAAAATCATTTGCTAGCTTTTGAATATTGTTTGGGATGTCTCTAATCTTTGCTCTACGATCTTGTTCTGCATATAATGCTGCGCAGTGATCTTGAAATTCTTCTTCTGTCAAATTTTTGTAATCTATCATTATATTCCTTGATAACATTTAGGTTGATTTCTATTTCACTGCTAATTGTAGCATGCAGTCTTACTCTAGAGTAATATTTCTTGTCCTGACACGTAACTATATGATGGTGTACCGACTAAATTCACACTACGGAATTTAGCATAGTAACCAGCTGGAACTACGCGTGCAATATCTCCTGAAATTGTCTGAGTTCCCTGAATTGCAATAGCAAGTGCAAATGCTTGTCCATTGCGGACACGTCCTACTTCTACCCAGTCGCCTGCTGTGGCTGAATTGGTCGGAGCAATTTCCATCACGATATAACCGTCTTGTCCGCTTGCAATTGAAGCTGTAGTAACAATACCAAGAGAAGCCGACACGAGAGCGTCTCTCGTCGCACTTACCTGGAATCCAGTAGCACCTGTTCCAGTAACAATTGAGCGACCCGGTGCGTTATTAATTGACCGTTTCGTGCCAGCTGTTACGCGGCCTTTAGTATCAACCGTGACTGAACTGTATGTGTCTGCACTAACACCAGTAGTGTTTAGATTAACTGTTATATTCCCTGATGTTGTTATCGGAGAACCAGAAACAGATAAATCAGTTGATGCGATTCCTGCACTTGTCACAGTTCCAGTATTCGCAGTCGCGCCAGTCGCGATACCTGCAAGCTTAGTCTTTTCAGTCGCTGTATATGCTTTATTTGTTGTACCATCTGGCACTACATCCGCATTGAGCGTCTGGAATGATTTGTCGCCACGATAGTACTGAGAAGTGCTTCCTGCTGTAATCACAGACTCTTTAGCATCAATCGCTGTCTGAAGACCTGTGACAGTAGAAATTGCTTGACTACCTGTGTGATTTGCGCGAGTGGTTGCATCTGTATTAGGAACACTCCCAAGCCCAACATCTGTCTTTGTTACATTGTGTGGGTTGCCTGAGGTAGTTTGGCTATGGTCGAATGCAGTCTTGCCACGATCTCCACGGTACGCTGTCGTTGAAGTTTCGCCTAAACTTGCTCCCATAGCAGGAAGTTGTGAAGTAGGAACCTGTCCTGCGACAAGATCAGCCTTGCTTGCCATAGCAGTTGTCATGCCGTCTACGGCAGTTTGCATGTCAGCGACATCAAGATTCAAAGCATCTATGCTTGATTGATGAATATCATCCGTCATGTCTGTATCTTCTAGGTTAGGATCTATATCCTGTACAAGATACACTCGTTCGCTAATATCTGTATCACCGAAGATATGCGAATTGGAAAGATAGGTTGGCATTATTTTTTACCTGTCAATTCTTTAACTTGCTTTTCTAAAGCTTCTGTTCTTTCTAAAAGTTGATGTAACATTTGGACTATCTGATTTGGGGTTGTTATTTTCTGTCGCTCTGTAGTGTCCATTTGGAACCTCCGTTATATTTTATGGGGCAATAGCCCCCCATGAACGCATAAAAGCTAGTAGTAAGTTCAGTTGAGATTGAACACTTCCAATCGTTCCGGTAGCATCAGTAATTGCTGCGCCCTGGACACGAGGAGTTGTATTGTAGAATGCAAGTTTCTGAGTAGTGGCAGTACCAATTTTCGTACCGGTGGTTGTGCCGAGGATGATGTTTCCACCTTCAACTATCGTCTGATTTCCTGTTGCATCAATCGATAATTGAAGGATTGAGTTAGTTGCAAAACCTAGCGTGTTTGCTGCCGGAAGATATATACCCCTAGTAGGAACTGATGAACTAGTAGGAACAAGCTGTCCGCCGCTGACAAATCCACCAGTTGTAAGGCTACCTGCAAAGTTAATAGAAAGTTTACTAGATCCTCCTACTTGAAAATCTGCCAGCATTCTTGAACCTGATCCTGTAGTCGTTTCAGTTGGGTTCACTAATAACGCTGTGTATCCTGCAGTTCCTGTCTGAGTCAAAGTAGGCAGAATGGCAAATCCATATTGGATTATAGAGCTAGCGCTTAAAGCCGACAAATGCTGTAGCGCATAAGGGGCTACACTAGTTATAGATGAAGTTAGAGTGATCTTCGAAGTAGACGATCCGTTTTGCAGCGCTATCGTAGTTGCCCCAGAAGCAACAAATAGGTCTGATGCTGATGTAATTCTTAATACCCTAAATCCAGCGCTACCGCCTTGCTCCGTAGATAGGAAGGCTGTATTTCCACTCCAGTACATACGCAAACGTTCATAGTTAGTCGTTTCGTCAGTGGTGTTAAAGAGCGTTATAGTCCCACCGCTACTTAATATATGCGAACCCGTATTATCGATACGTGTTTTTGATACACCTGCAACTTGCATATCAATAAAGTTGTGTATCCCAGAGCCAACGGCAGTTTGAGTACGGTTAACTAATATATCGGTAGAACTAGCGGTTGATGTCTGGTTGTAAGTAGGTATCACACGTAGTGGGGTCGCCACTCCAGTGCTGTTTGTAAATAGCCCACCACTTGCGCCATCAGCTATTGTCACAAGAGGCTGCAGACCCATTGTAGTTATCGAATAGAAGCTGAATGAGTTAGTCGATCCTGAACCATCAGACACGTCTAAAAGTCTATTTCCCGATCCTATCTGAAGTGCTCTTGCAGTACCTGTTCCTGTGGCAGAAGTTCTTATTCTCGCCACGTTTGTTGCAAAATAAATATTTAATTTCTCGGTGTTCGTGGTTTGATCTGAAGTATTAAATAGCGCAATGCCTGTAGCTACTGCTGTTGATCCTAAGGTTAATGCAAATGGGGCAGACCCACCAGTCGCTGCAATACCAAAATTACCCGCACCAATATTAATTGTGCCAGCAACAGCACCATCCATGTATGCTGTACTGTTAAAATTATGACGTTGAGCATATAGGTTACTAAAATATGCTGATGCCGATCCAACCGAGTATATTAAGTTGCTGTTAGGTATATGGTCTGCAAAGAATTTGACTACTTTGTCATTTCCTATTCGCAATGCTACTGTTCTAGCTGCTGTACCATTTACAGTCACTTCTACATCTATAGATGTTCCACGATTGGTCGCTGACCATGCCTCGGCGGTATAAGCTACAAATCCAGCGCCATTAAATGTATTCGTAGTATCATAGCTACCGCCAAATAACATAAAGCCCATACGATCAGCTGAAGCAAGTGCAGCGCCATCATTTGACAGTGCTACTATACCTGCACCAGCCCCTGCGCCACTAGTCATATTACTAACAATTGATAATGGAATTGCAAGTGATGAATTTATCTGTGTACCTGCTAGGAATGTAGAGCCAGAAACCGTTAAATTAGTTCCTACGGTTAATGAACCGTTAAGTGCAGCGGTTCCAGCTGTCGTACCATCAATGTATGATGTTGCATTGAAATAAACCCGACGTGCTCGAATTTCGGCATAATAATTTGTAGTTCCTAGGTTATATGTGAGATTCGCAGATGGTTCGAGTGAACGACCAGTCAATGTGCCAGTCATTGTATCGCCAGCCTTTAGAACATAGTTTCCTATCGGTACACCAGAAACAGCTGAATCTACATACGACTTCACAGCCGCTTGTGTTGGGTAAAGCGTATTAGACGCCCCGAGAGAGGTTGATGTGCTTTTATTACTCAATAGTTCATAAGGTGACAAGTCTTGATCGCCAGTGTTGACGCCTGAAAGATTAGATAATTTCGTGATATCAGCAGCAGTAACAAATTTATGTGCGGAAGATGTGTCAATTAAATCGTCTGTATCGAGTACGACGACACCTGTTTGACCATTTACCGAGGTAACTGAATCACCTGGGATACCACCAATAGCATTATCTACATATACTTTAACCGCATTTTGAGTAGGAAAGAATAAATCTGATGTTCCAAGAGTCGTAGAGGGATCTTTATTCGCAGTGTCTTCTTTTAATGAAAGACCATAATTAACATCTGCAACTGAGGATTTTAGATCTAGTTCTGCTAAAGTATCATCACGAAGTTCAGTAATCGCACCTTGAACATTATCAGCAGATATGTTTGCATCTGAAGCGAATGGAACATCGCTTGCAATAACGGTCACATCTGAATTTAAAGCATGACCATTTACTGTAGTCGTTAAATATACAGCACCAACATCATTAGCATCAAGAACAACATCGCCGATCTGAGTATTTACAGAGGTGACTATATTACTTGCTGGATCCCCTGGAATACCTTGTGGACCTTGAGGCCCGACTTTGCCAGTGTGTTGCAAGCGAATATTATGATTACGATTAACAATCTTAATAGTGTTGTTTTTTGAATTAAGAACAATTCTCTGACTCATTATGAAACCTCGATTTGGTCTAGGGCTTCACCAACAATGAACTTAGGAAACTCTCCATCGCAACTGTCACATTCACCTTCTGGTGCTGGATATTTCTTTAGTTTGCCATTAACGTCATACACATTTAACTGATATGAATAAGTTCCAAGAGGAATCTCTGTTTGTAGAGCTGTCAGCTCGAATACACCCACGCCATTTGTGAGTACTGCGTTTTCTGTAAGAATATATGTCTCACCAGGATTACCTATAAAAATGTCAGCAGAAACTGCTGTTGTGTCGGCTGCATCTATTGGTAGAGTGACATCTTCGCCATATCTAATGCTAATTGTGTCCATGTTGTCCTTTTGTGGGTTCAAGTTTTGCGACATCGTTCCCATCGCTAGGAAACTTTGACACCCATTATGTAGCCCACACTACAAGAGGAACGTCGCTCTAATCTCTAAGATTTGATTGTGTCTGTAAATAGTATAGCAGGCTAGTTAATCGGTTGAATTCTAACACCAGTTTGGATATGAGCATCTTCATCAACTCCAAACAAGAAGTTGAGCCCACACTTACGACAACGCGCTTCGCCAGCAGAGCCTGGGGACACTTTGACACATAATGAATTACATTTGTATAGTTTCTGGTCTGATTTGCTGATACGCTCATATGGGCAACGGACTTCAAGCAATACACCAAGATTAGTTGGTAGAGCATTGGTACTTTTTAAGGGGTTTTCTTTTTGCATATAATCTCTCGGATTTTTAATAATATCTGTCTCAAGTATAGCAAAATCATAAACTCAAAAAACAAGCCCCACATGAGATTATATGTGAGACTTGGGTATATGTTCGTCTTTTGCTTTAAAACGCGTTAGAACGGCTTAGACGTCGTCTGAGGGCACTTCTTTGCTGTCTGGGTAGGCTACATTGTTAATTGTAGGGATTTCACCTGTTTCTTTTTGTACTTTGTTCTTGTTAAGAACAGTTGCAGGGATATTCTTCTCTGAGCTGTCGGTACTCTTCTTCGCTTGGCGAGACTGTTCCGACTTCTTTGATAAAAAAGAATCTAGTTCAGCTTTCTCTTCTAGGCTGAATGTGTAGTAGGGATTGTTAGAAAGTTCTATTAATTGTTCTATTGATTTCATTTTATTTCCTTTAGTTGTTGGTTTATTAACAAGTGGACGTCTTCTTCTGGCTTATCTAGGTATTGAGACAGGTCTGAAACAGCAAGACGCTTGATATTTTCAAGAACATCTTCTCTTATGCTGACATCTTTTAATTTGGCATTCTCGAACATCTGTATGACGACAAGCATTCCCATCATCTGTCCGTGTCCGTAGTCATCACTTGGTTTTGGTGGCATGTTTGTTTTACCTTTTAATTAACGAGCAGGGAAAATTGGGCAAGTTTTTACCCACAATTCTTCATAGCGATCACCATGTAGTTCTGCGAGGGTAGCAGCATACGCAATCATACGATCTAAACGCTTCTCTTCATTTGGCTCGTCGAATTTATCCATCACATGGAAGTGATAACCATTGCCGACACGATATTTAAGAATAGTGACTGAATCATCTGCTAAACCCATTACTTTACAGCCTCCAAAACAGATTTAACAATTTCTTTGTCTTCTAGTTTTGGCAAACCCCTGTCATCTAAGTAGACTTCTTTCTTTGTTTCATCTACAAAATAATCAACACCGTTAAGTGTCACTTTCAATAGTGGATAGTCAGCAAGTGTACCAATCATGTAATCTTTACTCATATAAACTCCGTTCAATTCCTATTATGCTCTTTTTTGCTTTAAAACACAAGCCTAATTTAACTCGGCGTATACTGTATCACCATCTATCTTGGTGATGATCAGTTTAGAATTAGTTGGCATTAACACCTCTGCTTCACCCATTGTACGCTCACGTTTTCCATATGTGATGTAGTCTGGGATAATAACCTTTTGTCCTTTTTTAGCAGTGATCACAAACATAGAGCCACCTTTATTCTTGAAGGTCTTGGCTACTTTCTCATCTACACTTGTGCTTAGGAAGCTACGAGCAGTTAAAGTTTCTCCAACATCTAACAGTTGGTGGTGAGGAATATCTGAACCTCTGTAGACTAATACATTACTACTCAAGGAAAGATTAGCAGCACCATCTACGTCATCTATTACTTCGCCATATGTAGTTTCTTTGCCGTAGACCTTAAGAGGATCATCGAGCATCTGGCTGCGAGCATGCATGTTGATTGCGTCATAATAGTGGCCTTGATATGCCCGGACTGACTCCGTAGTTCCTTCGTCATAGTGTCCCATAGAACCTTCAAAGTAAGCTGTCTCAACCATCTTGTTAAAGTCTTTAACATTATCAACCGCAGAAAGATCTAGATTAATAGAGCTAGACTTCTTACCAAACTTGCCGTCTTTGGCTCTTGGGTGTAGTCTTTCGTCAAAGTCTACCTTATTAAGGATCTTGCCATCATATGTGTTAAGAAATGTGCCATCATCCTGTTTGATTAGAAGTTCATAACGACAATGACAGCCAACATGTATGTGACCACTTTGGAGTTTTTCATAGTTGGCCTTGAACTTGTAAGTCTTGCCGTTTGTAGTAACAGTGATTGTTTTACCAAAAGGAACAAAGTCCTGCTTAAATGGGATAGGGTCAGCAGCTGTTTTGTCAATGATGTATTTACAAATAGCTTCAGGATGTCCGGTATTACTTACAAGACGCTTGTATGCTTTGTCAGTTAGTTGGTTCTGGGAAAGGAATTGCTGATCTGCGTCAAATTGAGACATAGTGAAGACACGATTCGCTTCATTACCAGCGATTACATTTGCGCGGACTTTGTTTACTTGCGAGAAGCTTTCCTGTAACGTCTTAATAACATTCTGGCGAGAATCGCCGCTAAGTATAGCGTCGCGGGCGAAGTTATAAATGCTTTCATTAGACTTAACTGCTGTGGTGTAAGCTTTACCTTCTTTATCATGTAGTTCCTCATATTTATCTTTTACTTTGGCTTCGATGGAAGGATTGGTCAACTCATCGTCAATAGCATCGTCTAGAGAGTTCTTGATGTCCTTCGCTATCGTATGAACATGGCTCTTAGCGCCACGTTCTGCTTGTAGACGCATAGCATCCTCACCTGAACGAGTGCGAGAGAACACTGTGTTAAGTCCGAATTGACGGAAGAGTGCTGTAATACGTTGGCGAGCATACAGAGGAAGCAAAATAGCCCCAATAGTAAGGAGCGCGAACATAAGTGTGTTTGTTTGTTGACTAGCAGCAGCCTTTTCTAAAATTGCCTCTGCTTCAGCATAACTACCATTTTGTACAGCTTGAATGTACATAGCAAGGATTTGATTATCAACTCTTTGGACAGATTGTTTAAATTGTTCTGTCGCAAGATCAATCTGACGCTGTTCATCTGGAGTTATATTAGCATTCAATGTCATAGTACGAGGCGTGTTAAAACCTACGTTCTCATCATGTTCTGGATCGTCTTCTTTGGTTCCTTCACAAGGTACATCACCAACATATCCTCTTGATTGTCCACTCGCATCGCAACCGTAGCATTCTCTACCTGTTTCATAATGTTCACCAGCACCATCACAACAACGGCATATCTGATCCCTGTCTTCTGAATCTATATCAAAGAAGTTGGTCTCTGGTGTGCCCCTAAGATCCCTTAGGAGCTTCTTAGCTTCAGCGAGTGCCTTCTTTACTTTAGCTTCATTCTCTTCTTGAGGGACAAAGTGAACATTCCTTGCAGCCTCTAGCGCAGTCTTCAGAGCTGTGAGTGATGCTTCATTTGGATTTGTCTTCTGAGTAGTATCTGCCATGTTAACTCACTTGATTCGTAAGATCTGGTGTTCCTGTGATCTGAGCAATTTCTTCAGGGGTAGCACCAGCTTTTAGTAGCGCAACCATTAGAGCATCACTATCTGAAAGTTCTGTTTGAAGTGTTGGAGAGCCTAATGCGGCAAGATCAATCTCACCTGTAACAAACTGAGTGGCAATCTCTTCCTCATAGCCAGCTGCAACTAATGTCTGTTTGAAAGCCAACTGGCCTTGATTAACCTGAATCTCCAGAAGAGTGTTTGCAAAGTCGCTTGATAGTGGATTATTAAGAGCAATTTCATAGCCAGTACTTGCGAACTCTTCTGGATAGTAACGCTTATAATCCATGTTAAGAGCACCGATCATCTTCTTGACCATAGGCATAACTGCATTCTCTGTGAAGTCGTCCTTCTGTACACTAGCTGTCTCACGCCCTGTGCCACTTTGGTCTAGACCAATCTGGTTCTTGCTTGTACCACCAACAGATATAAGCTGGTCACGGTTGTCTGCATTAACTGTGCTAAGAGCAGACTTGTTAAGATCAATGCTTGTATCTTGGTAAGAAATAGCTGAAGGACCGTTACCGAATAATGGCTCACCTGCTTTATGGTTCCTTATGCGCTCTTTGAAGTTCTCATAGTCATAGTCTTCCATGACAAGATCTGAGGTTATAAGACCTGGCGCATTTATATTGTTCCTAATGCTCTTACGAGTGTAATCAGCAGCTTGCTTCAAAACAAACTGAGGATCACTAGCAGCGTCACTCAAAGAGAAACTCTTCTTACGATCAATAGGATTCTTCTTGATGACTTCGATAATCATTTCTTTAGGAATGTCACGGGCCATGCCATCACGGTGTTCTACATAGCCACCAAGCTCACCTTGCTGATTGAATACACGACGTACTTGGTATGGGTTTAAAATCTCCATACTTTGTATCTTGCCTACTTTTGTGTAGCCATTCTTCTGCTTCTGGTTAGTGACTGTTCTTACAACAAGAACATAGTGTACACCTTCCAAGTCCATGTAGCGGGAGTATTCATACCAAAAATCCTCAGCCGTGAAGTCGAGGGAATCATTAATAATTTTTAGATAAGGGTGTTCACTTGAGCTACCATCTTTTTTGGTGCTCTTTGTGTAGGTGTATTCTGTTCCTAGAATAACAGCACGATTGGCACGACGTTCAATAATGACGTAGCCATATCCTGAATAGAAGTCTTCATCTGTTAGTACAGGATCGTCGATGTTTAGTCCCATTTTAGGACGTGAGCCGTAACGAAGAAATTCGTTAGCGATTGTGGAGTTGTTTTGCTTGTCGATACTTGGCGCTATAAAGGCTCTGACCGCATTGCGAACTCTGTTGAGTGGGTTCATATATGTTTTTATCTCTGTTTATTAGTCTATACTCTACGGTATTACTTGTTACTTTTAATTATAGCAGAGGAATGGTACGTGAGACCCTAATGACTTTCACGGGACCGTTCTTAGAACGATTATATTCTTTAAGCTTTTTCTTAGGCTTGATAGGACTTTCAATCCTCTTCTTGTTTTTGTATGCCTTAGCTTTTCTAAAGTGTTCTGGGTGCTCATCATGTTGACGGGCTTTAAATACATTGTATACAGCTTTTGCCACAGTCTCTAGTTCTTCATAACTGGCGTAATCGGCAGCCCATTCTACTATAGTTTTCTTATCTAATTCATAAGCTTCCATATATATAATTATAGCAGTGTTTTTAAGAAATGAAAAGACCGCATCAGAGGACACGGTCTTTACTGTAAGAGAATATTCTTATTATAGCACAATGCAAACAGCCCCGCTTTTTTCGCTGTAAAACCGCAAGAGTTTGTACTAAAGCATTACCTGGGTAGGTGGGGGAGTCAACTGTTTAGCGAGTCACAAAAGCACTAAGCTGAGATATCGACTAAATCAATTTGTCAAAGTTCGAATGGTTATTACTATCCAGTATAAAGCGGGAGTTTATGACACTCCTAAAACATTGAGCCCGATCCTAAGTATTTCTCCTGCCTTAGGACGCCGAGTCGCTTCTCTTACAGTAGTACTTTTACCAACTTTTCAGGCAGGTCGTACACCTCGCTTTTTAGTTCACTTACTATTATACTATATCGCTTATTCTTAGAAAAGTCTGTTAAGATTATGACTAACATCCTTGATCTTACCATGGAATTTACTGTGCATTCTCACTGCAATACTAAAGGAATCCGCATAGTCAGGCGAACGACCAAGAACTTCTTTTATCTTATCCTTCTTAGTAACCTTCTCAACACCATCCACCATGTCTGTGTCATGAGCACTTAGCTCTCTCCATAATTCATCATCATTCCCACGATACTCTTGTTCCTTGCCACGCAAAACTTGTACTTCGCCTTCGTCCAAAGCTCTACGCATATTGAGCATAGTCTCGTTACGTGACTTGCCTGTAGCAGTATATTCATCTATGTGCCAGCCTAGTATCTTCATACCATCACGCATAGATGTGCCAACACCGTTCACCTCAAGGCTTATCTGTCTTGCTTGTCCCTTTGTGAAGCCCTTGCTCTCTGCAAAAGCAATAAGCTGCTGGGCTAGGATATATCCTCTTGGACGTCCGTCTATATCTGCATTCTGGCCATAGGTTAGCTCAGGTAGTTTAAGCTCGAACTGTTTTGTAAGAACTCCGTATTCAATCAATGAAACGACTGTTGCGTCAGGTCCTGAATCGCTTACATCCACACCGATCACTTTGTCGAACTTATAGCGCGGATTAGCAGAGACGATATTCCCTTCCTCATCACGCTCTTGTTCTGGCATGTGATAAATCTTTGCCTTTTCCCATAGATACCCAGAAATAAGGGCATGGTCTTCATCAAGATAATTCCAGTTATTGTGGAGGTAACGTTCCACCCACCATTTAGGCTTAGAGCGAATGAGAGAGTTGATATCTTGGTCACTTTGCCATGAGTCCTCTAGAGTGAACTCAATAACAAGCACATTAGAAGGGAGTTGGTTTTTCTTCCATTTATCGTAGTATCTACTCTTTGTCCAACCATTATTAGGGTTCATTGTAAGAATGTTGATGCTTGGCTGCCCTGCTTGGTTAGCACGTCCTTTACGAGACATAATCATATCTACTGCGTCTTCTACGAACTCGTTGGACTCTTCAATCTGATTAGCAGTTATATCGAGACCTTTGATCTTATTCTGATCGCGGTCTTTAGTGGCATCTGCCTCGGCAAAGGTGATAATACTCTTATTAGGGAACTCGATTAAAAGAGAACCTTCATTTAAGTGATAATGCTCCTCTTCTATCATGTTCATATCAGACAGCATCTTCTTGTATGTACGCCAGATCGTCTTACGAGCAGTACTAAAGTTCTTACGCCATACGAAGATCTGAGACATGGGAAAAGCATCACAGATTGAAATGAATACATGCGCAGCGAGGGCGCTCTTACCCGCGCCTGTGGGGCCGATAAGGACTATCTCATCTATCTCCGGACGGTCATTTATAATATCTATGACTCGTTGCTGCCTAGGCTTAAGCTGTAGAGCCATCTTGGATCTCCTTAGGCTCTACAACTTCTCCCTCTAAGATATTACGAGGTTTAATCTGTGAGACGACAATAGGTTCTATCTTGAGAGTCTCGCCATTACTAGTGATGTCAATCTTGTCGCCATAACCTGTCTTACGTAGCCATTCAGCTGAGAAGTGAGAGCCACCCATTGCTTTAATAGCTTGAGCAGTCGTTATAGCTTGCATAAGTGTCCTAGTGCCAGTTCTATCTAGCCATGCAGGTTTACGCTCCATATTCTGCGTAAGCTGCTGGAAAAGCTCTTCGTCATCTAGTAGCTCTTTCACTACTGAAGACCAGTTACGACTTCCTTTTGGACGACCTGTGCTTCCTGGTGTTAAATTGGCTATTTGTTTTTCCCGTTGTTCGGGGTCCGGTGATATCGGCATTTTTATACGCTCGCTTGTTTATTTTTATCGCATAATACGATTACTTACTATATATAAACTTATTATACAACAACTGTGTGAGAGCCTCTCTAAGGACCTTTAAACTTAAAACGTACCAATTCCCCATAAAATGTTAAAAGAGCCCTTAGAGGCTCTTAGAACGCGCCGTAGAGGTCTCTATACCTTCTACACTTTCTTCCATTCGTCATATCGTTTTTGCAACCAGTCACGAGTCTCTTTGATATCGCGTACATTCCGTTCCATCTGCCAAACTTGAAAGTTGAATTCTTTTTCGTAAGGCTGGTCATAAAAGCTAGGCTTCTCAATCTTCAGGCTTTCTTCTGCGGTGAAACCCTCAGGTCGTTCGTAAACCTTGTCGTACTGTTCCTCGTGCCTGCCTGTGTATGGACTGATGTAGCGATGAGTGATAGTAGCAGGTGGATTTTTAAGATAATCTTGATGTTCTGCTTCAATCCGTTTGTATATTTCTTTGTAGGCATCTAGAACTGCTGGAATTCGATCGCGACTCTCTTCGTATGGTAAGTATTTAGCTCCCATGCAGCTCTCTGTCTGCCAACCAAATCCTGGACGTTGATAACCGTGGTGGGCTATAGTGCCAGTCTTAGCTTTTATTTCTCGGGCGCAGATTTGGCAGTGAGCTGGAGTTGTCATTTTAGTAGCCTTTCTTATTGATTACTAACTTCATTATGCTCTCAAAACATAAAAAACACAAGCCTTTTATTAAAGACTTATTTTTAATTAAAAATCGCCACCAAACAGAGAGCAAACTCAGACTTGGCGGCGACTACCTATATTATTTTGTTGTTTTCTTAACTGAAGCTTTCTTTACAACTTTCTTAGCAGGAGCTTTTACCGCAACCTGAGCAACAGGACGACGAAGCACCTCTTGGTAACGAGACACTAGACCCTTAAGTTCTGTACGAGTGTATTCTTTACCGTCAAACTTAAGAGTTTCTTCGCTTACCTCAACACCGTCTGAATACACAGTAGTCGTGGCGCTAACAACAGGCTTCTCTTTTTTAACAGTCTTAGTGCTAACTTTAGGGAGCTCGGCAAGCCTGTGCCAACCCATTACAGTCATCGAGCGCTCACTTGTTTTGAAGTATGGGCAAGATGTCTTATCATTGGCTTCAAGTTCGACGACTTGGCTATACTTGCAATCGTCAGAATCAATAACAACAAACTTTTCACCATTTCGATATTCTGGGTGATCTGCGGCTGAAATCTTCTTTAAAAAATCACCAACTACAATTTTATCCCCAACTTGGTATTCAGTCTTCAATTTAGATTCCCCTTTTCCCAGCAATTCATCTGCTGATATAATTTTATAATTCCCTTTTAGTGCAAAACTATAACTCGAATAGGCTTCACCCTCATTATGAATCATAGTTTCTTCTCCGTGAGTTCTATAAGAACTTTCACTTAATGTTCCATTAAGTTTCTTCACAGCTCGTAGAAAAAGCTCTTGATTCTTAAACGGGCCGTAACATATATTAATAACTTTTCCCCTTTCTTTTATAATTTAATTATGCTCTATTCTGGGCGAAAACACAAGCGTTTTAATAAGTTTTTTTATAGAATATAAATATCACTTCCTCACGATCATTAACAGCCACATAATCTATCTCATCGGCTTTACCTTTAGAAACAAGATACCTATTGTATAGTAAGAAGTTCCTTATAGCTTCTTTACCCTGTATGATCGTGGTCATCTTAGTCATGCTCTATTTTTCTAACCTTCCGAACCCATTAGCAATAACCTTCTCGATTATGGTGAGATTATCAAACAATGTGCCATTTGGACGACTAACTTGCCCTATTATGCTGTTCGGCAAAACATCCACAACCCTGATTTTGTACCCATTCACATCAATTAAAGTATCGTTAACTTGTATAGACCTTTTTACCTTTTTTAATGTAGGCGTATCTGGCTCGGTCATCCTTCTATTAAGTTCCTCTTCAAGCGGTCCTCGTAGCTCATCTGGATGACGCTCGCGCATAGCTTTAACAAGGTTCTTCAAATGGCCATCTGACAATTCTTTAACAGGATAAGCACGTTCGCCCTTCGCTACCCATATCCATTCATGTTCCAGGTTGAACCAAAGACCTACCTTAAGACCAGGGCAATCTTTTAGCAAATTGTTATATAACTCTTTTGCTTCTTGTGTTTTACTTGTGCACATTATTTGTCCTCCCAATCTTTATATTTACGCCATAAAATACCACAAATTACTCCTATAATCACACCACATGTATAAGCAGTCCAGAATATGATGTTATCTCTTACAGGATCAGCCATTACTTTATCCTCACCCCATTAACATATGTTTCTTTTGCCCAGACACGTTCTTTGATATCACCAGTAGTGCCTGCTTCAGCATCGTATTTTGTGACAAGTTCTAGATTATCAATCATGTACATAATGAATTTAGCTTGTAGTTTCTTAAAAGGCATCCACCAAGAAACTCTAAACACAAAAGTAATACCAGTATGGCTCACCCAAATTCTACTGTCTTTACTGAGTTCACTCATAGATACTTCCCTTCACCTGTTTTAGGATTGACACACATAGTAGGTATGACACCACTAGTAGATCCTTCACGGAGCTCATAGTCGCTACCGTATGTTCTACAGTGTTGTTTATTGTCTTCTCTTTGTTTGCCTAAGGGAGCTAATATCATCATAACAATGAGACAAGCCATTCCTATCGCCACAATAAAGAGGCCAGCTGTATATATCCTGTTTCTAAAGCCTTTATTCATCTCTCACCTCTACTTTCTTCGATTTACCACATTCACAAATATAACGAGCAACATCAGGCTTCTTATCAACATAACGATCAATAGTCTGTCCGCAAATCGTAATAGCTTCATAAGTAGCCCTACCCTCTTCTATACTTGCTAATTGCCAATTGTGTTCATGTTCAGGCGGAGGAAAGCCAACACGCTCAATGTGTGATTTGTTAGTCGGCGGAATATCCATAGGAGTGAAGAAGCCTGGCGACCTGTCTTTATTTTTGGTCATTATTCTTTACCTCTAATGATACGTCCGTTAATTTCTTTAACACCAAACTTAGCGAACTCTGCATCATCGCCATTCCTTCTCATACCATGCCAGCCTGCTTCAATTTCTGTTGGCGGTAATCCTTTGCGATTCTCAATGTTATCTCTGAAGCCTCTTTGCTCATACGCCACATCATATCGTTCGTATTTTGTTGAGCGTCTTACATAATCTTCAAGACCAAAGCTGAGACTGAGATCATTCTTAGAAAGACCATTCTCCACTCTAACGATAATCCCATTAACAGGAGCGTAGAAGTTCTCTTGTATCGTGACTTTTTGCCCTAATTTGAATTTATTTGGCATTATTACTCTACTTCCAACCATGTGATATCTTCGGCGTTGCAAAATTCTTCGGCGAATTTATTAAGTTTAGTAAGAGTCCCTTTTACCTCAAGGATCTTCTCTCCTCCCCAAACAAACTCATTAGTATCTACAATATCAATGTCATACTTTTTAGCAGTTTCAGAAATATCCCAATACTCTTCATCTTCTTTATTGTCAGAATTATATAGCGTAATTTTTTTGGAAATCTCCATTACAATCCCCAATTCAATACAACCACAAATAGGATAAATACTACTGTTGTTTCTACGATGTTTTGTTTTTTCATGATTGTAAAGCCTTTCTTACTGTCTTTATACTCTTATTATGCTCCTTTCCTACGAAAAACACAAGGGTTTTATGAAAGAAAATAGACACTATTTTGTGCCTATTTCTATAATCTGTTAACTTTCTTCTATAAATAATTCGGTGTTGAAAACAGTGTCGTCTAAATCAATTTCCATTTTTGCCCTTTCTCCATTCATCATATTTTTCAAGAGTTGGCCGCTCTGATACTTTAGTGTCGGCTAATCTGTAGAGTGCCCATATAAAATTATCTTTGCTAGGATGAATTTTAAATATTCTTTTGTACCAAGGTAAACTATCAAATTTATCTCTATCAATTCTAAGAAACTTATCCATCTGCTCTTCTATCGATGGATAGATATCAAGACTATCTAAATACTCGTCAAGCCTCATTCTTTATCCTTTCTTAAGTAGTGAGCTAGGCGTTTGCGTTGTTCGGAACGTAATCTATTTTCGTCATGTCCATCGGGATTGTAAGGATCTGTTTCCACGTCTTTACCAATAATCTCTTCTCCTATAGTCTGTATGTGGGTGGTGAGAGCAGCTTTGATTAGCTGACGATTAGAGATCCCTCGCCCCCATGTACCATCATCACGTTGATAGTCGCCCCAGTGAACACCGTCGAGTATTCTGTCAAGCTCCCCACTATATGATTTGTTAGGAGTCATCACGAAGCACCTCATCGGCAGCATCTCTAAGGTATCTACCGACACTAGATTCAATAGGCCAAAACTCGGTTACTTTATCTGGTTGACCAAGCTCACTCGTGTCGTAGGCTGCTGCGTGCGCTATGATTGAGTGCATTCGCAGTGACGATATAACAAGGGCTACTTGCTTTTTATCTGGCATTGTCACATCGAAGCGACGTGCCTCATCGTGAATGGTCGGGAGAACCCAATCAACCAATGTTTGCCCATCTGGCATCTTAGTATTTTTGTGACCTGTGTACATGCTAACTTTCTTCTTTCGTAGGTTGGTTAAGGCTGGCAATACGATTACGTATATATTCTTGGTATTTAACAACCATTATTTCAAAGTACTGAGTCTTATATAGTGCTGCATCATTCTGTAAAAGATTCATCTCATCTAAACGTGCTTCCCTTATGGCAGCTTCAATTATCGACCCAACATAAGCGTAAAGTTCAAACCGACACTTATTGCTGTTACTACTAGGCGTTGACGCTAACTTTGAAAGCCTGTCAATTTCTTTACGCTGCTCGAATGTCAGCTCTTCATTACTGTCTAGGGTGGGCATCACTCATCGTCTCCACAGTCATGATGTCCATCATCGTCAATTTCATACGTTTGCTTTTGAATTCTTGTTTCCAATCCTCCTATAGCAGCAGAACGTTCAGCTTCTTCTTGTGTTTCAAAGAACTCACTCCCACCTTGTGTGCGTGAAGGGCTTATCCAGTAGACACCATATAGGGTCACAAATTGACTCATTCCCCTTGCTCCTCGTAAAGTTGCTTTAGTTCAGTGACTGCTTTCTCTAATAGATCGAGACAGTCTTTGGTTTCACCTCTATAAACAATGTATCCTTCCCCTGATCCAGTAGGCGCGCCGATAGATAAGCGTAGTGCAATAGGGTCGTCCTGTTCTCTAATGATTTTCCAGTTACTCATACTCTATCGTTCTCCCTTAATTTCTGTCTGTATTTTAAGCATGTTATCTTTTATGTAGCCCTCGTAATCAATGTGACCGATCTTAGTCAGTTTGTTATCTAGCTTTGAGAACAGGGTTTCGCTCTGCATCTTTCCTTCGTATAGACAACGTGTCTTGTAATACTTCGTGGTGCTGTATGGACCAGTCTTGCGAGAAGTCGAGCCAACCACTAGATGAAGGTCGTTAACACCCTCGGCGGCATATCCGTTCAGTACTACATCGCCTTTGCGTAATGTCTCTTCATCAGTATCAATTGCCATTGGGGTTGTTCTCCTTAATTAGTGAGGTGATTGAGTATTGGCATCTAGCACAAGTCTTACGTTTACCACTCGACATACCATCAACAGCCTCAAACTCCCCAACTTCATCTGGATCGCCATTCTCGGTATAAATTTGTTGGTATCTGACAACCCACGTTTCAATCCAACCAGCCGTTTCTCCACAATTAGGACAAGGTTTTGTCTGATGAAGCATTGACGTCTCCTTTATGGTTATGGGATTCAAGTTTCCAATGCCCTTCGACAGTTTTTGTCACTGTTTTCCCGTGTTTATTCATATAGCGCCAATAACTGAACGGTATGCCCATCATGTGTTCAATATCCCAACTGCTCATATATGAAACATCGTTAAAGTTTTCAATTGAAACAAGCTTATAACCAAAGAGTTTCTGTCTGAGAATCGACATCTGCGCCATCACTTCTCTCCTTTGGCTTTAAGGGTGGCTCTCTTATAGCCTTCGATCATCTTTTTTCGATCGAGCTTTTTCTTCCATGAGTCGGGGTTGTCAACGATGTAGTCGAGAGCTTTATTGACTGCATCCAAGGCTATTTGTTGGTCGCGGGATGCTAGCCACTCAGATGCGTCTATACGTCCACATGAGATACATTCCCGATACTGGTTAGGAACCGATTGTGGGGCATTTACCCATGACCAGTAATGGCCTTCCGGTTCATCGTTCGGCATATTCATACATCTTGCTTGCGAGGCTTGATGTTCTTGTGTTTCATCATTCATAATGAGCTCGTTCCTCTTTAATGGCATTACTTACTGCGCGACATCCTTTGACCGTTCCATCTTCTAGTTCAGCAAGACGATCTAAGACCTGTCGTACTTCTTGGTTGGCATGGGATTTTATAAATCCGTACAAGCCTTCGTCGTTTCCGTAGAGCACCTTCCAGGCAGTGTCTTGGATGCCTGTAGCTGTTTGAAGCTTCACGCACGTATCTCGCAGTTCATCGTCTGTATGGTAGGGGTCTTCTGGTGTAGTGGGGTTCATATTGTTATCCACTAAAATGTCTCCAAGTAATCTGCTTCTTGCGCAAATCTTTCTAGAACAGTTTCATCATCATACCCTTGGTACATTTTTTTATGCTTATATTCACCAGCACTGTCTTTAACTATCGTAGAAGCTACTGTTCCCTGTGGAACATGCTCTAAAGTGATTGTAAATGTATTAACTATGTGTTCTGACATTGCGTAAAGCCTTTCTTATGTGATTTACTACCTTTATTATGCTCCTTCTTGAAAGAAAACACAAGCCTTTTGGGCAACAAAATAGACGCTATCTCTAGCGCCTTCCTAAAATTCATACAGCCACATGGGCTAGTAGCTGTTTTCACCTAAAACATAAATCGCCAACGTCCCCAGGCAGGATGCGAGCACTACTAATCCGTTCTGTGTAAGTGCCGCAAAAGGGACAACAACCCAGCAGTCCTCACGGATACTGCACACTTACACAGAACTATTGCCGATACAAACACATAGTATTTCGACTATGTTTCAAGTAAACGAGTGAAATTAGGAGCCACTCCTTGCATTTGTATCGCCATGTGGCTGTATGAATTTTCAAAGTTCTTACAAGCTTTATTATATTCTTTGTTGGTGAAAAACACAAGCGTTTTGAGCTATATTATTATATTTCCTCTAGGGTATTTATATCTATCTCGTGGGTCTCCATCTGGCGCGGCATGTTCCAATCGGCAAACCCTGTATCTATTAGATAGTGTCTGTCTGCATTCGGCTGTCCTTCATGAAAAGCATACAATGGGCCTTCATGCTTATAATAATAGCCTTCTCTAACTCGACGCTTGCCTGTGAAAATATCAGGAGTAGGATCTACGTCCAATGCTCTGTATCGTTTGGGTTCTGTCATATTATTTCTCTCGCAATCTCTTTATTCTTTGCTCCTTGGTAGATACCGTGCTACCATCCTCATTGTAGTGAAAAAGTTCACCGTTCATTATAGTAATGTCTTCTAGCTCTTCTGCCCTTGCTTCATTCAAAGCAGATTCAAAGTCTCGTTGTATTTCCTTTTTAAATGGCGAGTTCATATGCTCAATTACAAAAAGCATTCTTTGATAAGCGTTCATACTTCTTTCCTTTTCCCGCACTTAGTGCATTGTTTAGCTTGTACTCGTGTTTCTATTGGGATTCCGCCACTCACACCACCATACCAATAATATGCAGTAACCCAACCAATATATTCGTAGTTATGCCAGCACATTACTTGATGTTTTCTAAGATCCATTCTTTCATGACCTTTTCAGTGCGACCATCTTTCCAGTTTGCGACTAATTTCTTGAGCTGAGGTTTTGTATAGACATCTCCTCCAGGATTGTCTTCAAATGGTGAATAACAACTACAACCACTATCAAAGAATAGTGCATATTTAGTGCCCTTTTTGAACAATACAATATCGTTAAAATCATAATAGGCACCTGGATCTACGGCATAATATAGTTCTGTCCAGTTTTCTTGTGCATCTCTCCATTTTAGTTCATTCATTTTCTTTTTCCTCTACTTCTTTTATCATCTCTTTTATATAATCAAGTGTTTCTCTGTCAGCAATATAACCATGTGTCAACAAACCATCGAGTGTTAATAGTCTTGGTCGCGGCTTAAGTGATACAAGTTCACCCATTTAAATGCTCCGGGACAGGTATCATGGCTACTGCAAGATTAATGATATAGTCCTGGAATGCTCTTGTGTTATCAGAGTACCCAGAGACAGTATGAGCAATCTCTTCAAATAAGATTGCTGTTCTTTCATCGTTAGTCATCTCTTTAAGCTTTTCGCTCAAAAGTATAAGACCATTCTCCCTATCCGCCATACCATGAACATCGCCATCTTTGAATTTAGCCATCTTTATGTCTTCAAAAGGATGAGTAAAACCAACAGCAGCCAATCTGTCAATCGCAGGCTGCATAAAGTCTATTGACTTTTCTATAATCATATATGCTTCTTTACTTGAACCTGCAATATTTAGACGGTCTTTAAATCTATTATAAAGATGCTTACAAAGACGCTCTGGCAAAACAACACTATTGCTTGTGATTCCATAAAAGCCACCATATTCCTCTGGAACTATGCGACTATCTTTAAGTGCTTCATACCATGTCTCAGAAAATTCTCCAACAGAATCATCAAATAAATAGTACCAAAAACTATCATCCTTCTCCGTTACATCATTACTTGCTTGGATAAATCGGTTAATGGCTTCTAGATTATCAGATGAAGCCAAAATCTCCGCACATCGTTGTCTAGCTTCATAATCATGCTCGGCGACGCGACTCTCATTTATTTTTAGGTTATTAGTATCGTAGTCAAAGACAGATTCTTTCCTATTTGTATAGGCTCTGATTCCTCGCCTAAAGACTGTCA
>ERZ1292642.98-Hain-H14-01um-R1-98-length-49734-cov-7_pt1 | contig 49734 bp, 46 predicted proteins | sample MGYA00564403_ERZ1292642 | MGnify/ENA primary metagenome ERZ1292642 (study PRJEB36523, sample SAMEA6512643) | groundwater metagenome | collected 2019-01-09 | study: AquaDiva: Metagenomics assemblies of 32 groundwater samples
TAATCGCGACCAATAACGAGCCGGATAACGATAATATCGGCAATAAGGCCGCAGTTAAGATACAAGACTCCCTTCTACAATACTTTGACCGGGACAGAATTAAGATCAAATTACCTACTAAAAAGGATTTTGCGGTTATGACAGCGGCGGAAATTGAATTATGGAACAAATTATAACAACAGCTACTACTAAAATTCAGGATATTAGAAATGGAGATTGCCTCAATTTAATGAAAGATATTCCCGATTCTTCTGTTGATTGTATCATCTGCGACCTGCCTTATTCAGTAACTAGTTGTGAATGGGATATTTTAATTCCTTTTGATAAGCTCTGGGCGCAATACAATCGAATTGCCAAGCCCGCCGCACCTATCGTTCTTTTCGGTCAAGAACCGTTCTCAAGTGCTCTTAGGTTGAGTAATTTAGCTAACTATAAATATGATTGGTATTGGCAGAAAGAGCGTTTAACTAATATCTTTCAAGTTAAGCGGCGTCCCGGTAAGGTAATTGAGACTATTTCTGTGTTTTACCGCGAACAATGTAAGTATAATCCCCAAAAGACTGTCCATAAGGGTCCATTAAGGTCAAATAAGATTAAGAATGGCAAATTGGGCAAATTAGTAGACAATAATGAAACTAAACCCACTGAGTATAAAGACACTGGATTACGAAATCCTATCGAAGTCTTAGAGTTTAAGAGAGATATTCTCACTTCAAATCTCCACCCCACCCAAAAACCTCTAGCTCTATTAGAATATCTAGTTAAGACTTATACGGATGAAAATGATTTGATTTTAGATAATACGGCTGGCTCTGGCACGACCTTACTCGCCGCGAAAAATCTCAATCGTCAATATATTGGCATTGAAAAAGACCCCGTTTATTACGAAATTGCGGTAAATCGGTTAAAATCCATCTAAATGCTAAAAGACCTAACTAAGCCAGAGGTTATCCTCTCTGCCTCCACCATTAAACAATTAGAGGATTGTAGTTATCTTCATTATGTTAAAAAAGTCTTAAATTTCCCCAATCCCGGCAATCCGGGCAGTTCACGAGGTTCAATTTTGCACCTAATTGCTGAGTTATTACATATTCCCCGGCATAGAAAACACTACAAATTACTATTTAATACTGGTAAATTATCTTCTTGTCCCTCTGTAGATAGATTAGTAATCAAACATCTAAAAGCTTATGGAATTTACGAGCCGGAACATTACAATTTAGTAGAAGAGATGTTAAAAGTTGCATTAGGGAATGATTTTTATGCGACCGGAAAGGTAGTCAAGGGTATTGAGCAACAATTTATTATCCGAAATGAAAATCCAAAATATTCTATAATCGGTTACATTGATAGATTGGTAGTAGATTCTGATAATAATGTCGAAATTCTCGACCTGAAGTCGCAAAAAAAATTGTTTACTCAACCTGAATTAGATAATAATATACAAGCCTTTGCATACACCTTAGCTGTTAAAAAGCTCTTAATTCCAGAAGCTAAGGACGTTTCAGTTAAATTCATCCTACTAAGATTCCCCGAAGACCCTATCCAAGAGGTTAAAGTCACCGATACTCAACTTGCCGGGTTTGAGAAGTATCTCGCCTATATGTATCAACTGGTGAATAATTTCACTGAAGATGAGGCGCGGCGAAACTTCGCCTACGACAATCCCAAAAAGAAGTGGTTATGCAAGGCTGGGGCAACTTGGGAGTGTCCGGCGCGACAACCCCGCGACTTCTACGTCTTAATTGACTCTGCGACGCGAAAAGTGATTAAAAGCGACTTTGAGAAAGCTTCTCTTGACAAACTCGCGAAAACGGGGCAACGTATTGAACGTCGCCGCTATGATGGATGCCCCCGACATAATGTTACGTTCTAAATTAACTCCTGCTGAAGAGGAATTAGAGTCTATTCGCGCGGTTTTCCAGCACGGCGCTGACGAAGAAAATTGGGTTCCGGGGTCTACCTTAGCTGAATCCGTTCAAAAATTACTAGATTTTAAGAAGAAACATGACCAAGGCTGACTTCGACAAGCTCTATAATGAGAAATTAGCTCAATGTCTCTCTGATGAGACCGTTAAATTTAACCTTTGGGCGTCAAGAGACAACATTAATGATTTGCTTCCAAATTTAGTTCTTCAACAATTGTCTCAGAGTATTCAAAGAATATTGACTCAGTTCACCTAGAAAACTATACCGCAAGTCAAGAATACTCCGGTCAAATTAGATTAAATTTTAACGTAATTATTTCCGCAAATAAGGCTCCTTAAATGTCAAAAATCATCCCCCTTTTCAAGTCCCATTACAGTGTTGGCCGCTCGATTCTTACCTTAGACGCCGAACAGGACGACAAGCGCGAGCCCGACTCAATTCCTCTTATAGCAAAAGAACTTGGCTTAAATCACTTTTACCTTGTAGATGATAGCATTTCGGGCTTCATTGAGTGTTATCGAACCTGTCTTAAGCTCGGTTTGGATTTTACTTTTGGCCTACGTCTTACTTTCGTGCCGAATTTGGAAATTAAAGACGACGAATCTCTCCGCAAGGAAGCTAAATATATCGTATTCTGCCGTAATTCGGCGGGCTACTCGCAACTAATCAAAATCTGGTCCAAAGCCGCGAAGGATGGCTTCTACTATCAGCCGCGCCTTGACTTTAAGAGTCTCGCGGAACACTGGGGCGGCGGCGAGAACCTGTCCCTTGGAGTCCCGTATTATGACTCATTTATCCACAATAACGCGCTGAATTTCGCGCAATGTTCTAATGATTTTGAGGCTCTGAACACCAAGCCCGTGTTCTTTATTGAAGATAACAATCTCCCTTTTGAGCCATTTCTGACACATAAAGTCCAAAAATACTGCCAATCTGCCGGGTATGACGTGTTACAGACCCAGAGTATCTTTTATAAGGAACGTAAGGATTTTAAGCCTTATTTGGCTCGCCGGTGTATTGATAATCGGTCCTCAATGGAAAAACCTAATCTTGAAAATATGACTTCTGACTCGTTCTGCGTTGAGGAGTGGGTGAACAAAAATAGCTAACAGCTTAAACTATATGAAAAAATCTCTTAATAAGCCTGAAATTGTTTTTAGTTATAGTGATTTGCATTGGAGAGACTCTGATTTGAAGGAATACAAGGCTGCAATTGATGCTCTTAACAAATTAACCAAGGAAGAGAAGCAAGCAGTTGATTTATTTGGTCAATCAAAGTATTCTAAAGGAAGTGATGACGGCTATGAAAGCGGGTATGCAGAAAACTCTCAATAATTATGAAATACTCATTAAAAGAACGATTCCTTATCACCTTTAGATGGCAGTTCAGATTGAAAGTCTTATCTAATATCATTGTGACGATTAAAGACAATCTGAAAGAGAGCCTTTACAACTTGTTTTGCGGTCTAGTTGGACTTGTCGGAAGTCTAACCGTTTCGCCCGTAATGCTAATTTGGGAATTTACTTTTGGATATCTTTACAACACTCTTAAAGCTAAAGACAGTGAGTTGACCTCTCTGAAAGAGAAAATTACTAAAAATAACTAAAGTATGTCTGAAGACATTACCTCTGACTCTCCTAATCTCAACTTACTTAGACATGATAAGAAGTCTAAGTTTCTTTTTATTGACTTTGAATCTTATAATCTTTGCCTACATCGGGACTTCAACGCCCCTTGGCAAGCGGGTTTAATGATGGTTCAGAATAATAGAGTATTAGATAGTAAGGAAATCTTGTTTAATTGGGGTGGAAAGTTCCAAATGAAGTTGGGGAATCCATCGTTCGGCCATTATTCCGAGCGAACTATCCAAGAAAAAGGCATGATGCCTAAAGAAGCTCTCAATTTAATCATTGATTGTTTTAATAATTGTGATTATGTTGTCGGCCATAACTTGATGAAATTCGATATATTTATTCTAAAAGAGCTTTACGCTTTATATCGGCCCGCTTCTGAGGATTACCGAGTTTGGGTTGACAAAATCATTGATACTAAGGCACTAGCACTTGCAATTAAGTTAAATGTTAATAAAACCTTAGATGAGTCGTTACAGGAGTTTCAATTTAGGTTTCTTAATTATTTTAAGAAGGGATTGAAGACTAACTTGACTTTCCTATGTAAAGAGTATGGAATAGAGGTCGACGAGACAAAATTGCATTCGGCAGTGGCCGACCTTGAATATAATTTACAAATTTTTAATAAGCAGAAGTATCAACTAGATATATGACGACCCAAGAAAAAATCGCTCAAAAGCAAAAAGAGTTATTTGACTTATGCAAATTTGATAACCTTCAGTGCTTTATTCTCACTGAAAGAAGAGAGCCAGATTCGGGAATGTTTGCTTTGGTCAATTTCAAAAACGACAATCGAAAGGAAGTCTCTAAAGAAGAAACTCTTTTATTGTTAAATCGGACCTCAATGGTTATTCAGGAGATTACAAATAAGCAATTTTGTATCAAATCGGTAAAATGAAGTAATTAAACAAAGGAGAAACTGTGTCCGCCGATAATCGCGTAATCGTCCATCAAGCTCCCAACGACAAATGGTTCGTATGGGAGGGTTCACTGTCATTTAACTACTTTGAGCCGCCCGCTGATTCCGTTTCGTTCAATGAAGAAGATGATGCGTGGGAATACGCCCGCAAATTAGAGTCAGAAATGTGCGTTTGTGAAGGCGGCGCTCAAAGACTCTCCCAAATTGAGATTATTGACGGTCTGAGACAGGAGTTGGATATGCTAAAAAATCCCGGTTATTGCCCCGAGTTCAACTCTTGCGGCGAGGAAGGCTGCTGTTCCGGCGCGAAATGCGTCAAAAATGCCGCGAATAAGTGTCTTTATGGCGAAAACTACGCTGCGGACTATCGCTATAACAAGGCGGTCGCGGATAAGCTCTTCAACGCCCTAAACGTCTATGATTCCGTCCTAGCCGGGCAAATTGTCGGGGAAACCTTTAATTCCATCTATGAGTCTAAAACAAAAACTCCTTAAATTAATCGGTCATCGTTTTGACACTCGCTTTAATTGGGGCGAATTCAACTGGCATCCCAAGCCCCGCCGCTGGCAATTCGGGCTATATCTTTCTGACCGGCATGAGTCCAATACTGATTTATTGATTATTAAGCCTTTAATTTGTTCATTTTATCTTCATGTTCCTACCAAACTCTGTAAACAGAAAGGAACACACCTGAACATGAATGATGGAGATAAACAATACGGCTTCTATGTTTATGACTGGCATTATGATTCAGTCTTTCTCTTCGGGACTAAATCCTTAAGAATTCGGTTTCCTTGGGCTAACGTCTGGCTCAAGACTGAAATTTTAGACCATAGCTTTAATGTCGTTTATTCCGAATCTAAGAAGGCCAAAAAGAAACTATTAGACAATTTTGACAAGCGCGAGCAAGTAAAAGAGTTAAATTCTAAGATATTTGACTATACTTATACCCGCAAAAATGGAGAGGTTCAAAAGCGAACGGCAAAAGTTACTGTGGATAGAATGACTTGGGGCTGGCTTTGGTTTCCGTTTATCAAGAAAGTGCGGACTTCAATAGATTTTACCTTCAATGAAGAAGTTGGAGAAGGGTCGGGGTCTTGGAAGGGCGGTTGTATTTCTACGGGTTATGATATGTGGCCCGGCGAGTCTGTTGAGCAATGTTTTAGAAGGATGGAAGCTAATTTGAAATTTAATAGATAAATGACTAATAAATGCGAGCTACTTGGCTGGTATGGCGGCGATGAAATTAACGCTTGTTCAGCATGGACTTCGACAAGTCGAACTCTAACGCCTGAAAAGAAAGCTAGAATTCCTAAATTATTAAAGGACTTGGCTTCAGCGGGGCACGAAACGCCCTTTGAGAAGTCGATTGTTCACTTTCTTGTTGATACGGAAATCGCAAGCCATATTCATCTTTTGAAGCACAGAATAAGCTCTCTAAATGCTGAGTCTGCCCGCTATAAAGAGTTAAAAGAGGATAAATTCTATATTCCTAATGACTGGCAAAATATAAATTGTTCCAAGGATATTGACGCGCCATCTAATATTGGCGATTTCTATGATAAACCGTTCGCTGAATCAGGAACTAGTTGGATTAAAGCACTTGAAGACTATACTAAACTCGGAAATGATTTATATCATCAATGCCTCAAAGATTTAGAGCCAAAATTAGGCCGCAAACGAGCCAAAGAGTCAGCTAGATTCTTCAAGACTTATAATTCCCAGATTCAGGCTGACGTAATGTTTAATTGGCGTTCATTTGTTAATTTTCTCAAATTGCGAAATTCTGAGCACGCGCAAAAGGAAATCCGCGAACTTGCCGCTGAAATGCTTAAATTAGTCAAAAATATCGAAGGAAACCCATTTCAACACACCCTTTCGGCATTCAGTCTATGACTCAAAACTACACCTTAAAACAACTGATTGACAAAATCCTCTCTGAAATTACAGAGAGTATCAAGTCTGACCCTTCTTTGGCGGCTATTTCTAAGTCCGATACAGAAGAAGATGTCTATTCTATGTTGCGGGACCGGATTTTCCGCACAGACGCCAAAACCAAGAAATTCTTAGATGGAATTAAGGCACTTTTTGCCGCTCCTACCGCCGCTATTGCCGCAAAAGCTCTATCCGAAGCTGATTTCTCACAAATTCTCTACGAATCTCTTGACAAATTCCTAGCAAAGAAAGACAGTAATTTGAAGTTAGCCCACTATTACTTTTCACCGGAGCAAGATTTAGTAGTAAGTCTAGCAGATAATAATGGTAATAGAAGTGATTTTAGGATTTTGGTAATTAAGACAAGCTAAAGCAAAGTTATGCAAAATATGAATGATATTCAATTAAAGAGGATTAAAGAACTGCTGGAATTTATGCACGACATGGCAGATTCGCCGGATCAGAGCGAAAGCCACGCTCAGGAAGTCATGCAATGGGGCGCGGAGCTATATGAAGAGATTTTCGCCTAATTATGAGTCGCGAAATTAAATACCGAATTTTTAATAAGACCAGTAAGTATTTCGTTCAGAGTTTAGATGACGATAAAGCTTCTTTGTGTCTTGCGGATTTAGCTCACTATCTTAGTTCAAATCATATTACAAATACAAATGAGTATGTTTTTCTTCAGTTTATCGGTATTAAAGATAAGAATGGCCGCGAAATCTACGAAGGCGACCTAGTTAATTTCTATACGCCCGGCCATCCTCACGGGCCAGAAAGGGAAGATTTTACCAATGAGGAAGTTTGGTATGACAACGATTCCGCCGCCTTTGTTTTCGGAAAGCTTTATTACGGCGGTTGGCACGGTTATGGCGTTTGTGATGCTAAAGATTTAGAGGTCGTTGGTAATATCTTTGAGAACTCGGATAAAGTTAAGAAATCATGAAAACCATCACAAAATCTCAATATTATACCTTAATGGGCTTGCGCGAAGTTGCCCGGAAAAATTGGGAACAGCTTTACTTACTTGAAAAGGCGGCTGCCGAAATTACTGGAGAATTAGAAAAAGACGGACTCGGACACTCTTCCGATTATCTTGCCGGAAGCCGCGAGCTTGATAATATGTTGGAGATTTTATCAATTAAAGTCCAAGACTGATTGATCATTAACCGCGAAAAGCTCTTCAAGTTATACATGGCAGACATCAATGCTATTTCCGATGAATTAGAAGATAAGGCTTGTTTTGAGCCAGAGGAAATCGTTGAAATAATCTGCAATATTCTTGAGAATTACCCGGAGTTAGTTACCGCTTCTTGACAAAACGCACCCGTTAGCCTAAACTTTATCATGCTTGTTTTCGACTTCCGCAATTCCTTTTCCAAATATTCCTTTCCGAAGCTCGGTTACATTCAAATTCCGAAAATCAGCATTCCCGCCGAGGATTACGCGGAATTGAGTCTCGCCGCCGACGCCAACTCCAAAGATTACCTTCTCGCCCTAACCAAGCGCGGTTTCGCGGAAAAGCTCCAAAGTAGCAAAATCCCCGCCGACAAGAAGGATATTTATTGGAAACAGGCGGAATTTGAGCTAAGTGAGATTAACAAGTTGTTATTCACTGATTACATTCTGTTGGTTTATCATATCATTAGGTTTTGTAAGAAAAATGGAATATTGAATGGGTTCGCACGCGGTTCTGCCGGAAGCTCCTGCCTTCTTTATTTTTTAGGGGTCATCGGGATTGACCCTATTAGGCACAACCTTCTCTTTGAGCGTTTTATTTCCGCTGCAAGAACAGACACTAAGGAGTTTGACGGTCAAACTTACATTTCTTCTGAATCACTTCCTGACGTAGATATTGATTCTGATTGTGCCCAAAAACACAAATTAAATGGATTTATTGAATCTGCTTTCCCCAATCGGACCTGTTCTATCTCTAACTATGGAACTCTTCAAGGCAAAAACGCTATCAAAGAAGTAGCTAAGATGTTTTTAGGCTATTCCGAGGACGAGGCCAAGAACGTATCAGACTTAATTGAGGCTAAATTCGGTAAAGTTGACTCAATTTCTAAGTCTATAGATGAAAATGAGTTTTTTAAGGCGTGGAGTGAAAAAAGCCCTAAAAATAAAGAGGCTACTGAAATTTCCTGCAAACTTCAAGGGTTAATCAAGAACTTTTCGGTTCACGCTTCAGGTATCATCATTACAAATGAGCCTATTGCCGATACAATTCCTACTCAATTAACCTCCGGTAAGGAGGATGTCACTTCAGTTGACATGAATATAACCCAATTATTCGGAATTAAAATTGATAACTTGGGACTAAAAAATTTATCATCTATTAGAGAGGCATTTGAGTCTGTTGGCAAGAAGATGGAAGATATTGATGTGAATGACGCATCCATTTATCAGTTTCTTAACTTAAAAGACCAGTATTATGGGATTTTCCAAGCAGAAGAAGGTCTAGGCAAACAAGTATTAAAGTCTCTTAAACCTCAAAATATTGAAGATATTTCTGCTTCTATTGCTCTCGGACGCCCCGGTTGCATGGCTTTCGTAAAAGATTACATTAACTTTAAGCACAATGGAGATAGAACGCTTGTAGATAAGTTTCCCGAACGTATTAGAGACATCGTAGAACCCACCGCTGGAATTCTAATCATGCAGGAATCTTTGATGTTAATGTCTAAGAGGATGGCTAATTTTACAGGACAAGAGGCCGACAAACTTCGCAAAATCTGTGGGAAAAAGCTTGTTCATGAAATGCCCAAATGGAAGGAAAATTTTGTAAATCAATCTATCTCTAATGGGTTTGATAAGGAGTTTTGTGAATGGGTATGGACCGAATCATTTCTTCCGGCTGCGAATTATAATTTTAATCGCTGCGTTTTTGAATATGAAACCGTTAAAGTTAAAACGGAAGCTTTCTATAGAATCACTCGACTTAAAGATGTTAAAGAAGGAGATTTCGTTTGGACTTTTAATAGTATTCTCAAGAAAAATGAATGGAACAAAGTAAAGAAAATTCATAACAATGGTGAAAAAGACCTCTATCAATACACCATCAATTGTAAAAAGATAATTTGCACCGATGACCATAAAGTTGCTACTCGCAATTATGATTCGCCCGATTTTAATACCATAGAGATGCTCCCAATTCGGTATGCAAACGTAAATAATCTATCAATTTGTCTTGAAACTAGTGAAGGCTGGAGTTCTTATTCTGTGGACAAAAGAGAATATTTCGGAAGAGCTAATACGCTAGATTTAGAGATTGATTCGGATGACCACAATTACTATTGCAACGGAATCCTCGTCAGTAATTCTCACTCAACAGGTTATGCCTATCTCACAGCTATTACGGCCTACCTCAAAGCAAATCACCCTCTTGAGTATTTTACTGCAATGCTTAAAAATTGCAAAAATGAACAAGACCCTATCGGTGAAATCGGCAAAATTCAATCAGAGTTACAACATTTCGGGATTAAACTCCTTCCTCCTCATATCATTCTCTCGGATTTGGACTTTAAGATGGAAGGTCCGAACATCCGTTTCGGATTAGGTGACATTAAGGGTATCGCCGCGAAATCCATGCAAAAATTGCTGTCCTTCCGCGATTCCAAGCACGCCAATAAGTTTGAAATCTTTGAGTCCGCGTCGGCTGCCAAGCTCAACATCGGTATCCTGTCCTCTCTGATTCAAGCCGGGACGCTTGACGATGACATTGCCAAGCACAAGCAGACAAGAAGCCGCCTAGTCCTAGAGGCGCAAGTTTGGCGGCTGCTAACCACGCGGGAGAAGCGGTTTGCGCTCTTCTATGCCGAGAAATACAATAATGACCTTTTAGGTGTTGTTTTGTGCTTCAATGACTACAAATTGTAGTACGATAATTGTAAATTGGTCTTAAAAGAGTCTCGTTTCGACACAATTAGTCGCGATTACCAGAATTACAAGAAAATCTATCTCCAAAATAAGAATAGTGAAGAGTTTGCCTGTTGGTATTATGAGCGGAAATTGCTCGGCTTTCCTTACTCTAGTAACCTAAAAACCATTTTCAATCGTAAAAACTCTAATATCCTGTCTATTGGTGAGGCTCTTAAAACGCGGCAAGATGGTAAAGTTCTCTTAGTTGGGATGGTCGAAGAGACTAAAGGTGGCGTTTCTAAAGGAAAAGGCACAAGATGGCTCCGAATGACAATTCGCGACGAATCAGACTCGGTTAATATCCTGATTTTCAACGACAAAATTGACAATTGCAAGGAAGTAAACAATAATACATTGCCGCAGGAAGAAGATATTATAGTTGTAGAAGGAACTAGAAAGAGTGACTGTATTTTTGCGGATTTTATCAAGATTCAGGAACATAAAGTATTTACAAAGCTATCGGACTTGAAAGAAGTTCCGGTTGAGAAGGACAAGAATATAGAAGCAACTGAGAATGCCAAAAAAGACAAAAGTAAAACGAAAATTAAGTAAACGAGAAGCCTTGTATAACTTCTTAATGCCTTACGTTATTGAGGCCGAAGACCCTAATTACTTTATTTACGATTTGACGCAGGAAATGAGGTCAATTTTTCTATGGGGGCGGTTCAACATGAGCTTTCACTTAGTCGGGATTAGAAAATTGGAAGCGGCCATGTCGAAGATGAATAAGAGAGTCGTCTTAGATGTTTTAAGTGATTTAAGCAGCAAATTTCCATATAGTCCACCTATACACCCAAATGACAGATAAGCCTAAGATTAAATTATTGTATTTTTCGGATTTTAGCCTTGCGAAGACTGGGTTTGGGAGAGCCGCAAAAATCCTGCTGGAATACTTATATCGAACAAACCGATACTCTATAACTCATGCGTGCATGATGAGCTCTGAATTTGACCAAAGCTTAGAGGCGACCCCGTGGAAAAGCGTCGGAACCATCCCCTCTAATGAACAATTCCAAAAGCTTTATAATTCAGACGAGCGTGTTAGAACGATGGCTGGGTATGGTTTTTACAAAATTGACCAAATTATAAAGGAAGAACGTCCAGACGTTCTTATCGTTTCCCAAGATATTTGGGCTTGTGCGCCCCTGACAGCGCGTTCCTACTGGAATAAATTTCCCTGTATTATTTGGACAACCCTTGACTCTCTTCCAATTCATGAGAAAGCACTAGAATCATGCTTAAAATGTTCTCCCGGAAATTTTTGGGTATGGAGTAATTTCGCGGAAAAGGATATGAAGAAGAATGGGTATGAGAATGTCAAGACAGTTCATTCTTTATTCAACACTTCTGAATTTTTTCCCCTTCTTAAGGTTAAAAAAGAAATGCTAAGAAAAAGATTTAATATCCCCTTGGATGCGTGGATATGCGGCGATACTTGCCGTAATCAACTGCGTAAGACTTTGCCAGCCCTTATTGAAGGGTATGCCATGTTCAAAAGTCAAAATCCAGAAGTTAAAAATCCTCGCCTCCTAATCCATACTTGTTTTTCTGAGGGATGGAATATCATGCAACTGGCAAAAGACTATAAAGTCCCAGCAGAAGAGGTTTTAACGACTTATATTTGCAGTAAATGTCATGGATATGAAGTAAAGGCATTCAAAGGCGAAAGGCAAGACTGCTCGCTTTGCCAAGCCAAACAGTCTCAAAATACAACCTCTCCAAAACAAGGAGTAACAAATCAAGAGTTAAATGAGATTTATAATTTAATGGACATATTAGTTGTCGCCCGGACCAGTGGCGGCAGCGAATTTCCCATTTACGAGTTTAAGCTAACAGAAGGTATTACGTTAATAACCGATTATTCTTTCGGCGAAGAAGCAACAGAAGAAGGGTCTGGGTCTTTAGTTTTGGATTGGACTTCCTACAGAGATTTAACCCAAAACTCCTTTATAAAGGCCGCGACCCATCCTAAATCGGTCGCCAAGCAAATATCAAATGTCTACAGAATGACCCCTGAAGAAAGGAAGAAATTGGGTAAAGTTGGACGAGAATGGGCTATCAATGGCTATTCAATTGATGTCGTAGGAAAACAAATTGATCAACACTTATCAAGTTTGTTATTAACAAGCTACAATTTTGATTTTCAAGAGCGGAAACCTAATCCCGACGCGACAATCCCAGAAATAGAAAATGACGCTGAATGGCTAAAGGTTATGTATAAAGATATTTTAGCTATGCCTGTTGACGAAAACGATAAAGGTTTGGCGGGCTGGCTCGAAAAACTAAATAAAATTCAATAATTCTCAGAAATTGCTTTTCCCTAACTGTAATATATAGTGACGTAGTTAATTTTGAAAATCAAAGTGCAACAAATTTGCTCTTTTGCGTGCCGCTAAGAACGGTCCAGCCTTTCAATTTGGCTACGTCAACCGCAGAAGAGTATTTAATAAGAGCTATGAATCCTATCAATAAAAAGGACTTAAATTATTTCGTCTTTAAGTCTCGCGAGCTTTATGGGAACAAATATGATTATTCTAAGTGTGTTTATATAAATTCAGACACAAAACTCAACATTGTCTGCCCTATACATGGCGATTTCTTTCAGGCTCCCCACACTCATTATAGAGGAGGCTGCTATAAGTGTGGCCTAAATATTAAAAGCGAGAAAAAGAAGAACACTACAGAATTTTTTATTGCCAAAGCAAAAAAGTTTCACGGTGAAAAATACGATTACTCTCTGGCCGAGTATAAAACTGCGGACGACGAAGTTACAATAATATGCTCTAAACATGGACACTTTAAGCAAATCGCCAAATATCACTATAAAAATGGGTGTCGAAAATGCCTTCTAGCTGACAGAAGGAAGCTTAAACAAAAGTCTATAATCGCTAAATTTACTAAAACTCATAAAGGTAAATACGACTATTCTCTTGTCGACTTCAAAAATACTGGAATTAAAGTTGAAATAAAATGTCCTTTTCACGGAAGTTTTTGGCAGACTCCAGAAAACCATCTTAGATCAAGAGCAGGTTGTCCCCAGTGCTATTTGATACAAACAAGAGGTGACACAGACACTTTTGTAAAAAGGGCTAAAGATAAACACGGAGATATTTATGATTATTCCAAGACTAAATACATTAAAAGTTCTATAAAAGTTGAAATTATTTGCCCTATTCACGGGATTTTTAAGCAAGCTCCTTTTACTCATCTTAATTCTAACGGTTGTTCAAAATGTGGAAATATTTCTGCGGGTATTAAAACTAGAAACCCGTTCTCCTATTTCCTTGAGAAATTTGAGCAAATTCACGGAAATCGATACGATTATTCTTGTTCTAATTACGTTAATTCAAGGACAAAAATAGCGATTAAGTGTCCCAATCATGGAATTTTTAATCAGTCTCCGGCCAGTCACTTGCTGAGTAAGAAATCCAAAGCCTGTCCTATTTGCCGATTAAACGAGTCTTCTCAAGAGGATTTTCTTTTATTTTTTCTTGATAAGTATCGCGTTAATTTCATAGCCAGAGACAGGACTATTCTTTATCCAAAAGAGTTAGACTTTCTGATCCCCGATAAAAAAGTTGCGATAGAATGCAATGGAATTTTTTGGCATTCAGAATTTCAGAAAAAGTTCAGAGGAAAGTCTTCCTGTTACCATCTCAATAAAACTCAGAAGTGTCTTGAAAAAGGTATAAAGTTATTTCACCTTTTAGAAACGGATTTAATTAGTAAGCCCAAAACGGTTTTATCTACTCTAAAATCATTTTTGAATATTGGAAAAAGAATTTTATCGGCTCAAAAATGCACAGTATCTGAAATATCAGAAGAGATCAAAGCTGGCTTTCTAAATAAATATGACATAAAGGAAAATGTTAGTTCAAATTTTAATGTCGGAATTTTTTACAAAGGAAGAATTGTTAGCGTAGCAGCTTTTTCACGCTCTAAAAATAAAATAAAGCTACTGAGACTTGCTGAAAGCTTTAATTTCAAAGTTTTAGGGCTGTATGAGATTATTGAAAGATTCATAATAAACAAGGGGTTGAGGAAGATAGAAGTAGTTGTTTCCAATGATTTTCCTCGAAATGATATTCCTTTTGAAACTTTTAAGGTGAAGGAAATTTTTGCTCCTAAAGCTAAATATTTTAGATTTAGAACAACTAAATCTGTTAAATTTTTTACTGAGCGACAATTTATTTCAAAATTGACAAAGCTCGGGACGTATGATAGTCTTCTGACTGTGGCTGAAAACTGCGTCAATAATAATTGGAATCGGATTTGGGATACCGGCTTAACAATTTACGAAAGAACCATCTAAATGCCTATTTCGGATGAAAAACGTGCTGCCAGAGCCTCAGTAGAGGCATATTTTCGTTCGACAGCTAGATCTGAACTTAATAAAACTGAGAGAGTTGATTTTTCTTCTCTTCTCAACTTAAATGATAGTGGAAAGAGAATTTTGTTTGTTATGGCGGAAAGTATTGGAGACTTATACCTCTCCACGTCCCTTTTCCGCTCAATTTCCGAGCAGTATCCTTGGGCTTTCCTATATGTAATGACTAAGCCTGAATATTTTCCTATTTTTAAGGGAAACCCCTATATTAACGGCAAGTTGCTGCCCTATATCCCAGAGGCAGAAAATCTTTTCTGGGGGGAGGGTATATCTTCTCATAAAGGCTGGTTCGAAATCGTATTTTTACCAACTATCGGGACTCAAAAGATTCAAAACTATCAGCATAATGGAGCAGACGTTATCGCCTTCGACTTAAAATTCCCTGAACCTGATAAATACTCTAAATTATACTTAGTAGAACCTCCCTTGCCTTCGGCGCTAGCACAAGAAATTGATAAGGGTGTTACTGACATTATTCACGGTAAAGTATGACTCCTGCCGCTCAAGCGTTCTATAACTGCCTTCTAGCTCATTTTCTCGAAGACGAGGGCGTTTTAGTTCATTGCAATCGTTACATGGCTCAAGTTACTAAGTTTAAGCGAAAGAAAATGCTGCCCTTATTTGCTACTTATTCCGCCGAGAATATCCCTGCTGAGTTAAAGGCCAAATTAGAGGTCTTAACCGATGAAGAGTGGTCTGAAGCTATTTCGACTTTTGATTTAGCTATGGGGCAAGCCGATAAAAAACAGGCTCAATCTAAAGGCGGCGCGACCTTTTACGCCCCGCCGAACATTAACGTGAAGATTTCCTTAAAACTTTGAGAATGAGCCGCGCCGCCAAAGCCTTTTACAATCAATTAGTCGCTGAAAAGATGGCTGACCCACTTTTCGTATTGAATTAATTGAATGCTATTACTCTGGAAACTTCAAAGTAAGCCCTCTTGATATTTGGAATATTAGCCCCAGCGGAGAAGTCTCTCAAGAGTTAAAAGATATAGTAGCTTTTGTGAATGAAAGTGATTTTACGATTGTAATTAACAAAGATAAAGAGATTTTCGGTCCCAAAACTGAGAATGAAGTCTTTACGGATAAATTTATCAAGATGCTAGATAGTTACGGCCTCAACGTCAACTCAAAAGATATAAGCAAGCTCGTAGAGACAGTCAAAACAAATAAACCTTAACCAAAAGATACCTTATTCATATTTTAGAAAGTTATTCATTAGCCTGCGGCCTTCAAATTGACAAACCTTACATTTGGGAGGAGTTCTTTCCTCTCCCGTTTGAGAATGAGTATGTCATTTTTCATCCAATTAGTAAGCCCGCGAAAACTTACGACTATTGGACGGATGTTTTAAGCTTACTGCATAAAAACCTCCCCAAAGATATTAAAATCTTGCGTATCGGCGCGAAAGATGAGCCGAATTACGAGTTCTGCATCAACATTCAGGGGCAGACTAACCTAAATAACGCGGCCTACCTCATTGCGCGGGCAAAGGGCTACCTTGGAGCCGATACCTTCTCAATGCACGTTTCAAGTGGCTATGATGTGCCTATTGTTGCGCTCTTCAGTTCCAGTCCGTCGGTGAACTCCGGCCCCTACTTCGGCGACAAATCGCGGCAAATCTGCCTTGACAGCCCCAAAAACGGCGGCAAACCCTCTTACGCCTTCACCGAGAACCCTAAAACCATCAATAACATCTTACCTGAGACGATTGCAGAGAATTTTGTTAAGTTAATGGGATATAGCTATAAAGAAGAATACAAAACTGTTCATTTCGGCGCGGAATATCTTAAGAGAAAGTTAATGATGTTTGTGCCGACTGGCCCTTGCCAAGCTCCTCAAGGCTTAGTGCCCGAAATTAGGATGGATTATCACTTCAACGAGGAGGTTTTAGCTCAGGAACTATCTCGCCGCGAATGCTTCGTCGTTACTAATAAACCGATTGATTTAAATATCTTGAAACGATTCCGAAAGAACATCAAAGCTATTGTTTATGTATTAGAGAAGAAGAATAACCCTCAGTTCCCCAAAGATACAAGAAAGTTAGGCATTGATACGTTTTTAGCCTCATTTATGGCCGCTGAAGAGGTTCAAAGGCTTAAAATTGATTATTATGAAATTGGAGTAATTAGGACGACTGAGAAACCCTCTCAAGATAAGATTAAAGAGCTTAAACTTCTGCCGAATCTCTATTATCACTCGCAGAAAATCCTTAATTCTAGTGGAAAGCTCTATTCTGGACGCGGGGCTTTTCTCGTGGGCAAGGAAAAAATCGGAAATGACTTTGAGCCTGTTATTGATACTGATGAATTTTGGGAGAATCTCAATGACTACTACATCGTTCAAAAGTGTTGTTAAACTGATTGACTACTTAGACCTTTCAGCATAAACTTACTTATGATTTTAATTGATTTACTTCAAAAACATATTGCCTCTGCCGACCAAAATCAGTATGAAGGCGACTATCCAATGTCTAGTTTAGAACGTAAAGAGATGAGAGAGTTGGTGGCTCTTCTTGCTCTTAATAATATTTGGACAATTAAAGACTTAGCCGATAGACTTAAAAACTAATTACAACACATAATACAAATGAAACGCCTCCCCAATGGATTAGTAGATGGAATTACCTACGTTCGAGACGAAAATGGCCAGATTAACTGGTTTAAGATGATTCCCGCGAAGTTTCTCTACATTAACCAAGAGAAGCGTGCGGTAATTGAGAAGCGGCTCGGCAAAAAGATTGAAGAGGCCGACGCGACCGAAATGTTAGATACGGATTACGTCATTAACGCCCAAGGAATTCGCCATTTACTTGACTTGCGCGGCTACAAGTCCTCCAAGGTTACGATTTCCAACTGTTCGCCGGATTATGCGGCGGCTTCCTGCGAAATCACGTTCCTGCCGCTTGAAGATGAGCCGGAACAGGTCTTTTCAGCTGCGGCTTCTGCCCACACACAGAATACTAAGAGTTGGTATCAGAAGTATCTGGTGGAAGCTAGTTCCAACCGCGCCCAAGCTCGCGCCGTTCGCTTTTTCCTGAAGATTAACTGTGTCGCGCAAGAGGAATTAGGCGGGGCTGGCGGAAATTCTGAAGATACTGAGCCTGCTCCCAACATGATGAGTCCCGCGAATACCTTAAAGGTTCAAATGGGTAAGACCCGGAAGAGCTTCGCTGATGTTGTTCAAATTTTGAAGGACGGCAACTTTGACACTAGCAAAATTACTTCAATTGCTGACATCCCGCCGAATCAAGTCTGGCATATTTTGGGGAAATTAGGCTGATTTACGGTAAGGCGATAGTCTTGTAACTATTAACGCTTGCTTTCCATAGACCTGAACTTGGGGCCTCAATTATAAAGGGAGAGGTAGTTACTTGACTCGTAAGAGTATTTACATTTGGAGCTAGACTTATGAATGCCGAATAATTGTCAACTCCGACATCGCTGTGATATAAGTAATTTCCTATATTTGACAGCGGGAAGTCTTTATCTATCGTAAATGCGCCGGAAGGAGAATATTTAGCAAAAACAGCAGGTTCCAAGTTAAATGCATTTAATCTCCAGTAATAGTTGTCTTCACTGTAATATCTTCTAAGAGTGTCGATATCGGTCACTTGGCGATTATACCATCTTCTCATATCATCGTCATAGACTAATTCTCTTCCAAGAAGAATAGAGCCAGCTTTGTATTCTGAGTCACCCCATACAAGAGAGATTCCTGTTTCGCTGATTATAGACGCTCCTTGTGCCGCATAAGTCCCGTTCGCAATAAAAAGCTTATCGTCGAGATAAAGAGGTGAGACTTCTGAAGTATAGCCTTCTAGGGAGAAATTACTCTTAGTTCTTACTATATTATTCTCGGTTGATGAAATCGTTTCAAATGAATTAACCCCAAATCCAAAATACATCTTATAATCTCCACTTGGATTTGTAACCGGGCTGAAGAAATTAGTTGAATACTCAAGAGTTCCGTCACTACAGCTAGGAGTTTCAACTCCGTTTAAAGTAAAAGAATTTTGAACAGAATCGAAAAACGTATAGATAAAAGTGTCTTGATAAGTATAAACGGAATCGACTCTAAAAAATCCATCTCCCAGCAGATTTATATCTGTAGGAGTAATATACGCTTGGTATTTTATTGTCGTGGCTGAATTGCTAATCATTTTCTCGGGGTTTCCAGTTGTTACTGTTACTTCTATTCCCAAATCAAAGCAGCCCGGACTATTTATCGACGTTTGAAGTAAAGCCCCTTGAGGAACATAATACCCATCATATATTAAAATTCTTTGTCCAATGTCTTCACTAAAAGAAAATGAGTCATTGAGATTTCCCTCCCCCCAGTCAGCAGAAGAGGTAGGACTTCCTGAAAAAACCCCTAAAAATGATAATGAAGGTCCAGCATTCAAAAACGTAATATCAGCCGGAACTTCTTTATAGCGCGAGTCTTGCGTCGTCAAATTCAAGACCTCTAAATTCACCGGAAGGGCAACGTCCACGATTGGGATGTGTAAACCCAATTCATTTAATTTGTCATTCCAGTCATTAAAAGAAATCCAATTAAAGTTGCTGAAAACCTGCGGAATGTAGTCATAGTAATGATTCTCAGTTGGAGCACCCGTTATGCTACGAGTATAACTTTCTGTAATTGGAACGTCTGCAAATTCATAATAGGTTCCCGTTCCACAAAAAGTGTCTATCCGAGTCGGGGTAATTCCTTCTAAGTCTAATTTAACTCCACATTGCTCAGTAACATAATGCCCACTATTGCCATTCGCCGACATATTTATCATCCCCGCGCCCAAATCGGAGCTATTATTCTTAATGGGCACACCTAGTTCATAGAAAAATTGTCTAAAAAACGCCCCATGTCCAACTCCGGTTTCATTAAATCCTAAGAAATAATCAGCGGGTAAGATTTTTTCGTGATTATCGCCGAATAAAATTACATCAAAATAACTTACGCTTGTATTTCCAAGCGGGTCAAGAAAGCTCCCCAATGACGGCCCATCATAATTCTGAACGGCATACAAACTAGTTAAATTACTTCTCTGTTGTCTGATTTGAAAGGTCGCACCGCTATAACTCCAATAGATGAAATTCTCTAAAGGTAAAGTGTCGGCATATTTACATTGATTAACCGTTTGAGCCAACAAGTTATAATGTTCGGAAAACAACGGAACTTGAAAGCGGCGATTTAGGCCAAGAGCCACATTCTCAATAAACCCTTGGCCTTCGCCTGAATTTACCGACCCCGGCCAACTTCCGGGCCGGAAAAACGAATACCAAAACCCTTCTCCTGAACCTAAATTAAGGGAATTCTTATAGAAATGAGTATTTTCTACGCTCCTATCATTTTTGTAGAAGTAGAAATTCAACTCTGAGTTCTTATTATCATAAAAGTCCAATTCGTTACCGGCGTTAGTCGGAGTCGCCACCAAAGGGTCTAAATTATGCAATAATTGAAAGTCACTAATTTCCGGGGATTTATCTCTTAGAACGACAAAATCTTGCCCACTTGGCCGCGATCTATCTCCCGATACCAAATTAAAGAAATCTTCGGCATTAGTAGAGTTAATTTGATTATAGGGGCGAGGAAATCGCGGGGCGTCAAAGAATGAAGTAGCATTCGGCCCCAGCCAATTCATTTGCTGCATATAATCGCCGACATACCCGAATCCATTTTCGCGGAACCAATTTTTACGCTTTCGATAAGGCTGTCCCGAAATCTCTGAGAACGGGCCGAAGAATTTAAGGTAATTATACTCTTCAAATCTAATATCCACATGAGACGGTAAATTCAAAGACTCATTACAAGTGAAAGTTAAACCTTCTGGCTCATATTTGAAGCTTAAAGGTCCAACTTGATTCACCCCACCAGTATAACCATACAAAACAGGTTGCTTTAATAGAGAAACAGTATCAGAATGAAGTTTAATTAACCCCGTATAGGCTTCCCCCCAGTTAACACTTATAGATGCGCCGGTTTGATAAATCGTTTCCAAGTAGTAATCAACACCTAATCTTGATTCGGGGTATTCGATAATCCCTGCATAGCCCGTCGGATAATAACATCCATTATAAGGGGTCGCGTCGTCTCCATAAACCCAAACCGCGCCACTTGCCGAATAGAAGTCTCCAGTTCTGTAATCATTAGCCCCATCAAAAGGCTCGGCATAAATTTGAACATGAGGCCCCCAATATCCATCTCTTGGACTTCCGGTAATTTCATAGGGAGAATCCTGAGTATATCTCTGTCCGTTCTGAGAAACCCTCGCTTGATAGCCCGATCCCGGCAGCCAAGCGGGCCAAGTCGCGGTATCAACCCCCTTTTCAATGATAGACGTTCCGCTCGTTACAGTCTCGTTTAGTATTAAGTTACCAAACAAAACAGGGGGAACAGCAGAATTAAAAGAAGACAGAGCCACATCTCTTAAATGATTAGCTTTCCCCGGATAAGTCGTATAGAACTCTGATACTGGAAACGAATTTATCTCAAAGACTTTATTATCAATTAAAATCCCATTATCTAAAGAAAGAGCACTGAAGCCACTTACAACTGAATATCCATAAGCATTCTTAAATAAGTTGGTCGAAATAGGATATAAATCAACATAAACCCCTGTATCTAAATTATTAAGCAAAAGCTGTCCATTGACCTCTGTAACTCCAATTTGATAGTCATTAGTCCAGTCAGAAATCTTATCCAAGCCATTAAATACAATTTTTTCAAAGGAAACAGAAGGCGTTCTTCCGTCAAAACAGGTTTCAGTTTTGGATACTTTAGCTTTGACAACCTGCCCGCGATGGAAAAATAAATTGCCTATAATACTGTCATTGTCTTTAGGGCTATCAAAAAGGCCATGAAGCTCAAGTCCTTGAAGCCCGAAGCCCGTATGAGAGTTTTCAAATCCGTTAAGCTTAAATTTATAACTCCTAAAGGGTCTATTAACCGGCATATAGAAGTTCTTACGTTGCCCGCCGACCCACCCCGTAAGCCCAATATCCGTATTTAATTTAATCCAAGAGTTTCCAGTGGGTTCGTAACTGGCATAAGTCGTGATTAAATTAGGACCATAATCCCCGACCGGGGCTATATCAAATGTTACAGCCTGAGTAACAGACGGAAATCTCAGTATTAAATCTATATTGTAAGCCCCCGAAGGGAAAGGAAGAGGGGTGTCATATCCATAATAATCAGAAGACGTAATATCTATAATTTGATTTCCAGTCGCCGCGATACCAGAGGAGAAATTCCCCTCAAATGATGAAGGAGTGTTAATACAGTATAAATTCGTAATATCGACCCCATCCTCTTCGTACATATAATGGAAGAAGGCATTTAATTGCGGCGGATAATATCCAGCCTCTCTTTCAAGTTCCGTGACTGCCCCATTCTTATAAGACAGCAAATCCACATAATTCAGCAAAATGCTCGAATTTAACAGGTTATTAGCCGATTGAGAATTCCGGGAGGAAGTATAGCATTCGTCGCGGGATTTACCCCAAGGTTTCCCGTTGTTGTTTTTGGGCCAATAAGAATAAGACACAGGATCACCCGACCGATACTCTTGGAAATAATGAAAGGGGGATTTTTCCCAAGTTCCATTATAATTTCTAAAAGATTGGCACTCAAAAGGTCTTAAATTGAAATTTTGTGAAGTTTCATTAAAGGTTAGACTTAAACTCCCGGTTGAGTTGAAATTATGAAATCTCAGGCATTTATACTTATTCCACTCTGTTTCCCAAGTTAAACTTCCAATACTCTCGGTGAAAACATCTGCTAACCCATATTCCAAATGCCTTTCAGGAGGATGATAACTTCCTGATCCAAAATTTGTAAAGCCATGCGCTTCTGCCAGATAATATCCTGATATATTATGTGCCTCAAGAGAGTAATCAAAGAAACTTAAAGTGTTATCAATCGGCAGGGCATATATGTCTGTGTAGGTTTTACTGATTAAATCGTAATAAGTAGAACCAAATTCATCATAAATATTCTTAACATAAGCTACTTGACCCGTAACGTCTATATAGTCAATCGTTACAGCGTTTGCCGCCGAAATGAATGGCGAGTGGTTATAAGAGACCGCTTCATACCCAACTATATTATCAATAACAGCGGGATTTCCAGTAAAAAAGAAGAATGACTGGCCCAAGATAGCGTTCATAGGAAAAATATCCCAGTTTCCTACCGAATCAGCTCCGTCTCCCACCGCTAAAATAAAACTCGCCCCACTCGACAACATCTTGACCATCTTGGCATCAAAATCAGAATACAAATCATTTAATAGGGAATGATTTATCTCTTCTAAGCCTGTAAGATAGGGTATCATTTACAACCAGACAGGTAAATAGCGTAACGCGGGCGTTCCTCCCGAGTTTCTGTTTCGGGCGTCTTGATTCATATCTTCGAAATAAAGGCCAATTACAGAGTTACCCGTAATTTCCGCCCAATTCATTATTGGGGTAGAAACACTATTAAAATCTCCAATATAGGATTTCAGACCAGAAGAATATGGCAATTCTATACTTGGGTAAACACTCTCAGCGAATAAGGCTAAAGCTTGAATTTCATCATCCTCTGAATACTTTGGATTGATTGGATTGTATCCGGCTTCATTTGTTGCTTCTGTAAAATTTAAGGGAGCGGTGGCATTCCATAGATATTTTGGGCGTGCGACTAGATAACGATAGCCATGTCTCGGATGAGTAGTATCATCGGCCTCCACAACGTCTTCGCAAACTAGGAATTTAGTTTTTTGGTTGTCTAAATCTGTTCCTAAAGAGCCAATAAACCCGTCATCATAATTCCCTATGACGCGGAATTTATAAATTGAGGCATTGTCAATATTTAGCGGCGCGTCGAACATAATTAGATCGTATATCCTCCCGTTATTATCGCCACTGAAATGTTATTATCCAACCCTGAAACGGTTAATTGAGCGTAATTAAGGTCCGTATCCCACCAATTTCTTGCCTTAGCAACTAAATATAGAGAATTATCAGAATAAGACAGTGGAATATTAGAAAAATACCTATTAGTTCCGGTCTGTCCATTACTAGAGTAAGAACTCAATGAGGCCGTGCTGTTTCCGGTCAAAATGTCCCAAGTATTAAAAAAAGTCTTGGTGTAACCCGAAAGAATGGCGATTCCCGAGCCGGAATACGTAGGAGAGCCGCCGTCAAAAGAAACGTCCGGGACTGAAGTGTAACCCGTGCCGAAGCTCGTAAAACTAATTGAACTGATATAGCCGCCGAGCAAACTTGCCGTCGCCGCCGCGCCAGTCCCGCCGCCGCCGTTAAAAGCTATGGTAGGGGCCGAAACGTAACCCTCGCCCGAAGTTGTCAAAGTAATCCCCGTCACAAACGGCGCAACGTAATTGCCGGTATTGCCACCCGAACTCAATAGTTCAATAAATAATACCTTACCAGTAGAAGGGGTATCAATAGTATAGTCTAACCTATAATTCCCATATCTATAACCATTTTGAGTCGTGTAGGTTAAATCCGTCGCATCGCCACTGTTATAGAAGAAATTCGCATAACCACTGTTGTTTAAGTTAAAAAACTCAAAAGTCGTGTAATAAGTAGGGATATTGTCTATAACCGAGAAATACCCGGTTAAATCACCTTGATTAGTGTATAAAGTAAAGTTAAATGGATAACTCACTCCCATTTCGCCGCCTAAATCACGAATAGAAATCGCCGTAGAAGTCGTTACTGTTTGCGGGAAAGTGCCCGTTTGAAAGTCAAAAGAGTCGGTGAATCCATCATTAAGCTTTAATTCCCCTGAGAATATCCTGAAATTGTAATCAGGAGTTAAATTGCTGAGGGTGAAACTAAAAGCATTTCCAGTATCAAAAACCGTTGGGAAAGTATAGCTAATATCCTGCCCCGAAGTCATTATGGTTAAATCTACGTTAAACGAATCACTCGTATTGAAGTAAAAACCGTCATACTTTCCATTAGTCTTCGGATACTGAGCTATATACTCGTCATTTATTGAATAGTTATAGCTTCCAGTTGAAATATTTGCTGAGATACTAAATTGATTGTTAGACGTATACTCGTAGGTGTAATTGCCTTCCGGGTCTAAAATTCTTCCGCCCGAAAAAATAAATGATAGCAACGGGGCGGAATCTCCACTCAAGGAAAATTCCGACAAGCCCGACACATTAGAGAATGAAAAGACTCCTTCAAAAGATAGCGCATCTCTTTGTGCTATTGACCTTGTTTTGAAAGAATTTATTAGCATTAGCGGGAAAAGCTAGGAGAAATACGGTTGAATACCTCTTCTTTTTGCGGCGGTTTCGGCGGGCGAGTAGCGTAACTATAAGTAGTCGTTAAACCTTTATCGTCATAATTTATATCAAATCCAACCAAACCCTTTTCCGGGGTTAAAATCCCAGAAAATGAAGGAGCCAACATTCCGGGCACGGAGAATTTGAAGGTCTTTCTCACATTGGATACGGTTGCGGTGGCTAAATCTGTCGCTCTTAAGGCCGCATCGTAATCTTCGACTGTTATTACTGACCCGCTACCGCTCGAATACGGCATCAACAAATTAGTAACAACAGCATTTGTGGTATTATCAAAATATGTATCAATGTCCGACGTTACATCCAAGGTCGAAAAGTCAATCGCACTTACATTTCCGGGGAAATCGGCTATTACAGGGGGATCTTTATCAATAACTCCTGCCAAAACTTTCTTAGCTCCCGGCATTACGTATCTATTATTAAATTGATAAATAAAATTTGTTTGATAAGCCGCATAAGATGGGGTTGTAATAAAAAAATTCATCATCTGAGGCGGCGGAACAGTGGCCGGATCTGTATCGGCGGGCGTAAAACTTATTTTTAGAGTATCACCCTTAACAGTTCCAACTAAACCCTTCGGCCACTCTTGGTCTGTTCTCTGTCCCGGCCCCAAACAGCGGTTAAAGTCGCAAACTTCAGATACGAAATCCTGTTCGCAAGATAATTGGCAGGGCGTTGCTGAAGTAACGGCTCCCGCCCGGACTTCCTTAGTATTTACTCTGTCAGCAACGAAATTTATATTAACTGTATTAGCTTTGATTGCAAAGTATGACAAGACATCTTTAACGTCTTTTATTCCATCAACCGGGTCTACAGTAATATCAGAAAACTTCAAAAAGTCATTATTCAGCTTATTTAGATTTGCAAGACTATAAACATTTAGATATTGCCCTCTTCGATTTAAGAAATTCGCGGCATTGACCGTCATCGCACCATAGTATCCTAAATAGTTCGTGACGATAGTAGAAACCGGGTAAAGATTTTGGGAATAAATCCCTTCCATTAAGGAGTAATAACTCGGGAAAGCATTAGGGAAAACATTTCCAGCCTTATAAAATGTTTCAACGTCGTCCGAAAATTGAGCATTAAAGTCTACATCTAAAGAGTTTCCAGCGCAATACTTCCTCTTCGTCGGAGAAAATTGAAAATTGACACAGTATTGATTAATGAAGTTTTCACCAATAGCCTTTTGAGTTAGAAATAATTTTTCTAAAAATCCCTTATATGTATTTGCTGTAGCGGCCTGCTTAAGCTCCACTTCCCCCTGTGACGTTGTTCCAAATATTCTAGCCGATCTCTTTAAGGCATTAGCCCTTTTTCGCTCATCAGTAAGGGTAGAAGTATCAAAAGAATTTTTTGTCTTGAAATTGTAATAGAACCACAAAGTATTACTTAAAGTTGCTAATATGCAAGAGGTATAAAATTCGTCGTAAGTGTTATATCTTCCCGTAACTGGATCGGAAGGAAGACTCATTATGTCCGCCAGTCTTAATGGAGAGAATCTAGCCTGATTGTAAATAGTTTTGCTATAGTTGCGAACTTTCGCATCTTTGCGATAAATCGTCGCGTGATACTTACGATAAGTCCCCTCTAAACTCGCACTTTCATCCATTGTTTCTATAATTGGAGAGGTTGCGAATCCAGTTAAGTCGTCCGCCGCCTTAATTGTATTTTTTATAGTTTCAATGTTTAAGACTGGATTACGGAGATTTATTCCGATAATTTCATTCGGGAGAAATCCATAACTAAAATCAAATCCATAATCATTTCCCCAACTTTGTAAAACACTTCTTAAAGTTCCTACATAATTACGTCTTAATTTATTATCCCCATCTGGCAAAGAAGGGATTATTTGAGCCGGGCCTGTTGGTGGAACAATGGTTCTTTGAGAGATGATAAAGCCAAACTCCTTCATTGCATCCTTCAATTCCTTGAAAGAGTAAGTTACCGCGCCTGAAGAGCAAGTTGATTGGCTAAATTCTTCGGTTCCCACTGCCATTACGCCGCCGTCTCCAATATTCCCAAATTTGAAAGCAGGATTATTTACAACGGCATCTCCCGGAGGGTTCGGCCCCCAGCCGTTATAAGATACAACCCTTGTCGTAGTTAATCCGGGTAATAAAGTTAAACCTACTGCTGGAGCAGCGGGAGCGACCAAATTACTTCCAGCCGCGTCAATCATCTTTAAAGCCGGGCCATTAACTGTGACAACCAAAGCTACGGCATTTGTGTTTAGTCCGTTATTTTGATTCGTGGGATTTGTATAATGGAAGACTGACTGCTTTGCTCCGAAATTTCCTCGCTCAAGAACGGCAACCTTTCCCTTTAATCCGTAACTATCTACCGAGCGATTAATTGTCGTAGTTAAAGAACGAGGGGTTGATGAACCGTTGCAGGACTCGCAAACTATTGGGATTTTAGCGTTTAAGATAAGGGTTTGAATGCCCTTTCTAGTATGTTCATTAGCTAAACCAACGTAAACTCTATCTAAGTTAATTGATTGGTCGACATAAGTAACATTTAATACCGTTCCGCCATCGGGAGTTTGAGTTTTTGAATAGGCAAACGGAAACATATTCACGCTTAACGATTCCCCGATTTTAATCAAAGTCGGAGCAACATTAACCTTCAGGTCCGCGTCGGTAATAGCATATCTATTATTTTCGTTCATTATACTCAGGATTAACTGAGTAGAACCGGAACTATAACCAATCGACATATTGGCCGAAAAGATAAAGCCGCCCCAAGCCTGACCTTTAGGGTAAGTTCCAACTTTAATCTGTTCTATGGCACGGTAAGGCATTTCAGATTATTATAGGTTAAATGTCCCAAAAATCGTCATTGTTATCATAAATTACATTCGTAAACCGATAAACGTCATTAGTAAGTCTAATTGAGCAAGAATTAGTCTGGACAAAGCTTTCTGTTTCCTTCAATCTCTGTCCGTTCAACCAAACTTGAGCCATCGCAAATTTATAATCCGACAAATCTACGTTTCCCGTCTTAATTTGGTAAATATCGTCGCGGCGAGGAGCAAATTGCAAAATTCCGGTAGCTAAATTCTCAATATTTAATAAGAACAAGTCGGTTCCCGCGCCCGTATAATTCATTCCCGAAATCAATTTCTGACCATTTAGATAAACGTCTTTTTCGGCGTCAACTCCACCAATATGCAGAGTTCCCGACCCTGAATTATAATACTCAAAGCGGCTTTTAGCTCCCGAAATTATGTCATAGAGGGAGCCGTCCGCCCCATTAAATCCCGGAGCCGAAACAAACAAATCACTTGCAGAATAATCAATCCCACTCTCTTGATAGGCACCATTTAAGTAGATATTTGAACCAATATTCTCATTTCGGAAAACTTGAAAAAGCGGGTCAAAATCTAAATCTAAGTTAATATCAGCTACCGGCTCTCTGTAAGCATAAATTTCAAAAACATCATCTGAGTCAATTCCGCCGTCATAAACTATATTTGATTTAGAATAGGCTAGTAATTTCGCATAATCATAAGAATCTTGAGCCGGAATAAGCGTCTCCGTCGCGACTAAAATCGCGTCGCCCGTAACGAAATCGATAGTATCTCCAATTAAATAGCCTGTAATTTCGTTGGTTTGACAAAGGGCGATGTCACTGCCAACTTTTTGCGGCACCAATAACGCTGCTGTTTCATAATCTGTAACTCCAACTCCGACGATTCCCCCGGTATTGTAAATAGCTTGAATTACCGGAGTAGAATAGCCAGACCCATTAACGATATAAGCATCAACAAACCCTGTAACGAAAAACGCTTTAGAAAAAGAATTTTTCGAAACTTGATTCAGGGCTTCGTCAAAATACAAAAACTCATTAAAATAGCCTGAAAGTCCGTTATAGCCATAAGAAGGAGTAAATATCCCTCCTAAATACCAATTATTTTGGGCTGAAGAGTTCCCTACCTCAAATGATATTAAATTATGAGTTGATTGAGGGTAATTATGATAGGTTAATTCAAAGTTGTTTTCATTCTTAGCTAAAGACACAACTGCCCCATCAGCAATTTCATCGAATAGTATCTGGTTGGTTTTCGCAGAGGAATACCAGTTTTCAAATACTAAACGATTTGATTTATTTAACCCTAGCAAGAAGCCATTGTCAGTTACGGCGTCTTTGTTAGCTAAAAGCACCGCTAATTCGGCAGAATTATTATCACAGTGATTTAACGCCTCAAAATCCAAGAAAACCGTCCAGCTAGCCCCGGATAATTGGTATCCAACTCTAAGTAAATCAGTATAACTGAAGACGCTTACTCCGTTCGCCCCCGATACCGGGCTTTCGCTGTAACCCACCGATAAACCGGGGTATTTATTAGCCAATAAGCAACTTCCGCTGAAATGCTCTTCAACCGCGTAAAGGTCATTCCACAGGATTTCGCCGGACCCGCTACCGAAGGAATAATGAATCTTTAAGCTAGAGTCATCAATCGAACTCCGCTCCATGAAAGTATTTAATACGGTAGAATTCATTGTGATTATACAATATTGATAAACGGTGGCTTATCAAAGGAGAATTCGCGGCGGCGGCTTATGTTATGAACAGAACCGGAAACAAAAGATTTACTTTCACCCTCTAAAACAAGGTTAATTGGGTTATCTGTTGCCGGGGTCTGTGCTCCCGTAAAAATATATTCAACTCTTTTTAATAGCTTAGTTATTTCCAAGTCGCCAAAACTTGTTGAACCGATATAAGACCCTTCAGCAGTTACGTTAATTCTTTGGCGATTGTTAATTTGGGCGTTGTAAGACTGCCACAAGCCGGTAACAAGGCAAGAAGAGCGCGGAATTATCGTTTGAACTGGAAGAGTAATATCAACCGACCAATTAGCATCAATAAAACCCGTAATATGGTCTTTATCTGAGAAAGTCGCGCCAAGTTCAATCTCTCCTTTGTAGGGATTCTCTTTTTTGGAAAGCTTCATAGCTTTATTATTAAGGCTGAACCCTCCTCCCAAAGACGAGTAAAAATCCCTAGCGAAAGAATGCAAGTAATTTTCCACCCCAATATCGCCACTAATGATATCTATTCCGTTAACACAATTTGTTGCATAGTAATAACCAGAAACATTCAAAAAGCGCTGTTTTACTGGCCCCTTAGCTTTAATTACTCCATTAATATCAATATCCGTAACTTGAGTCACATTATCGAATTGATAACTCTGGGTGTAATCAAAGTAAGTGTGAAGAGTATCATCAATGAAACTTATTTGATATTGAGCCTTATTAGTATTAACTAAATTAAAATTAAAAGAAACCGGGGCGCGATTCAATGAAGTATAAAGCCTCGACTCATTAGCCGCCAAATTATAAAAATCAATGGCATTAATTAGAAACCCAGTAATATTGCAATTGGGAGCGCATTCTTGTTCAGCAGATACGCTAACTGTGGTGTAATCCTCTGCAATACCACTCGATATATCAAAGTTATACTGCGTAACTGTCGACGTGATTCCAACCCCCGTCATCCCGACCTTGTAAAGCTCTTCAATTGAGTAGCTTCCCGCCGCATTGTTCGCGCTCCTCGTTGAGCTAAACAGCTCCAAATCGCCGGTTCCGATGTTAGAATACCGCCCGAAACGCCCGCTAATAAAAGTTCCCGCCCCTGCGAACGATTCGACAAAGGCTTTCGCTTCTCCGTAAGGACTTCCAGATAAATTGATGCCCTGAGCGGAGATTTTATGACTAATATCAACTACGCCGCCGCGTCCTTCTTGAAAGCCCCATTCATTGCTTGGATTTATAACGCCGGAGCCAAAATCATCAACCTTGTAACATTCTAAATCTATCGTATATGAGCCTACACCCATCGCCCACGAGGGAGCAAAACTCACATTTCTAACGACACAAGAATAACCAGTAAGTAGAATGTCTTGGCCGGAGACAAAAAATTCCTTAAAATCTCCACTAAATACATTTAGTAAAGTATCTCTAGTCAAGTCTATATTCCCGGTAACAAATCCGTTTAACGAGAAATCATAGGTCTGATAAACATAATTACCCTCGATATTAGAGCGCACCGATTCACTCACAAAAGGTGAGGGAGTCAATATCTGGTCATTATATTTAACTAAGACAGCCATTTAGAAGATTGTTATGGAATTAGAATTTGAGCTAAATTGCCGGTTTTATTAAAGATATATTTATACTCTAATGTAGCGGTTAGCTCCCGATTGGAGTTAATAGAGGCCGAGGCTCCCGAGAAAAAGGCAGCGTAAATAGTATTAGTCGCGCCCAACTCCGCGAAAACCGCAATACATTTCCCAATTAAGAGAGGTTTAAGGGTATTTAAATAAGTAGTGGGGCTTGGAATCTGGTAAAAAACGTTTTGGCCCGCCGTTCGCGGCAGAGTCACGTTCATAGTGACAGTGCGGGTTGAAATATTCACATTATGCCCGCGAGCGTTCTTATAACCTGATTTACCCGGAATTGTATTCGGCAAGACATATTCTTTGTGATATAGCTGCGCGGGTGAATCGCTCACATTTACATCTACTTTTCTAAAGGGAGATAGAACCAAAACGCTTTGGTCATTCGTAAAACAAACTTGATAATTAACCTCTTTTCCAAGTTTAGCTATTGTGACATTTTTATTTTTTAGGTTAAATCCCGCAGGCATTAGACCAATAATTGCCGCCAATCGAGCGGTATAAATCGGAGTTCCGTTAAACGAGATACCCTTTTTGCCGAAAGAACGGATTTGCCCATCATAACAAATAGTCAATACATCTGAATCTTTACTTCTTAGGCTAGTTTCCTCAATGAAATATCCATTAACAACGTCTATACTTTTATTGTTGGAGTAAGTGACAGTGTAAGTAGCCTTTTCACCACCGATGTCAATACTTTTTAAAACAGAAACCGGCTGCGGAAACAGACTCTCGATCTTTGGTGAAACCGCAATGGCGTCAGAAGCATAATCTTGTATCCGATTAAAAAAATCATTACACCGGGTAAAAGAGCCGCCGATTTCAGTCGTAAGAGCCGTTGAAAGCGCGGGGTAATCTACTAAACTCAATATCTCTCCAGTTTCAGTTACATCAGTATTTCCCGCTTCATTTAAAGTGAATTTGGTATTAACCGTTACGGTATAATCTGTTGAAGGATTTTTTTGCGATAAAGTGTAAGTTTTGGTAAACGAACATTCAGAAGTTATGGTATTATAGGACTCAGTATAGAATTTGCGGCCATTTCGGTTGTAAACAATTGAATTACCTAAGTCGGGAATTGCCGTGTCATAATTAGTCCCAGTAAAAATCGCATTGGCGATATCTTTCGCGGCATCAAGAGGATTAAAAGAATTAGAATGCTTAAGTAATTTGACCCGAATATTGTGAGTATATTTGAAATTACCATTTTCCTCTACTGAACTGCTTAATTCTTCTGAAAAGGAGTCAATATATTTAAGGTTCGGGATGGTAGAGGTAGTAAAGTTAGTTAAATCGGTATTTCCTTCTACGAAAATCTCAATAGTAGCGTCGAATTTCCGAATTCCAGCATCTAAGCCTCTTTGACCCACTCCCGCACCAGCCGGTTTTTGGACGGAAAGAATGCGGCCAGTCCCGAAATTGACACCATTTATGGTAATAGTCTCTAAATGCCCGGTAGAAGTCGGATTAGGAGGATTTCCGTAGCCACTTACTTGAATATTTCTAGTCGTGCGCCAACGGCCAGTAGAACCTTCACCAAAGAAGTTTCCACTTTGACTTTTACCTACTAAACTTACACAATTAAGAGCCATATATCCTTATGCCGAATCTATTATTACTTAATTAACCGGGAACCGTTGGAGTTCTGACATTTGCCACGTCCGCCCTTTGTTGAGGCATATTTTTCACAATAGCGTTAATTTCTTCTCTAATCCCTTTGGTCACTTGGGAAATCATGTCGTTAATTACTAATTGCTGTTCTTCACTGAATTCGACATTCGCACTCTTAACGCCTAAGTTACCGCCCATAGTGACATTTACATTAAGCTCGGATTTAGTTTGGGCGGGCTTCTCTTCGGGTTTAGCAGAGTAAGGGGCATTATTACCATTATTTTGAGCCGCGCCACCTTTAATTCCGCCTAAAATCTGTCCATATTGAGCCGCGCTTGTGCCACTGGCTCCATTCGCAGAATTAGAAACATTTAAGGCAATGCCCTTTTTCTGAGCATCACTTAGTTTTAATCCACGTTGTTCATAACCCTTAATAATAGATTCAGTATTATACTGGTTAATTGCGCGGGATTTTAAGTCGCTGAATTTATCTGCCCCTTCTTCGTCTCCATTCTTTCGAGCGTAATGTTCATTAGTTTTAGCAGCTTTAACTCTATCGTAAGCAGGCATCTTACCCCAATTAGCCTGAAACTCATTTTCTTTTGATATTTCTTCAGGAGTATAAGTTCTCGCTTCGGGATTGAGCCAGCCTTGGTCAACTCCTGTCGGAGGAAGAGGGGCGGTATTGTTTGAAGGCTGTTTCCATTTTTTTGATTTAGCAAGCTTATATTCGCTTATATCTCTTTCAAAAGCTCCTTCGTTTTCGTCGGCTCCATAAATAGAATCAGCCATAGCAGTCCCGGCTGTGCGACCTATATTAGCTATAACTCTTCTAGTTTCCCCGAAAGTAACTCTATCAAGACCGTATCCCAGTGCGTTACGGGGTTTTCCCTTGTATGGATTTCTCGGGTCGCCACCAATTCCCCAGTCTAACTGGCCCTTTTCTTTCATTTTCCGAACCTTGGCAGGGGTAAGTCCAGCATTTTTATAAGCCTCTCTCTCTTGTCCTTGAGCTTGGATAGCTTGTCCGCCTCTATAAATTGCGGTTCCCGCCGAAACCGCCGCCCCCGCTACAGCGGCCCCAACTCCGGTTGCTGAAGCAGCGGCAGTTAAACCCGGAACCAGTCCAGCTAAAGCCAATCCTCCAAAAGCTTGCCCAACGGTTTCACTCGCAACTTGACCAACATCTCCCGCTTTAGCCCCCGCTCCATAACCTCTCATTCCTTTTGATAATTCGTAGGCTCCGTAAATTCCAGACGCCACACCTAATGCTCCTCCGACTCCAATTTTAGAAGCTCTAGTTTTAGCTAAAGCATAACCTGTCTGAGTCGCACCTCTAAAGGTATTCGCTTTTCTGAAATTTTCAGCTAATTGAATATTCTGAGGAGTAGTATTCTTTAATAGGGAAGATTGTTGTGGGATTTGGGCGAGAGGTAAACCTCTATTGGCTCCAGCCATTGAAATAGGATAGCTTAAAGGTCCGGCTGCGGCTTTTGTCGGAGGAAAGGCTTGTCGGCTCATATCAACCATTCCGCCACCCGGAATTTGAACGGGTAACGGAACAGTTGGACTAATAGGCATTAGCGTGGCTCCAAATGGAGTTCTCGGAGCCGAAAGGGGTAAAGGCGTGACACTTTTAGCTGAAGTCGGAAAGTCTCCATAATTAGCAGAGCCTATAACTCTAGGACTACCACTCGGAACGACAGGTCTGACCGATTCGGAAATTGCGGAAAGTCCGCCCGGTTCAACGACAGAAAGAGGAGGGCGACCTACTCCGCTAACCTGCTGCATTCTTGAGATTGGATCAATGCCGCCCTGTTGAGATGGAAGACCTGTAATTGGGAATTTGCCAAATTGAGGACCAGAGCCACGGATAGGCGAAGAAGAAAATCTTCCCGATGAAGAACGAGAGGCCAAAGAAGCTCTTCTTCTAGCCATTGCCTTTAGTTGCAACTGTTTAGCTTTCCAATTCTCGAAATTATCAGAAACCTCATCCGCTCCAAATCCAATTGGATATTGAGCCTGTGGACGAATGCTCATTTTCCAGTCCATCGGTTTTCCAACGCCAGATTCAAAACCTTTCGGAATAGATTTTACAGAGGTTCCTGTTAACTTAAACCCTTCGGGAGTATCAATTCCCTGTAAGCCCTGCTTTTTAGCCAAAGCAATTGCAGCGGGTTTAGTTAAGATAACCTCTCTTGTTTTTAGAGCTTCATTTGTTAACTGATTTTCTAAACCTTTTTCTCCTAGTCCAAATTGTTTAAGTTTTTGAAGCTCTTCAGGAGTCCATCCACTCGCCCCAAATTCCATCTTGCCCATTTCCTGTCTATGCAAGAATCCAGCAAGGCTTCCCGGAGGAGGGCTAATAACAGGTTCACGAACGCCCGGCAGATAATTAACGCTTTCAGCAGAATTATAAACAAGATTACCGGCGCGTCTAATATATCCTGGATTATAACCACCCGCTTTAGCCATGCTCTTTTCAAATCCGGCGACTCCAATAGGAATATTGCCGCCCGCTCGCGTATTCGCGGTTGTAATAGCTTCCGTGGAAACCCCGCCCTTAATAGCTTTTAAGGTCTGGTCCAGTGAACCCAAAATCTTCGTATTCTCCGCCAAGGTCGCATTGAGCGTTACAAAGGTAGAATTACCCGCCAAGACATTAGCGAAAGTCTGCGCCGCACTGCTCATTTGCCCGCCGAAAGACTCGTTTATCGCCTGTTGCAAGGCGTTTTGAAGCCCGTTCATCTGCTTCTCCATTGCGGAGTCGCCTGTCTTTAATTCCGCCGCAATCTGAGTTCCCGCGATTTCCCTCGCTTTAGCCAAATTCGGCACAGGAAGTTGTAAGCCAGACCCCTTAAATGCGCGATTCAAGTCTTTCTGACTCTCAATAATATCAAGGGCACGCTCTTCTGTCGCGGTTCCTAATAAACCAGAAACTCCCTTGTCATCCGCTTTACCGCCCGCCCCAAGGTAAGATTTAACCAAGTCAATCGCCCCTTGACCCTTAAATATGCCGCTCTGCATTCCGAACTGTGCGCCGTAAATATCGCCAATTTGCTTAAACTTCTCGCCCCGGTCCATGAAGCTGCCTAAACCGCCGCCCGCTTTCAATGTCCGGTCAAAATCCGCACGTCTTATCGCAATATCGCGCTGAATCCCCGCAATCTTATTGCCCTCTTTTTGGGTCTGCTGAATGTCAACCAACTTCTCGTTAGAATCCGCCATTAACTTCTTAATCTCGGCGACATTCTCGTCTTTTCCGAGTGACTTAAATACGTCCATTGCGCCCTTACCAAGTCCGCCGATAGAAGTTTCGCGGCCAAACACACCCAATAAATCGGACTGTCCTTTTCGGAGGTTCGCCGGAACGTCGCCTACGCGCGAAAGGTCAATCTTGTTAAACAGGCCCATTATCCGCTCGCGCATTCCTGTGAAAACTTCAGAAACCTCGCCCGTGGCCTTTAACTGATTCGCCGAGACTTGCGCCCGGTAATTCGTCGCGGCCATTTGATTCGGCGAAGAAGTCTCGCCCATCAATGAGCCTAATCCTTGAATTTCTTCATTAACGCCCGTCGCCCGCATTAAGCCTTGTCGCCCGGCAATTCTAATCCGCTGATTCGCGACATTCCCAATCGTTTCAAAAGTCTGTTTAACAGCATCTCGCGCACTCTTTAAGCGTTTTTCGATAGAGGCAGTTTGCTCAATAATGGCCTGCCGCTTCGGCGTCATCGCCTCGAATTTCGCGGCGTCAGTTTCTTTCTTCCCGGCCTGACTTACTAAACGGGTCTTAACTAGGCCAAACTCATCACTGACCATCCGCTTAATTTGCTCAATTAAGGCATCGCTTAATCCACCCTTTTTGAGCGCACCGAAAACATCTGAACCAAGACCCGCCGCACCGCCCGCATTTTTAAGCCCTTCTTTACCCATTAACTGAAGAAGAGTGTCCGCGAAATCATTAAGCTTTTGTTCGCCGAACTTAGTGCCGAACTGACTAACCTCAAGAAGATTACTTCCGTCGTTGATTAGATTCCTCGCCGGGTTTCTATCATTGAAAGTCTTAGAGAGGAATGAGCCTAATTCCTTGTCTTCAAGAATCTTGCTATTCTCTTTCGAGTATTTCCGGCTAATGTCGTTTATCTGTTCAAGATTCGTCGCCCCCATTAACTTCTCTTTTAAGTCATCGGGGAAGTCAGCCAAGGTTTCCGCGAGCTTGTTTTGGAGCTTGATTATATTTTCGGAGGAAGTCTTGCCATCCAGATAAGCATTGGAAAGTTGCTCTAAAGTCTGACTATACACACCGAGGCCGTCGCCAGCTTTTTGGAGTTTACCCTTCAGAACTTGAGCTTCTGCGTCTAAGGTATTAAAAGAGTTTTTTGCTTGTTTTAAGATGGATGCAAAGGCAATGGTTGCGCCGATAGCAATGGCGGTGGGACCACCTCTAGGGCCGCGAAGGAAAGTTGCGGCAGTTAATCCAGTCGAAACGCCTTCGCCGATACCCTCTGCGGCTCTTCCCGCGCGAGTTTCTTGCCCGCCGAACGCCGCCGAAACAGCGGGAGCGGCAAAACTAGTCGCAATTGCGCCGCCAAAATACTTAGCTGAATGGTCCGGGTCATTTGAATTACCGATAAAAGATTCGCGGAATTTCTGCCAAGCGGTCGGACCAGCCGCCATTGCCGCCGCAACTATTTTCGGGTCTAACTTCGGGATGAAATTAGGGATAGTAGAACTTCCGTGAGTCTTGGGATTTAGCCCCATTGATTTCGCCCGCTGAACTCCCTGTCCCAAACCAAGAGGTTCGTCGCGGAGATTATAGACACCCAAACCATTTGGATTACCGGGGCTTCTTAATTCAGAATGAGAGCCAACACGAATTAGGCTTGGATTAACCGATTGAGATTCCCGATAAATAGACTCTGAGAGTGAAGAAAAATTAGGGACTGAACTTGCTCCCCGCTGACGAATTACTTCAGGTCCACCCCGTTTAATCGCCCCCGAATAAATCCCTGCCTTTGTCGCCCCTGAAGCCAGCACTGCTCCTGCATTACTCATCGAGGCTTCAACTTGAGCCAACCGCATCAAATCTTTTGTAAAAGCCGCCGTCGCCTCCGCCAAAACCAAAGTTGACCCCGCCGCCGTCTTATTCGCCGCACTGATTCTATCCAAATATTCGGGGTGAGTCTTCAGCCATTGTGCGGCCTGTCCCTCTACCGTGCTTAAGTTATGAAAAGCCGAAGCCAGCCCGCTCAAAGTCTTTAGCGCATCGCCGCCTTGGTCTTTTAACTGCCGCATTAACCGAATGAAGACAATTAAGCCGCCAATTAAAACCGGCCCACTTAAGGCATTCGCCGCCCCTTGGAACATTATCTCCAAAGCCTTACCCAGCCCGGTCTTGCCCTTCTCGTCAATGTTGTTCGCGACACCCTCTAAAGTCGCGTTCATCCCTTTCAGCAAACTCTTACCTAAAGGAGAAAATACATTCTCACCGACGCCCGAACCTACCTGAGTAATATTAGTCTTAAAACGCTCAAATAAAGCACCGAGAGTCTGATTCAACTCCGCCATTCTCTTAGTCGCATTACCGCTCGCATTTTGAGCAGTCTCTAAAGCATCTCCGTAGAAGGAAGTCTCTTTATTCAAGTCGCGGAAGAGCGCCTTGAGAATGTTAATCTGATAGATTCCGCCCACAATTTCCGACAAATTAGATTGCTGGGCTGAACTTAGAGTGTCATACTGTTTGGCAACTTGAACGAGAATATCGGCGAGAGGCTTAAGTTTTCCTTCGGCATCCTTGGTCGCAATACCTAAAGCTTCAAAATCTTCTAGGACTTTGGGACGCTGAGTGCGGGTAAAAATCGTCTTTAAGGCGTTACCGATCACAGCTTCACCGCGCGCTGTGGTCTGTTGGGCAGAAGTAATAGCAGCTATTAGTTCGTCAATCCCTAAACCGGCGTCGGATGCGACACTGCCCACACGCTTAATTGCCTCCGCCAAACCCGAAGCACTCACAGCGAATTTGGCATCTACACTTACCAATTTATCTAGCAAGGACTCGGACGTAAGCAATGCGTCATGACTAGAGTTAAGCGCCGCCGTAATGGCTTCTACTGCACTAACTGCGCCAATTCCTGAAATTCTAACCAACTGCATTGCACTGGCCGTGCGTTTAAGAGTTTCTGTAACTCCAAGACCTTGACGGGCTAGCTCCTCTGCTGCATCCGCAACTTCTCCGAAACTAGACGAAGTATCTCTTGCAATCCCAAAGAGCGACGAACCAAATTTAGCAAACTCAGACTTACTGGCTCCTAAAATGGAGTTAATACTTGTGAATCTTTTCTCCACCTCGATTGTGGAAGTGACCAACTCTTTAATGGCCCGAATTACTGTAAACATCGCTCCGGCTGACGCGCTGAAAGCAAGAACTCTTGCCGTGCTTGCGGAAAGGCTCTTATCGAACATCCCTAACTGTCCTCTAATTTGCCCTAGCGCCCCCGAAAATTGGTCATTCGCCTTTAAGTTTAAGGTATAAGGCCGTGAGACTACCTTTTCAATGCTAGACCTTAGCATTGATGAGTCCAAATCCGCAATTACCGTAAAATCCGCGTTAGCCATATAAACTTAGTCCGTAATCCTACCCTTAATTACAGTTAATAAGGGTAAGATTTGTTGATATTTTTTACGGGACCGGCAAATTTGACAGGCAAGAAACTGTAATGTATACTGAATAAGTAGCGCGGATAATTGAAATCACTATTTTGATTTCTTCTACGGAGCCGTTAAGAACGGTCTTTTGCTCCGCATTTGCTTATTCAAACGTAGAAGAAATCTATATTATGAAAATAAATAAAATCTGGACAGAGCAAGAGATTCAATGGTTGACAGAAAATTATGCTATTTTAAGTAGGAAAGAAATAGCGGAAAAGCTCGGAAGAACAATCCCCTCAATTTCATTTAAAGCTCAGACGCTCTTTATCAAGTCCAGCAAAGCCGTTAAACCTTGGACAACTGAAGAAGAAGAGTGGCTAAGAAATAATTACTCTATTTTAAAGCCAAAGAAAAGTGCAGAAGTCCTTGGCAGAACGAGAATAGCCGTTTTAGGGAAGGCAACTCAATTAAAAATTAAGGCTGAATATGCAGCAAAAAATCCAGCTTGCAAAGTTTGCTGTAAATGTAAAATTGAAAAACCTTTTGAACTTTTTAGTAAGAGTAGCAAAAGGAAAAACGGGGTCGGTTCCGAATGTTTTGAATGTCGGAAGGCATACCTTAAAAATTACCGCTCCTTAAATAAGGAGACCTTAGATATAAAGCAAAAAGAGTATTATGAATTAACGAAAGAAAGGGATGAAAATAAAAGAAAAGCGTATTACCAAGAAAATAAGGAAAGAATAAAGGCCCGAGTTAAATTATATGCGGGAAATAATAAGGAAAAATATAACCAGTATATGAATGAACGGAGGAAAAATGATATAAATTTTAGACTGAGAAACTCCCTTTCAGGTCGAATCAGAGTTGCTCTAAAAAGAGCAATGGCAAGAAAAACAAATAAATCTTTAGAATTGGTTGGCTGCTCTACTCAAGAACTTAACACTTATTTAACTTCTCTATTCGAGCCTCAAATGACTTGGCAGAACTACGGGCTGCTTTGGGAGATGGACCACTGTATTCCTTTAAATCTTTTTGATTTAACAGACCCAGAACAACAAAAGCAAGCCTTTCATTTCACAAATATCTTCCCGCGATGGACGACAACTGAAATTGCTGAAAGGAATGGGAGCGATCAAATCGGAAATTCCAATAAGCAAGACTTATTAGTGGATTGTTGTCATTACCATCTGCTCCAGAACCCCAGCTAGCTACCTCTGATTATGCTTTGAATCCCTCTTATTTTGTTCTATTTTTCCTAAGAGGATGCTATAGTTCGCATCAAAAAACAAAACAATCTTATCTAAATCGTCATAATTTTCAGGGGGGCTACTGTCTCCCTGCTCTAGTATTGTTCTATTTAATTTTCCATGATTGAACAGATCGCACTGATATAAAGAAAGTTCGACGATGGGGCGTCCATAAAATTTTTGGGCATCATCTCCCGCTAAAGATAGGCTATTTAGGAAAAATGGCGTGGTGGCTATCTTTTTTATATTCAATTCATTTACCGTATCACAAAACTCATTAAATATACTAAAATATATCGCTAAATCCTTAAAATCCAAATTATCAAACTCATCCTGATTAAATAACGGCTGTTTTAGCTCCTCGTCCTTAAAAAAAGAGATTTTAATTATCTCTTCCTGCGACTTCTTTCTTACGAAATACTCAGCACTGATGCGTAAATGAGAGTCCCTTTCCTCTGAAATTTTCCTTACTTCTTCTTTTCTCTGATTTATAATCTTGAGTAAATCTTCGACTTGTTCACGAGACACAATTTTACGTTGCTCTGCTTGTAAGTCCTTAATAGAGCTAATTGATTGCCAGTAATTTTCCTCATCCTTCTTCTCCCAAATTCCTCTACTATCTAATGCAATTAATACTTCTTTTTCAGACGGAATACCTTGGGCCTTTAGCTCTTCCAAGATAGTATCATTCTTATTCTCTAAAGCACCTAAGTCAATCTCCCTCAAGTGCTTAAGATAACAGAAGGGTTTCTTAATTACCGAATAGCCAGCTACTATGTCCCTATAAACGCGCCTGCAATCCTCAATTTTCTTTATCTGCACTCAATGCAAAGTTAATTATTAGGCTTTAGGAGTTTCAGTCTTACTTTCAGCTTCTTTAACCGCCGCCGCTAAAGCGTCTTCAGCAATCTTGTCGGACGGACCTAACTTAAATTCCTCACTAACTCTTTGAAAGTCAGATTCGCTGGATATCTGACCGCTATACCATAACCCCGTAAACCACAAAAAACGCTTAGTGATTTCGACCATAAACGGGTCGTTTTCCTCCTCAAACTCATCATACTTAGCCATTCTGTCCGAAATAGAACCGGGGCCAAAAAACGGCACATAATTACCATCTTTTTCAACATAAGCCAACTTAAGAACCCACCAAAAGATAGTCTTTTCTTCGGCTTTAGTCTCAGCCGTATGCTCATAAAGCGAATTTTGCCCAGAGATGATACTGTGCAATTCCGACCGTGCCATTACAAGTGCCTGAGTGGTCTTCTCGATTTCCTTGTTCTTTTCTTCCGCCGTAAGTCCATCAAGGTTAATTTGGATTCTTGCCAGTCTTTCCTCGTCTTTAAGAATGCCCGCGAGCAAGATAGAATACCGGACCTTTTCCGGCTCACTCATCGAACCGCCGTCATTGGCATAGCGTTTAATAAGCTGTTGCCGCGTCATCAAGCCTTTATTGATAACATATTCATTCATCAGCCCGGCGTGAAAGATTTCGGCCTCTTCCTTAAGGCCGCGCCCCGGCTTCAAGATACCAAAATTAACTGGAACTTGTTCCTTAACTTTCTTAACTACCTTAACCTCTTGTCCATCGCGCATCTCAACTTCAGTCTTTTCGACCTCTTGAGTCTTGGACGCCGTAAACTTAAATACAAATTTCAAATTACTCATATATCTTAATCCTTATTACCTTGGTGTGTATTATAACCTTAATCTAGTTTATTGTGGTTTAATTCGACATCCACAAAATCAAATAGTTTCTCTATCTCTCTGATTGAGTCATTACCCTTATCAAGAGTTTTCTTGCGGACGTTTCCCATGACGGAAGTATCCCACCAAGCTAATTGCTCATAAATTTCGGGTGAAATCTTGTCTTTATTGCGGATAAGGCGAGATAGATACTCTTGGTTTAAATCGGAACAAACCTCTAATTGCCCCTTAAATAGATTGGTTACAATTCGCCGCACGTTGGCGAGGACGAATTTCTTTACCTGCTCCTGATTTAATTCCGTATTACCTTGTTCCATAAACTAATTATAACTCAATTTAATTAACTTAACTAAAAGTAATAAGACTAGCTAAAGCTAACATTATTCGCGCTACACTGAAAACTCACATTGTAAGTTGCCCCCATTGTCCCGACCGCCTGATTAACTCCCGATGAAATAACTTTAATATCAGAGAAAGTAGTATTAATTCTGCCGAAATCTATACAACTTATCGACCCAATTTCGCCATTCATAGCTTGAATATTAACCGTCGCAGTTCCAAGCGGCTCTCCAAAAAAGGAAGTCGGATAAGATAAAGAGCTAGAGTAAGACAGTATTGGGGAAACCGGAATATCCCAACTCATACTAACTTTTTGAGCTTGACCAGAGCCATTATTAATTTTTATATCTTCCGTCGAAACGATACCTGACATAAATTCTGGGCTTGAGCAACCTGACAGTGTCTCCCCAGTAGAAACGGCCCCTATAAAAGTCATGGAAGCATTAGGAACGGAATTAACCGCCGCCTCCATTTTAAAAGAGGACAAAAGAGCCTTATCTAAACTTCCAAAATTAGTCGTGACATTCTCTCTTACACTGCCCGATCTAGTATGATCCGTTAATTGTTTTATTAAATTTCCAAAATTATGACCGGGATAACATGAAATCTCGCAAGTGGCAGTTATTGGTTCACTCAATATTGAATAAAAGTTGTCATTGCCATATTCTTCTATCTGTTCATGAGCTGAATTGACATTGTAATTAAGAGACTGCGCGAAGACTCCGCTGTTGTTAATTTTGACGTTAGAAAAGCTATATAAAGTGCGCGAAATCATTATTTAAGGTTATTATAGAAGTTATTTTGATTTTACAAAGAAAAGAGCCGCCAGATTTCTCCAGCGGCTCAAGATTCCCCACGCCCAAATTTTAACTAATCTTAGCCTTCGCTAAAAATACAATCAATAGCTAATCCTTCCGTTACGGTATTAAAGGTTCCATTGATTTGACCTACCGCAAGGTTGTTTGAACGAGAAGCGATAGTAGCCCCAGTCCCCGCAGGACGATCTGGATCACCTAGCTTGAAAGTGAAATTTCCGATATCCACTTGGTTAACAAAGTTAGGATCGGTCGTTCCCTCAACGCTTATTGAAGCCGATCCCGGAGGGTTGCCAAAAAATTCCGCTCCGGTAGAGATAATGCTTCCAAGACAAGACATCGGTTCAATCGGAAGATCCCAAGAAAAAGATGCCTTTTGAGCACACCCCGACGCACTAACGCCCACCTGTTCCGTTGTTCTAATGGTCGTAATAGGACTAGTAGAGGAGTCTATAGGAGCGCCTGAAACGGCATATCTGCCAATAAAACTAAGCGTAACGCTAGGAATCGACCCGACAGACGCCTCGCCTTTAACAGAGGAAAGTAGAGCGCCGTCAAGTCCGCCAAGATTCGTTCTGATAGACGTTCCGCTGGGGATAATGGCTAAAGCCCCCTTTGTCAGGTGATCAAGTAAATTTCCTTCACTACCCGTGGGATAGATAGTAACTTCAAGGCTTACGGTTTCCGAAGCCGAAGAAACTCTTTGAAACGAAGTCCGGCCAAGAGCGGTTAGACTTTCTTTGGGGGTGTTATGTGACCAGCTAATTGACTGAGCAAAAAGAGGCGTAGGATCTCCTATTCCGTCATTCTCAATTGGATCAACCACCGTTACGAAACCTTGAGTATAAATCGTTCTTTGAATAGCCATAAATTATATTTGTTAAACTAGTTACCTTTAATTACAGTTAGAAATCTTCAAAATCTTCAAAATCTCTCAATTATCTTTAGGCGCGGGGATTCTTAAAGACGTGAACCTCAAAATCCACAAAAGCCGCAAAGATACTTGAGTTAATATCGTTAAATTCCGAACTATTACCCTTTTTAACTCTCGAAACGGTCACGTTATCAATAAATGCCTCAGTTCCGACATTTAATCCGGTAAAATTATAAGCAACGCCCGTATAACCTAAAGCCCCAAAAGGAGGGTTAATTAGATTAAAATAGGTCCGCGACATATCTTGCATGATTCCGCAAGCCGCATCTAATTCAAAAGCCGACTTAGAAATCACCACAGCCCGATAATCATTGATAATCTTATCCGTTCCGCCCAAGCAAAATGGCTCACTTGTTACGGAGTTAGTCTTAATGAAAATTGCCGGGGCAAAAACGGTATCGGCCTCGGTTGGGGTTTGAATTTGAGGTTTTTTCGGTTTTACCTCATATTTAGTGCCGAAAACGAGCTTTTCCTCGGTATCTTCAGTTAAATAGACGTTGAATTCCTTAACCGCGTAACTGCCGGTAATTGCCGATGATTGTGCCGATGTAAAATAAACGTGACCTAAATCATGGTTAATCGCCGCCAGCCCGTTTTGGCCGATATTACGGTAAGTTCCACCGACGAAAACGCCGCTTAATTGCGTCGCGCCCGTCAAGGAAACGTCGCAAACTAACTGCTTAGTCGGGGCGGCATAAGCATAATACCCATTAAATATATTATCAACTGCTTGAAATATACTTGAGTAATTGACGTAGGCCAAACCATCCTCACAGACTTGATGGTCAACATATAAGGCAAAACTATTTAATAGACGGTTATTATAATGAGCAATCATGGTTAATTTGTCCCTTTGCCGAACTTAGCTCGGAATCCCGCTATCATCGCCCCAATATAATCATTTCTTGTCTTGAAAGCCCCGCCGCGAATAGTTTGTTTGAGTTGAATACCTTGCCCGGATGCCGACCAATCAGGGCGAGAAGCAATCTTGAATGTCCCAGCCAAAAACTGTCCAAACCCTGAAATTCCGCGTGAAATCCCGGCTAGCCAACTTCTGCCGCCCTCCCAAGGCATCGGAGTCGCCGCATAAAGCTCTTTTAACGATGGATGAAAAATCCTATACTCAATTCTGGTTTTACTAACGATTTCCGGCTTCCCAAGGTAAGTATCTTTCTCTAAAATTGCGGCGACTTCTTGAACCGGCTCACTTCCTTTATTAAAACCGATAAATCCAAACAAATTCTTATTATCTTTACCATCTAAAGTATTAGAAATATTGCCGCCATCAGGATTCATCAATTCTTGAGATACCTTATGTTCTAAAAACTCCTTAATCAACCCTGATTTAGCCTCTACAAATTTTGCCTGAACTTTAACATCAACAGCTTGCCGCACCCTTTGAGAAGTTAAGAGTTTTGCGCGAATTTGTTCAAAATTTATCTGATTGGGCATTGAGAATCAACTTATATTACTTTTGAAGTTTTAGCTTATACCGATAAACATTATAATTGAGGAACGGGTCATAGATATCTTCACTAATCATCTCATAATTGTGATTAGCGATAATTATTGACTGAACTTTTACTCCATTTGATACATAATCGCGGAAATCTTGCAAAACTTGAATAGATACCGTCTCATTCGCAGCTTTTTGTTCTATTTCACTCAAAAATACCTCTTTGGGGTTAAGGTTATTATCAATTAAGCCTGAAAAGATGCCAGAAACGGGAGTATAAGTAAAATTAGCCTCATTTGAGCTATTACCATATTTCCATAAATCAGGACTATTACTTGCGACGACACTACGAATTGGCTCCTTAATTACTACGATTTCCTGCTTAAAAGTATCAAATAAATCAACGTAAGTAGAGGTTAAGCTACTAATCTGACTTGATGATAAAAGAGAGGGCATATTTCACTTAGTTCAGAGAAGGAAGAGTTGATTGAAGCCAAGTATCATCTCCGACAACCTGACGCGGAATAGCAAGGCGGCTCTTAAATCCATTAACCAATTTGTCTAGTTCAGTTTCCGCTTGACTTTTAGCCATTAAGATAGCTTTGCCGACCTCATTGCGATTCGTGAAAGTAACCGTGCGAGCATTATCCTTTACAGACAATAACATATTGTTGTTCATCGTAGTAAGGTTAGAACGATATTTCTTATCGTAGTAATAAACCAAAAACATCTGACAATAAACTCCAACCGCTTCTTCCGAAATTTCAATGCTATCTTTATCGCGAATTTCTAGATCCGATTGAACAGAATACGAGGTTAAAATGCGGGAATTAAGCTGCCCGACGCTGTTCCGAATCCAAAAAGACAAAGAAACTAGGGATAAGTCCGACGGCGAATCTAAATCCGTGTAAATTTTATTAGCAATGTCGGCGACAATCATATTTTAATTGAAATAAAGTATCTTTACTTGTAATTACAGTTTGAGTAGGTGGCAACGCAAAAAGCCCCGATTTTAGGCGGGGCTGAATTTTGCGATAATAAGTAATTACTTCGCCGCCGCCAAAATCTCTTGAAGAATCCGCCCCTTACCCAAATTAGTAAGAGTTTTAAGCCCTTTAACGAAATCTTCAAGGGTTTTTTGATTGCTGGCGTCTAATTGCAGAGTTTTACCCTGTTTAAGAGTAATGGCCCAGTCAAGGAATTGAAGAGCGTCTCCTTCGGGACTGGAAATCAACTGTTGGGCTAAAAGAACTCCAACAGTAACACCTTCAACGGGCTGGGCATCAAGGTCAAGTAGCGGTTTATTTAAGTCAAGAGTAATCATGATGAGTTAATTATAACTCGTCCAATTAGAACTGCTTAATTTTTCTAAAAATTTAGACCGAAGCTAAAACCTCTTCAGCAATATCCGCAACTTTCAAGTTATCCAGCGAGCCTAGTTTCGCGACATCTACACCAGTAATAGTAATGCCTTTTACTCCGGTTTTAAGAATATTAATCAATAAAGAATAAAGGTCTTTTTCGGTGTTCCAATTCTCAAACCAGCTATTAAAAGCCTCACCCTCTAAAGAAACGACCGCCACTGGGGCAATTTCTATTCGCGCCCCATTATCGTCAACGGGAACAAAAGATAAGACTGCTTTTGGGTTTTTAGACTGTTTGCCGGTAATATGAATTTCATCAGAGATGAATTTATTCACGGTGGCAAGGATAATGTCAGGAGTGTTAAACATAGTATTATTTATTGAAATTTAGTCTAGTTTGTCGCCAATTATAAAAATATCTGCCGTCGCCGCTGAACCGTGAGCAGTAGTCAAAGAGAAATAAAGAGTGGTTTCGGTTCTTACGTCCGTTCCTACTATACCTGCTAGTGTAATTTCACTGTATTTATCAGAAGTGCTTAAAGGAGTATAAAGTTGGGCGGCGCTTACCACTGCCACCCCGCCCTTTGAAACCGCTGTATAAACCCCTCCCGCTGCGATACTTAAAGTCATGTCCGCACTTGCATTTGTAACTAAAATACCTCTAATTACATATTTAGAGCTATTTATTGAAATCGATTGATCGGCTGTAGAATTTAAGTCAATGGAAGCCACTGACCCTAAAATTCCAGCATTATTAAATAAAAGATAACTCATATTGATTATTAGATAATATACCAAGCCGAACCGTCGCAATGAATTGTATAGCTGGTATATTGAGTTGAAATGGTTTGTGTCGTAGCACCATCAATTAGCTCGGAACTTGCCCCGTCAATTACTACCGTATTAACACTTGAGTCTATTTTCTTAATATGATAAATACGCCTAGTTGAAGTAGCGACGGACGGCAAAGTAACAGTTAAAGTCCCTGAAGTCGCATCGCAAAGAATAGTATGATCAGATGAAGCAGCAGTGTAGTCTGAGGTTTTTGTAACAATTTCAGCTCCAAATCCTCCTGAGACATCTAAAGTTTGATTAGGAGAAGAGGTTCCGATTCCTATCGATCCAGCAATTGTTGATCCAGTTCCACTTACGCCGGTGCCAAATATAATATTCCCTATATTAAGTTGGTTCGATCCAGTGGAAGAAGGAAGATTTATATCGTGACCAATTATAAGATTTTTAGATCCAGAAGTGAGATTTCCCCCTGTGTTATATCCAAAGGCGGTATTATTACTCCCCTGAACTTGCCAGATTGCGTTCCAACCAACTGCTGTGGACTGGCTACCAGTTGTGTTGTTGAAAAGGGTTTCAACGCCGATGCCTATGTTTCTTTCTCCGCTTGAATTGGTAAACAGCGGACGATAACCAATTGCTATGTTATCGCTACCTGTAGTTACTCGAAGTGTTCTATAACCTATGGCAACATTGTTATTAGCAGTAGTAGTAGATTCTAGAGCCTGAGAACCGATTGCTACGTTAAAAGAGCCAGTAGTATTTTCAACTAAACTAATAGCTCCTACGGCTATATTGTCCGCACCAGTAGTGTTTAATTGGAGTGCCGACCTCCCCATAGCCATGTTTCTTGAGCCAGTTGTTGTTGAGAGTAATGCTGCGACACCGAAGCCTGAGTTTTGAATACCTGTCATTGTCAGATTGCCCGCAGTCTCTCCAAGAAAAATACTTTCTACGTTTGTATCGCCACGAAGACCTAAGTTTGTTCCGTTGTAGCGATATTGTCCTGTTGATGACGTGTCAAAGTAACCTGCACTTGTAATCTTAGACAAGACGGTTCCTGAACTATTCTGCCATTCGGTCAGGTTGGCGGACTGACTGACAGCGCCCTTGATGATTTCAACCACAGTGCTTGTTGACCCTGAGTTGGTCACTCGCAACTGTGTCAGCGTCCCGAGAGTCGTGATGTTGCTCGTCCCAGCCCACGTTGATAGCGCCGTGTTTTCCACGAGGTTTAGTGACAGCAAGCTCTTAACCGTGCTGGCGCTCAAAACCTCCACGTTGCCGGTCCCCGCCGTGTTGCGCCCGAGCAGCGAGGCGGTTGCCATCGTCGCCATCTTCGCCAGAGTGACGGCATTGTTGACAATGGTCGCCGCAAAAGAACCCGTTCCGCTCCCAGTCACATCTCCAGTAAGAGTAATAGTCTGGTTTCCCGTATTAGTTCCAGAAGTTGAACCGGCACCAATAGTATTTCCGTTATATGTTCCCGCCGTGAAATCCCCCGTATCACTTAATGTAGCACTCGATCCATCTTGGATTAGTTTACCTGTAATTCCATCAAAACGAGCAACAGATTCATCAGTAGCTGAAGCCGGAC
>ERZ1292642.71-Hain-H14-01um-R1-71-length-55632-cov-45_pt1 | contig 49638 bp, 79 predicted proteins | sample MGYA00564403_ERZ1292642 | MGnify/ENA primary metagenome ERZ1292642 (study PRJEB36523, sample SAMEA6512643) | groundwater metagenome | collected 2019-01-09 | study: AquaDiva: Metagenomics assemblies of 32 groundwater samples
CGCCGAGTTCCGTATGCCGGTGTCTGGCGTGAACCCGTTGGCGCGGCGCTGATACACTAGAGCACGAAGACCCCGGATGACCTCTCGAATGAAGTCGCCGGGGTTATTGCATGCCCGCAGGTAGGCCCCTAGGTAGAGAACCAATCTAGGCCACACTTCCACCAGCCGGGCACTGAGGATAGGTCAACCAGTGACCTATCCTCATCCCGCAGCTATCATCACCGTATGGATATGGCGTGGTGGATCGTGTTCGTTATCGCCATAGCGCGCGGCACTGGACTAATCACCACCGACGAAATCACCAGGCCAGCGCGAGAATGGTTCATCGGTCGACTCAACCAAGCAAACACGTTCCAACGATGGATTGCGTATATAGCCGAATGCCCATGGTGCGCAAGCATCTGGCTGAGCCTATTCACGGTCCCGGTCATGTACTGGCACGGCACCGAATGGTGGGTACAAGTACCGGCGCTCGTTCTCGCAGCATCACAGTTCGCAGGCATGACACACAACATTGGCAGAGGATGACGCTATGGGGATACTGAACCGCAGACAACACGACCGGCCAGCGCCCCCCGTCCGGCGGCCTTCACGGGAACGGTCATGTACGGCAGAGAAACGCCACGGCGGATCCTGTAGCAACTGGGCAGTACGCGGAGGCAACACCTGCCACGCGCACACCCGCAACACCCGGCCGGTAGGGGAACGGTCCAACACGAACGGGTCAATAGTCGCCGCTTCCACAAACCTCAGGTTCACGGGAGCTTCATGGCGCGAATGGCGAGTCGGTAACCGGGCCTGGCAAGAAGAAGCATGGCGCCTTTACGACATCACCGGCCAGCTCAGGTTCGTTGCTCGGTCCGTAGCCAACAGCATGAGCCTATGCAACCTATACGTGACCGAACTCGACGAAGCCGGAAACGAGATCGGCGAAACCGAAGACGAACAAATCAACGCGCTAGCGTCGAAACCTCTCGGCACCGGGCCCGCGAAAGCGGAAGCTGTACAGGCGATGGGTCTGCAACTGTTCGTCAGCGGGGAAACGTTCCTGGTATCCGAATCGCGCACGGCCCGCGAAGGAGGAGACCGCTGGTATGTCGTGTCCGGCGCCGAAATCAGGAAAGTCGGTGGCGAAGTCGTTATCACCCGCCCCCCTCAGTGCGGCGGCGGGGAACTCGTCATCACCGACCAGCACCTGTTGATCAGGATATGGACACCGCACCCGCGCGAGCAATGCGAACCCGACTCGCCGGTCCGCTCGGCAATACCAGATCTTCTAGAGCTAGAGGCGATCCGGAAGAGAGAATTCAGCGAGCTCGATTCGAGGCTCACCGGCGGCGGCGTCTGGTTCCTTCCGCAGTCGCTGGAGTTCCCGCATGGCGATTCTGAACCGGACGGTGCGGAAGGTTTCGCACAGAACCTGTCAGAGACCATGTCCATATCGATGCAAGATAGGGCTAGCGCGCGAGCGTTTACGCCATTGATTGCGACTGTTGACGACGATGTCCTAGACAAGATTCAGGCGCCGATAACGTTCTGGTCGGAGATGTCCGCTGAACTGTTGAACCTGAAGGAAGCGGCTCTTCGTTCTCTCGCACAGTCACTTGACGCTCCCGTTGAGATGATGCAAGGCGCTGGCGAGACCAACCATTGGAGCGCGTGGCTGATCAACGAAGACACCATCAAAACGCACTACGAGCCGCCACTTAACAGGATCGCGGACGCGTTGACTCGCGAGTACCTGTACCCGGCATTGGAGTTCCTGGGGTACGAAGACGTCAAGAAATACGCTTTCCGGTTCTCGACTGCGCCATTGCGTGTCCGTGCCGACCGTACCGCAGACGCTATGGAACTGTACAAGCTTGGGCTCCTATCGGATGCGGCTCTACTCGAAGCGGCAGCGTTCACTGAAGACGACATCCCCGACGATGACGAGCGCCTCCGCAGGCTCGCTAGGGACATCATCGAATCACAGCCGTCCGTGGGGCTACTGGACCCGGAAGTTCGGAGGCTCGCTGGTTTCGAAGACGATGCCGCGCCGGAACCGATCCAAGTCCAATCGGAAATAGCTCCACAACCTGACGGGATAGAAGCACCCCAGCAGCGGGCGCTACCTGAGCAACCAGACACGCCACCCGAAGGCGACACTCAGGGCCTCACAGCAGCCTGCGAAGTGTCAGTACTGAGGGCTCTAGAGCTCGCTGGGGGGAGACTGGTTCCGCACCGGGAACGAGGCGACGTACCGAAACACCGGCTGCACACGCTCATCTCGGCGGGAGACAGGCCGACCGCAGACAAAGCCCTTCACGACGCATGGTCGCACCTGCATGTAATCGCCAGCGCGTACAGCATCAATACGGGCGAACTACGGGAGTTGCTTCACGGGTACGTGACCGAGCTGATCACCAGGGGTATCGAGCACAACCCTGCCGCTTTGTCGGCTCTAGTGAAGGTGGCCCGCAATGGCAGATGAACCGGTCTGGAACGGTCAAGGGTTCGACCCGTGGCTGCCGTTCCGTTTGCGCGCACTAGCCGTGTTCTCGGAATCGGAGCGCAAAATCTACACGGACTTCTATGCTCGCCTATCGGAATGGTTGAGCCTCGTCATCGATGCGATCTTCGGGGCCACGCCGAAGGGTGTTCCGCCGGTCCATATCGACCCGTACAGCGTGTATGCGACGGTGCCTGCGTGGAACAAGTCAATGCGGGAGTTCGCCGATACGACTATCCGTGAAGTATTGAACGAACCGTATGAGGAGCTCATTGACGATGACACGTTCGAGTTCGATACTCGCCCGTTCGTGTTGTCGTATCTCGATGAGGTCGACAACCGCATGAAGGACACGCCCGATGAGGTGTTCGATTTGATCGCTACCGAAGTAGCCCGGGGCGCGGAGGAGGGAGATTCGATACCCGAGATAGCCGAATCGATCGACGAATTGCTGTCGGTCACGGATACTCCTCGTTGGAAAAACCGGGCTGTTGTGGTTGCGCGAACGGAAACGATTGGCGCGTTGAACGCTGGACGTAACGACGCTTTCGGGGTGGTAGCTGAAGAGTTGTCACTCGATGGTTTGGGTGGCGGATTCGACAAGGTGTGGATCGCTACCCATGATGACCGGACCCGGCCGACACATCAGGCGGCGCATGGGCAGCGCGTCCCGTTGTCGGGAAGGTTCCAGGTGGGGCTTGCTTCACTGTCTCAACCAGGGGACGAGTCCGGACCGGCAAACGAGACAATTCAGTGCAGGTGCACAACGATCATGGTTGAGTCTGACGAAGATCTTGGCCTGACTGAGCGGTCGTTTTCGAATGAAGATGCATAATCACCACAAGGAGGCAACACATGGGTACTAGTTGGCGCCGGTTGTTGGCGCCGGTCGATAAACCGACTGGGGATAAACGGCGTATGGCGCCCGGGGCGATGCGGTCGCGGGAGCTACCTCTTCCTTTGAAGTGGCAGCGATCCGATGAGGGTGGCCACGATACGAGCGTTGTTGTCGGGAAAATCGACGCGCTCGAATTCACTGACGAAGGAGTGTGGGGGTCGGGAGAGTTTTTCGATGATGCTGACCCGGCGAAGATGCCTCGCATGGCGGAGGACGCTAACGAGGCTATGCACTTGTTGAGTTCTGGCGTGGTTGGGCCGAGCGTGGATGCTGGGGCCGCTACTGCTACTGAGGTTGTGGCGGGTACGGATAAGCCTCCGACTGAAGAGCAGTATGCGTCGATGATGTCGGGCGCGGATGGGGCGCCTGAGTTGGAACTCAGGTTTACCGATTATGAGATTGCTGGGGCCACGTTGGTGCCGATCCCGGCGTTCGCTGAGTCTGGGCAGTTCGACATCATGCCGGACGACGAAGACGACGACGAATGCGACGACGGGTACCACCTCGAAGACGGCAAATGCGTACCGGACGAAGACGAAGAGTATTCGGTTACGGCCGCCGTAACCGGTTCTACGGATCTTCCTGTCGCAGACCGGGATATGGCGTGGAATGGTCCGGCCGCCGCTTCCCGCGTATTCGACAAGTACACGGACGCCGACGGCAACCTTGACGTTGGCGCCGTATCGAAGGCGTTCCTGTACCGGGATGCCGACAGTGATCCTCAGAACCGGGGATCGTACAAGCTCGGGTTCGCGGACATCGTTGACGGAACGTTGTCGATCGTTCCCCGGGGTGTAGCGGCTACTGCTGGCGGGCGCGGGGTCGAATCTGCCAAAGTCGGAGACGACCAGTCCGGGATTGAATCGAAGATCTGTTCCTTGTACGGGAAGGTTAGGGCGAAGTTCGATGACTGGCCTGAGTGCCCGTTCGCGGCGAATAACTCAACGGACACTATGGCGCTAGTCGCGGCCTGGTCTGCGCCGTCTGAGGTTTTCGACGCTGCCCTGTTCCTTGACCCGGAACTGCCAGCGCTTACTGCGTTCACGTATGAGCCTGACACTAGGAAAGTGTATGGACATCTCGCCCCCAACGGTGCGTGTCACGTCGGGTACAAGGACTCGTGCGTAGCGCCTCCCGAATCGGGCACCGGGTATTCGCTGTTCCATCGGTACGCCGTCGACACGACGGGTGGCCTCATTGATGCTGGCCGGTTGACGCTTGGGCACGGGAAGGTCGGCAGCGGGTGCTCTCATGATGGTTGTGGCCGTCTCGATGACCACGCGTGCGGTGGCTTTACTTTGAACGAAGCCGTTGAGCACCACGATGGAATGAAAACGATTGCTCACGTCAGGGTAGGTACCGACGATTTCGGTATCTGGTTCGCTGGCGTAGCAGCCCAGGGCCTTACTCCAGATGACGTAAAGGTCATGTCCCGGCAGAAGTTGTCGGGTGATTGGCGCCTGTACGGGGCTGGCATGGAGTTGACGGAGATCCTCGCATTGTCAAGTGAAGAGCCCGGGTTCCCTGTTGCTACCGCTACATCTCGTGGCGGGCGGCAGTTCTCGCTTGTCGCTGCTTCACCGGTGTCGCCGATTATCAACCGCCCGCCGGTTGTTGACGTCGATGAGTTGGTTGACGTGGTGGCGGCCCGGGTTATGAAGCGCATGGACGCTAGGGCAGTGGGGGAGACTGTTTGGAAGCGTCTCGCCGATATGCGAGAGTCGACTCGTGTAACCCGGGGCGAGATAGCGGCCCGGAAAATCAAGAGCCTGTCGAAAGGGGCCAAGTAGATGTGTTGCGGTAGGACCACCACGAACCAGGAGACCGTGTGGCAAGTGACGAAGCCCAATGGAAGCCTAGACGCTGAGGGCCCATATTTGACGTTGAGCGCGGCACGTACAGCGGCAAGCCAAATCGAAAAGGAATCGTCGACCGGCGGTAGGGCAAAGATCCATTCGATTAAACGCAAGCGGTAACGTGCTATAACAGGGGTAGACACTCTCAATGCTGCCACGGTCCGGTTGAGGCAAACGAATCACAATCAAGTGAGGACTTTCCGATGCCGGACTTTCCTGTTGTTCCTGAAGACCTTTCGGGTCTGTCTCAGGATGAACTCTCTGGCCTGTTGGGTCAGATCCACGAAGCTTCTCAGCCGTTCGCGGCTATGGATGGCAGCGAGCACACCGATGAATCGATCGAGCAGGTTAATACCCTGATCAAGTTCTCGGATGCCGTTAAGGCTGAGGTCAATTCGCGCACGGAGCGGACTGAACGAGGCAATGCCGCTGCGGAGGCTGCCGCTTCTCTCGCTACTCTGGTGCCAGCGCAGACCACCGCAGACCCGGGCGAAGTCCCCGTTGAGGACGCGCCGGAACCGGTTGCTGTGGTTGCCGCTAAAGCTCCCGCCGCTCCTTCAGTTGCGGACATCAAACGCAACACGGCGCCCGAGAAGCCCGCTGAAGAGTTTGGTTTCAAGGCGAGCATGGTTGCGGCCGCTGACGTTCCCGGTTTTTCGACCGGCCAGTCTCTGTCGTCGTGGTCAGAGGCCAGCCAGGCCATGGAGAACCGTTTCAGTGCTTACAACTCGCGTAGCGACACGATCCAACACAAGGGCACCACGGTCAATAACACGATTGGCGTCCGCACCACGAATCAGGCACCTTCGGACGGCAACCGTCAGATGTCTCGTGTCGATCACGTCTTGAAGTCGTACACGCGGCACGGCGGCATCAAGCTCAAGCGTGAAGCGCCCAAGTCGTTGCACTTGGACTCGCACTCTGGTTCCCGGACCCTCGATGTTCTGGAGTTCGCGGCCAAGGAATCTAGGCTCGACGGCGGTTCGCTGCTGAAGTCGATGACGAAGGACATGGATAGCGGGAAGTCGCTCGTTGCGGCGGCCGGTTGGTGTGCGCCTTCCGAAACCATTTATGACCTGTGTGAGCAGGAAACGATGGACGGTATTCTCGCGCTGCCTGAGGTGACTGCCGACCGTGGCGGTTTCCAGATCCCGATCGACGGCGGTACGGACTTCTCGACGATCTTCACGACCATCGGTAACGCTGGCGATACCCACCTCACAGAGGCTGAGGTCATCGCGGATACCTTGAAAATTTGCACGGAAATTCCTTGTCCGCCGTTCGAAAATATCCGTTTGGGGGTGGATTATGTCTGTTTGACCGGTGGCCTGTTGCAGCGACGCGGCTACCCAGAGGTCATTGGACGGTTCACCCGGGGCGCGCTCGTCGCGCTGGCACACAAAATCAACGCTGGCAAGATCGCTGCGATCGTCGCCGGTTCGGTTGACGCTGGCACCGTCCTTCCGTGCGACACCGGCGATGACGCTGGTTCAGCTCTTCTTGCTGCTGTTGAGATTGCCATCGTCGACATGCAGTACCGGGCGCGCATGTCCATGACCCAGTCAATGGAGGTCGTGCTTCCGTACTTCGCTCTCGCACAGATTCGTGCCGCGATGGCGCGTCGACGGGGCGTGCTCGCAATGGGTGTCACGGACGCCGAGATCGCTTCCTGGTTTGCTGTCCGGAACGCTGTACCTCGTTTCGTGTATGACTGGCAGGACGCGTTCAGTGGTGTCCCGACCGGTCCCGGTGGCGCCACCCCGGCTACTTCGCTTCCTGAGACGGCCGACTTTATCGTGTACCCGGCTGGTACTTGGGTTGCTGCTGTGGCTCAGGTCGTCGACTTGGACACCATTTACGACAGCACCTTGCTTACCGCGAACCAGTACACCGCGACGTTCGTCGAAGACGGTTGGGCTGTCATGCAGATGTGCCCACTGTCTCGCGTCTACACGGTGTCGCTGGACCCGTGTGGCTGCCTCTGTGACGGTCCCAGTTCCCCGTGATTCGGGAACCGGACCGTTATGTAAGCGAGAGCAACGAGGAGGTGGACAGGTCATGGCATTGATGCCGCCGATTACAGTACCGGCGCCGCAACCGCGCGGTTTGCGCTATGGCCTGTTCGCCGCCGCTAATGGGCCTCTCGCGCTACCTGAGCATGGTCGCGGTGGGGGCGTCCAGTACGTCCCCGAAACGTGCGGTCATGCTCACACGTACCCAGTGGATTGTCCTGACGATTCACCGGCCGAACTGAAGATCTTTGATCCCGGTCCGGACACGGTCGTTTTTGATCCTTTCGTGGTGTACGGGTCACTGAACTGTGGTTCAGCTGGCGTTTCGCAGTCCGACCTGATTCGCCGGGTCACCGCGAACCTGGTAGCTGGTGAGCAAACGCAAGCGGAATCTGCACTGGCCGACGAGTTGGCTGCGGCTAGTGCTGGTCTTGGAACGGCTACGGACATTGTTGACGCCGTGTCCCGGCTTGAGCAGTGGTTGTATGGCGCAGCTACAGCGGACTACGGGTACGTGGGTTACATTCACGCATCACCTGACGTGGCCGCTTACGCAGGGCAGGCTTACCTGATAGAAGACCAGGGCCCCGTGAAGCGGACCCCGCTAAACACGATTTGGTCGATCGGTGGTGGCTACCCGGAAGGAACGCTTTTCATTTCAGGTCAGGTCACCGTGTGGAGATCGGCGGACATCCTCGTTCCGCCGTTGGACCAGGTGTTCAACCGGTCAACGAATCAATACAACATTCTCGCTGAGCGTGAATACGTTGTCGGTTTCGACTGTTTCGCCAATTCGATTGAACTGGACCTGGGAGGGTCGCCGTGATTGTCATCGTGACCAACGGCCGGGATGGCCGCACCACGGACCAAGTGGTTCGTGAACTTGTGGGGCTGGACGACGGCAACCATGCCGACGTGTTCGTGGAACTGGGTGGCGTCCGCACCACGGACGAACTCGCAGCGAAGTGGCTTGCCGGTAACACCAACTACCAGGCGGATAAGGCGGGCGCTGAGGTGCCAGTTGAGGCCGTTGTCGAGGCCAAGCCGAAACAGACGCGCAAGCGCAAGAATGTGAAGGAGGAAAGCTAATGCCAGCGCAATGTAGGTCATATGTGCAGGGTGCGCGTTTGCGTGTCACCCGGCTCGACGAGTGTGGTATCCCTGTTGAGGGATTGTGTTCCACGGTGACGTCGGATGGGTTCGTTTCGGTCGAGATGACCGACGAGCTTACCGATGCGGAGGACATCACGCAGGTCAACGCTCAGGGGGTGAACTGCTATTTTGAGCGATCGAATCCGCAGTTGAACTTCATTACGGTCACGATCACGATGTGTAACGTCGATCCTGATTTGTTCGAGATCACGACCGGTTCGCCGATCGTCCTCGATTCGGCAGGCGACAGTGTCGGTTTCGCGACCGACACGGACACGTACGCGACCGCCAATTTCTCGCTTGAGATTTGGACGAAGATCGCTCGCACGCAGGCCTGTCCCCCGGGCGGCGCCGAGTACGGGTACCTGTTGCTTCCGTGGGTGTTCGGCGCTTCTCAGGGTGACTTGACTATCGAGAACGCTGGCGTGAACTTCACGATCGCGGGATCAACCCATGCGGGTACCGCTTGGGGCGTGGGACCGTACGACGTCGTCACCGGTGTTGGTGGGGTTCCTTCTCCTCTGCTGTCGCCGTTGACCGACACCACTCACCGGCACATGCAGCTAACCCAGTTGGCGCCGCCCGCTGTCGTGTGTGGTTGCCAGCCACTCGTCATCACTTCACCGTAGAGGGGCCGACATGGCGCTACAGCGTTACTCGGATACGTACTGGTTTCCGTCAGGAAAATTGGCGGGTAACGTGTCAGCTTCCGTGTTCCCTTTGAATTCGAATGTTCCCGCGCCGTTGTTTGCCGACGGCGCGGGAACCGTCCCGCTTCCGAACCCGACCCGCACCAGCCCGACCGGCGTGTTGTCGTTCTGGGCAGAGGCCGGTGAACATTGGGTGTTTATTCGCAACCAGGCGTTCCAGGTTCCCGTGGGTTTGTCTCAAGAGCAAGCCGACCTGTCGACGGGTACCGCGAACGGCGGAAACATTTCCGTCAACGCCACCAACCCGAAAGCTCTCGATATCGCGGCCCTAGTCGGGTACGTCGTCAACCAGCCACTGAGCGGCGCCGCGCCTTCCCTGGTGATGGTGAAATCACCAGCACGGACTGAGCCACTCACTCCAGCATCTGAGGGACGGATCCTGACATGGTGGCTCATGAACTCTATGGGCGTCGTATCGCAGCAAGGAACGTTTCCTACTCCGTCTCAGATCCGGTTTAATCTCGTGTTGGGGATGACCGCATACGACGGCGGCAGCGGATCGATTGTGTTTCACCAGAACATTCCGATCACATTGAATCAGCCGATCGCAGCGTCGGCTGTCCTCATGGATTCTCTCGGACCGTTCAACATCACCGGAAACAGTATTGACCCGATCCCTTCCACGTTGTCGTTCTCTAAAACAGCTGGCACCATGTTTGCGCGCGGATTCAATTACGTGAACAACACGAACGAACCGAACATAGCGAGCATTCCAGAACAGAACCCGACACAGTTTGCGTACATCACGCAAGCATCGTTTTCGACGGGCCCATTGACTACCTTCGTCGATGCCGGACAATACGACGTTGGTGGAACGATAACGCCAGTCCCGGCACCGAACCTTTGGACGATTCAACGCGTCTGGTGTCTTCCGCTTGATGACGCGATCCAATTGCAGATCCGAATCCAATACGGGCAGAACACGTACGCGTCGCAAGCAGAGGCAATCAACGCCATAGGAAACACGGATTTCATCCCGCAATACGATTCCGGTACGTTCGGTTGCCTACTGGCGCATATTGTGGTTCGCGCCGACGCCACCGACCTTAACGATCCCGCTCAAGCCGACGTCCAACGCGCTGGCAAGTTCTCGGCCCCATAGGAGGCTCACGTGCCAGTTATTCCCGGACAAACAGCAGGGTTCGGCGACGAACCCTGCAATTGGGACATGGTTCCGTCGGATTGCTGCGACGATTGGGACACGTTCACGCCGCAGCAGCAGGAACGCGCTATACGGCTTGCCACTACGGTCCTGTGGGCCGCGACGGGCCGCCGGTTCGGTCCGTGTGAAGTGACCGTGCAGCCGTGCCGACCAAAGGAGGGTCCTCCTCTGTACCGGGTGTACCCGGTTACGAGAGTGTCGGGGATGGGGCCTTTCTTTCCGTACTTGTACGGCGGACAATGGTTCAACCCGGGCCAGGGCGGGTGCGGGTGCTGCAATTCCCGGTGCGAGCTTCCACTGCAAGGACCGACCTCGACGGAAGCCGTCCTAGAGGTCACGATCGACGGCGTCATTCAAGACCCCGACTCGTACACGATCATGGACACGTACAGGCTCGTCAGACTGGACGGTTTCGGGTGCTGGCCAACGTGCGTCAACTACTCGAAGCAAGACCCCCCAGATTTCACAGTCACGTACCTTCGCGGCAACCCGGTTCCGATGCCGCTACTGGACGCTGCCGGGGTCTTGGCGTGCGAGTTCGCGAAGTCCTGCGCTGGCGCTGACTGCCGAATCAACCAGAACATCACCTCCCTGACCAGGCAAGGCGTCGAGTTCGAAGTCAACGAAATCGACCTGTCCGAAGCCGGTAACTGGCAACTTACTGGGGTGACTGAGGTCGACCGGATCATCCGAATCTATAACCCGTACGGGTTGACGCAACGTCCTCGCATTATTAGTCCCGACCGGCCGCCCGCCCGGACGGTGACATGATGGTGATTCTTGACCCTGTAGCGGAACCGTACGCGCTGTCGCTTCTAGAGTGCCTGCGCACGGAGATAGCCCAAACGATTGACCCTCCCGCGCAAGTGTGTATGCGCGCTGGAGACCAAGTTAGTTTCCTGATAGGCAGGGACGAAGACGAATGCTGCCGTGGTCTCGCGTGGGTGAGGATCGTGACCGTGTACCCGTCTGGGGAGCAATTTCCGCAGCCGGACGAACTTGCTTCGAACTGTGGGCCCTTGGCGTGGGGGGTTACTTTGGAAATGGGTTCAGCCAGGTGTGCCCCTACTGGGGATGCAAACCATATTCCGTCGTGCGCCGAATGGTCTGATCTTGCCGCGAAGCTGGCAGCTGATGACGCGGCTATGCGCCGCGCCCTCAAGTGCTGTTTCAAGAACAACGACCCGAACGGGTTCGATGACGTGACGTTTCTGATTGGTCCGTCTACCCCACTACCAGTGGAGGGTGGATGTACGGGTATCACGCGCACGGTGATCGTGCAGGCGCCTGATCTTGATTGCTGCGATGAGGGGTCGCCGTGATTCAGGACGAGTACCAGCAGCGGTACAGCGAGCACCAGAAACGAAAACGAGAAGAGCTTATAGCGATCATGCGGCACCGGCATTCGGACCGCATGTTTGGCGACAAGGACGTCGATCAGGGTCTCATTGATGAGGTCTTGGAGGCTGGCGCGTTGGCGCCTTCGTCGTGCGACCGGCACGGGGTACGTCCGGTCGTGGTTACGCAGCGGGACGAGAAAGCTCTTCTTGGGGGGATCTTGGTTGGTGGCGTGGGTTGGGTTCACCGCGCGAAAGCAATCATCCTTTTGATGGGTGACCCGATTGCGTACAAGGCGCCTGGCGAAGTATTGAACATGCCGTTTATTGACGCTGGCGTGATGATGCAAAACATGCTGCTGTCTGCGGATGCTATCGGTCTAGCTGCCGCGATCGTGAACCCGAATATCCGCGCCGAACATAGGCCCTTCTTCCGTGCCGCGTGGGGTGACGGCGTGTTTGGTGGGGCTGTGGCTCTTGGTTGGCCTATGCCGCCGGATTGGGTGTTTGAGACAAGCTGAAGGCTTGCCGGTAAAGGAAAGGGGCCCGGCGTGAACCGGGCCCCTGCGTTTCGCGCGTTAGCGCCGGTCGTCACGACCGCCCTTGATTCCTGCGGCCAGCGCCCGGGTCAGGTCCTCCCCGTAGTTCGAGCCCGTGGGGCGGATGACTGCCTCGATGCCCGCGAAGTGGGTTCCGCGCTGGCCAACGAAGTGCAAGAATCCCCGAATCACCGACACGTGCGCGAGCTTGATGTTTCGCTGCGGCTCGATGACACTGAATTCGGTGGCGCACTGGCGGGAGTACTCAACGTCGGTGGCGTAAGCGGTGATGGTGTTCATTTCGGTTCTCCTTGGGTGGTTGTTTGTTGCTATGTCAATAGTGCGACATGTTGGGGTGTTCGCGCATCATCCTTTCGGTCATCGTTTAGTGGGCTTTTAGGCCAGGAAAGATACACTCAACGCATGCCAGCAGCCGCGCATCAAATCCCCAAAAGGATTCACCAGATCTGGGTTGGTTCCCCAGTACCTGAGCATCTTTCCCACAACATGGCTACATGGCGTCGCAATCACCCCGGCTGGGCGTACAAGCTCTGGGACGACGACGCCATTGCTGCGTTCGGTCTCGTCAACATGGGCCTCTACCAGGCCGCCCGGGGGATTGTGTCTGCTGACGCGGTCGGCCAGTTCCGGGCCGACATCGCCCGGTACGAGATACTCCACAGATGCGGCGGCATCTACGCCGACGCGGATACGGTATGCCACCGGCCGATCGACGAGTTGATCGAAGGTCACGCCACTTTCGCTGCCGCCGAAGACGACAACTGGGTGTCTAACACGTACATGGGGTGCACTCCCGGGCATCGGATCATGGAGCGAATCATTTCCGGCCTGCCAGCGAACGTAGTTGTTCGGCGTGGCCAACGTGCTAACAAACTGTCGGGGCCGCAGTACATCACCCCGATATGGCGGAAGCACAATGGTTTCGTGGCGGATCATCGCCTGTTTTTCCCGTACTCGTATTCTCACGTCAAGAACGGCACTATCCCTGAAGGTTTCGGGGATGCCATAGCGACACACGAGTGGCTACATACCCGCCAAGTCCTCCGCGCGCGCGGCCGCCAAGACGTCTAAGGAGACGATCCATGACCACCACCCTTACCGATTTCAGCAAGCTCGATGGGCTGATCACGCCCGACGTAGGCGAGTACCTGTACGAGGCAGCGAAGCACATTCCAGAGGACCAGTTCATCGTGGAGATCGGCGCATGGAAGGGCAAGTCGACGTGCTACCTGTCGGCCGGTCGTCGTGACGGTCTCGGCGGACTCGTTGTTTCAGTGGACCCGTGGTCTAAGAAAATCAATGAGTGGTCCCGGTACCACCCGTCCGCTGAACTGAAGGAGTGGCGAGCCCAGGTCCACGCTATGGGTTTCAATGACTACGCGGTACCCCGTCGAGGCAAGTCCGTCGAGGTCGCTGAGATGTGGCACGAAGATGACAAGATCGGTCTCCTGTACATCGACGGTGACCACGCCAGGCAGGCCGTCGTGGACGACTTCGCGTATTGGAAGCCGTTCGTGGTCGACGGCGGGCTCATCATTTTCGATGACTACGGGGTATCGCACAACCCGGATGTGGCGCCGGTGGTTCACGAGCTCGAAAAACAGGGCGCTATAACTGATGTTCGTATCGAAGCCAATGGGCGTATCGCGGTAGGCAGGCTCGCATGAAACCGGGATACACGCCATCGGGGTATTGGGAACGCCGGTACCGGGACGGCCGCTCGTCGGGCCCAGGATCGGAAGGACAGACCGCGATCGACAAGGCCGAGTACGTGAACCATTTCATTCAAGCGCTGAACATTGAATCGGTGGTCGATTGGGGCGTGGGGGACGGGACTGTCCTTGACGGGATTACGCGGGGCGTCCGGTATCTGGGGTTGGACGTATCTGAGACGGCCGTTGATAGGTTGCGGCGGCGGTACGCGTCACTTCCGCTGTGGGATTTCGAGCAGGTAACGGAGGACTACAGCGGCCCGTACGACCTGCATGAACTTTCTCTGTCCATGGACGTCCTGTTTCACCTCATAGACGACCAGCACTATTGGGCGTACCTGAATAACCTTTTCGGGCACGCTAGCCGGTACGTGATCATCTACTCCACGAATTACGGGCCCGCGCGCACGGCACGGCATGTCCTTCGCCGCCGGTTCACGCCAGACGTTGCGGCGTCGTTTCCTGAGTGGGAGCTTCTCAAATCGGCCGATGATCCTGGCGCTGCCGGTTTCTACGTGTACGGGCGGTCGTGAATGGCGACAATGTCGGTGAGCGTCATGGCTCACCCGAAGCGTTCCCATTTGGTGCCGTCGCTGACTGAACGCCTAGGGATTGGTCCTGACCGGGTCACGTGGGACCGGATGAACAACCGGTGGGACACGGGAAGGCGAGCGTGGATCGACCACGACCCGGGCGCCGACTACCACATGGTGATCCAAGACGACGCTACCGTGGTCTCTGATCTTGTCCCGGGTTTGGTGCAAGCACTGGACCACGTCCCGCAAGAAGCTAACGTTTGCCCGTTCATTGGGCAGCGCCGTCCGGCGCAACAGACTGTGCAGCGGCTCATGACTCTTGCTATTTCGAAACGGGCTTCGTGGATTGAGTTCCCGTCCCTGTTCTGGGGGGTGGCGATCATCGCGCCGACGGCCGTCATACCGGACATGATCGAATTCGGCGACAGTGTCACTGAGTACCCGAATTACGACAAGCGCATCGGGCAGTACTTCGTTCGTGTCCTGCATTGGCCGACGTTCGTTACGTGGCCAAACCTGGTTGGGCACCGGGACGTCGAGTCGCTGTGTGGGCACGGTTTGGGGCGTACGGCGCACAACTTCGCTGGCGAATCGTACTCGGCGCTGTCGTTCGACGGTTCGGGTCCGGTCGCTACGTACTCGGATTTGCCCGCTCACCAGATGAAACGGTATTACCGGCGGGGCCGTAGGGTCCCGTTGCGTGGGATCAGGGAGGGCCTTTGACTGTCTCGGTAACGGTGATGGCTCACGATCGGCGGCGGCATTTCGCTGTGCCTTTGGCTGCTGATCTAGACGACGCCAACATTGTGTGGGATCACTTCAATGACCGGTGGGATACTGGACGCCGGGCGTGGCTGGACTATAGCCCGGCAGCTTCGCATCACGCTGTGATTCAGGACGACGCAGTGGTGCCTCCAGACCTCCTAGAAGGCCTACGCGAGGCAGTGAAGCACATCCCTAGGGATAGCCTCATGTGCTTGTACGCGGGCCGTACGAGAGCGTTCAGGGGCGCCGTGGCTACGGGTGTGCGGCGGGCCAGGAAGATGCCGTCCTGGCTGCGGTCAGATCAGCTCATGTGGGGGGTTGGCGTGGTCACCCCTACCCACCTTGTCCGGGACATGATCGCCTGGTGCGACCGGCAAACTCACCTGTCAAACTACGACACTCGCATCTCTTATTGGGCTCAGGAACACGACATACCCGTCTACTACCCGTGGCCTTCACTCGTGAACCACCGCGTGTCGCCTTCCCTGATACCGGGTAGGGGTTACCGGGGGCGCGTCGCGCACCAGTTCATCGGGCAGAACCGGTCGGCTTTGTCCATGGATTTCACGGGACCGGTCGCGGAACTTACTGGCATTAAACGGTTGGCGGTCAGGTAGTGGACATCGTGTACATCGTCGGACCCGACCCGGTCAACAACCCGTTGAGATATTCGCTCAGGTCGTTGTCGAACATTCCGCATGATCGTGTGTGGCTGGTCGGTGGCGGACCGGGGTGGGTACGGAACGTGGAACGCATCGAGGTTTCTCAGCGAGGCCCGAAACACAACAACACGTGGGACAACTGGGCCGCAGTGGCTGAGAACGGTCCGGAAGAGTTCCTTCTGTTCAACGACGATTTCTTTGCTATGGAACGTGTCGAATCTGTACCGGTGTGGCATCGGGGCCCGTTGAACGAAGCAATAAACGAGTACTTGGAGGCGCCTGCCCTGAAGAATTGGCGGAGACGTTCAATAGTGACCAGGGATGGCTTGTCGTCTATCGGCAGGGACCCGGCCGACATGTCATGGTATGAGCTCCACGCGCCGTTGCCCGTCAACAGGGGAATGCTCCGCGACGCTGTCGACGACCTGGGAAAGGTCGCTGGCGGCAACATTGCACTGTATTCGAAACGCACCTGGTATGGAAACCATGCAGGTATTGGTGGTGTTCGCCGGAAAGACTGCAAAACCCAGGCCGCGAACGGGGTGCATCTTGCTGAGTCTCGATTTCGGCCGTTCCTTTCGACGTCGCCACGGTCTTGGACTGGAACAGCAGGCAAGCTTGTAAGGAACACTTTCAAGGCAACATGTGGCTACGAACAGATAGGTGAACGTTATGGACAAGGTAAAAGTACGGGCCGCCGTCAACTACCAACAGGTTCGCGTCGGTGATGTTAAGACAGTCGGGTTGACCGAATGGATTCAGAAGCTAATCAACAAGGGTTACCTTCAGGTTCTGGAGGTGTACCCGAAACCCGTGGAGGTACGTGATGCCAGGCCCGTTGGTGTTCGGAAAGTGGAAAGTCCGGATAGCGAAAGGAAAAGCAGTAGCAGCAGCACAGCCAGGAACAAGACGACTAGTAATCGACGCGTCAAGAAAAGTCCTGAACTCGGCGATACGTCAGACACCAGTGGACACGGGACTGCTGCGGGCAGCAAACCAGTTGAGGGTAACTGAGCCTGGCTTGAAGGTGCGTGGAGAGGTTTTCAACAACACAAAATATGCGTTGGCTGTCCATGACGGCACTGGACCTCACGTTATCAAGGCCCGGAAAAAGAAGGCCCTGAAGTTCACTGTTGGTGGACGCACTGTGTATGCAACGTCGGTTAGGCACCCGGGTACCCGTCCTCGACCTTTCTTGTCGGACGCGCTCAGGTTCTCGCTGTCAACTCTTGACGGATGGCGAATCAACGTCGGTAACCGGGGGTTTGATGCGGAAGGATTCGACGACCGCTTCGACATATAGTAGGTATCAACTCACGTCAAAGGAGAACAAAATGCCCGAGCAGGTAACCGAACAGCCAAAGACCACCTACATCACATTTCAGGGCCGCAAACTCGAAGTCGTGATCCCGTCCATCGAGAAACTGGCGAAGATGCGGAAGCTCGTCAAGATGCTCAGCCGCGTCCAGGAAACCGGTAATGTCACCGCCGAGCAGGCCATTACGTACACCGAGAACTGTCAAGACATGATTGCTTCACTGTTGCCGACGAAAGCGGACCGTGAATGGCTCGATTACATGTTTATGGTGGAAGACCTTCCGCTGCCGGATGCGTTTGTCATCATCACGGCTTCGACAGATGCGTGGCGCGAACAGGTTGGTGGCAGCGAGAAACCGGTCAAGAAGGCCGCCGCGCGGCGGGTAAAGAAGTAGTCGCATGGATAGGGGGTCGCCGCTCAGGAAGTGGCCTATCGAGTGTGAAGCTCTCGGCAGGGTATGGCGGATCCCGGCTTTGTCTGCGGCGGAGTGGATTGACGCGTTCCTTGATGGCCCGGAAGATCTGGACGGTATTTTTCCGGGCCTTGCTGAGCCTCTGATTGTCGACGGACAGAAACTGACCATCGCGTCTGAGCTTTACAACGACGAGTATGTGGCCGAACGGTCGATAGGGTGCGACACCACTGAGGTAGCGAGGGTTGCTCTCACGCAAGCCACGGGGCGTAAATGGTGGGTTGCTTGCAATCTCATGGCGGAGGCAACCAACTGGGATGGCGGCGCTGGCGGTGTCCTACTCCTCAGGGGTGTCGACTATGACCGTCTTTCTATTGGGGCGCTTCTAGCGTGTACGTACACGCTATTGCAGGAAGTGTCAGGCAAGGACTGGCAGCAGAACCTTTTCAAGCTCGAAAAACCGCCGGAAGGTATCGACGTCGCCGAGATGATTGACGAAGATAAAGCTTCGAACGCGTTCATGTCTGCGATGTCGTCTAACCGTCGGTTAGCTTTAGCGATCCACCTGTACGCGGTTGGCCGTTCGGATACTCCCCATATGTCAGCTACAGCACGGGCCGATCCCCCAGGTCGGCCCGTTTCTCTCGCCCATTGGGCTACTTGCGCGACCGTGTTCCAGTGTGATTGTGGCCAGATCCGGGATCCGGACGGTTTGGGTTGGGCAAGCATGCGGTAATACGCTTCCCCGGGGTGTTCGGTGGCGGTCATGTGGGCGGCGGCTACGTGCATGATCTGCTGCACGGGGAGGCTGGCCAGTTTGGTTGCGGTTATTCCCCTGTCGCTGTTGCGGGATTCGACTGTTAGGCGGGTGATCCTGGTTGGTCCGGGTGTTGCGGTGACGTGGATGAGCCATGGTGATCCGGGGTCGTCGACGGTGATTCCGTTGGTGGTCCGGTTGATTACGGCGCGAGTCAGGTTGATCATTCACCTATTGTGTCATCAGTCCGAGATGATTACTCTCTCTTGGTAGTTGAGTACCCAACATCCGGGGATGCTTAACGCATGGCGTCAGTTGGTAGAGCATCCGTAACGATCACTGCCGACCTGTCCAAGTTCGCGAAGAATCTCGATAAGCAGCTCAACAAAGTCTTGAACGGGCTGAAATTCGACTCCACTGGTTTGGGTGACCAAATCAAGAAGGGTTTCGACGACGGCGTCGCGGGCGCTAAACAATCGATGGCGGATCTCAACGACGAAGCCAAGCGGTCGTTTGGTGACACGTCAGACACCATCAGCAAAGAGCTCGGGGACATTGACGACCGGGGAGCATTCGACCGGATCCGTGAACGCTCCGACAGTGCGGGACGTTCCATCCGGTCACGGTTCACGTCTGCGCTGGCTGCTGGTGCGAAAGCTTTCGGCGGTTTCGTTAAAGCGGCATTGGGCGCGATTGGGACGTTCGGCGCGTTGACGGGTGGCCTCACTGCCGTACTTGGTGGAGTTGCGGCGCTGTCCCTGGCGTTTACTGGGTTGGCGTCGGCCACGGCGTCGGCATTGAACACTTTCCCGGCGTTCATTACGGGGCTTGGCGCTATTAGCGCGCTAATGGTGACGGTGAAAATCGCTACGGCGGGGATGGGTGACGCATTCTCGGCGGCAGCTTCGGGTGACGCTGCGAAGCTAGAAGAAGCGCTAGCGAAACTTTCGCCTTCTGCCCGGGAGGTTGTTCAGGCGTTCGCGGATTTCCAGCCCAGGTTGCAGGAAATTCGGGAGTCGGTTCAGGAAGGTTTCTTCTCTGGGTTCGCGGATGACCTACAGCAGGTAGCTGACAAGCTTTCGGGTCCTGTCCAGGAAGGGGCAACGTCGACGGCTACCGCCCTTGGGCACATGGTGTCCGGGCTTTTGGAGGTTGCCCAGCAGGGCCCGTCTATCAAGTTTTTGGAGAACTCTTTCAAGCTGGCAACTAGTGCTGTTCAGCAGCTGGCAGAGCCGCTAGCGAACGTGTTCGAGGGGCTAGTTGCTGTAGGTAATGCAGGGCAACCGGCGTTTGCGAACTTCATTACCGGACTTGCGTCGGCTACGAATGCGTTCGGCGATTTCCTGAAACGGGTAGCTGAGGTCGGGTTCACTGACGCGCTTGGGGAACTGTTTGACCCGGGCGCTATCGTGAGCCGGATCGGCGAATTCTTTACGACGGTTTTGCAGAAAGTCGCCGAACAGATTCCGGTTCTTGCTCAGGCGATCATCTCTGGTCGTGAAGCGTTTTTCAATGCCGCGCTTGGCCTGTTTACGGCGCTAGTAGATGTGCTTCCGACGGTTGTCCCGTCGATTCTAGAAGCTATCTTTTCGGTTATTACGTCGGTGGCGACCACGCTTGCGCAGGCCGCTCCGTTGATCGTCGAGTCTGCTATCACGTTCATTTCTGGGCTCGTCACTGGAATTCAGACGGCGCTACCTACGGTAATCGAATCTGCTGGCACGATCATCGAGTCGCTCCTTAACGGCCTAATTGAAGCGTTGCCTCTGGTTATCGAGGGCGCTGCCACGTTGGTCACTGGTATCGCCGATGGGCTTGCCGACAACGCCACGATGATACTCACCGGCATAGAGAAGGTTATCGAGTCGATACTGACCGCCATCGTTGGTGCGCTACCCGATTTGATCGAATCAGGCGCGAACCTTCTAGTATCGATTGCAGAGGGTCTCGCCGAAGCACTACCCGCCTTGGCCGAATTCATATTCGGAGAGCTAATACCGACCCTCATTGACGCGCTTATCGAGGCATTCCCGAAACTGATCGACGCGGGAACTCAAATCATCACGACGCTCATCGATGGTGCAGTGGAAGCCATCCCGAAACTAGCGGAACTGATCACCACCGAACTGATTCCCAATGCGATAACAGCGTTCACCGAAGCCATTCCAACCATGTTGGAAGCTGGCGTTAGCCTGATAAATGCCGTAATAACAGGAGTAACGACGGCGCTTCCTTTGATTATTGAAGCGTGGCTGCAAATTTTCCCCGCCCTGTTGACCGCGATTCTCGAAGCGCTACCTCTGATACTTGAAGCCGGGATACAAATCCTCGTTGCCCTCATTGACGGTCTCGCCGAAGCGCTACCCGACATCATCATTTTCCTCACCGAAGAGCTACTTCCTACGCTCATTGAAACAATCATCCTGTTGCTTCCGGAATTGACAGATGCTGGTATCAAGATCCTTCTTGCTTTGATTGACGGACTGCTGCAAACCCAGGGCGCGTTGACTAGCGCCCTGATCACGAAGATCATCCCGGCTCTTTTGCGGGCAGCGATAACGGCAGTGCCGATCATGCTTGCCGCTGGTATCAGGATCCTCACGGGCTTGTTGAACGGTGTTATTCAGAAAGCCCGAAGCCTCTTTTCGTACTTTGGCGGGCTCGGTAAGCGCATCAAAAATTCGATAGGGAACCTGGGCGACCTTCTGAAGGGGATCGGCGGGGACATCATTGACGGGTTCGTTGAGGGCATTACGAATGCTTTCGGGAATGTCAAATCGGCGTTTAGCGACTTGACGTCATTGATCCCCGATTGGAAGGGCCCGGCCGACGTTGACAAGCATCTCCTTGATGAGCCTGCGAAGCTGATCATGACGGGGTTTGCGGCCAGTCTCGAAAAGCAGGCGAAAGCTTCCGTAATGCCTGCGCTTGCCGGGATCGGCACTGACATAACGGCTAACGTGACATCGGAAATAGGTTCGTTCGCTCCAGCGCAGGGCGGGATACTCGCGACCCCGACGTCTCAGCAAGACGATACCTTCGTTGGAACAGCCGTTATTGATTTGGGAGAGGGAATTCAGAAAGTGGTGGAGTTGAAATTCCAGCGGCAGAACCGGTCGCTGACTAGGCGGGTACTCGCAGGATCGGGTCAGGCGACATGACACTCACTCTCACTTATGACGAGCAGTTGGCGCGGGTCCAGATTCAGGGGACCGGGTACACGGATGGGTTCGTGACCGTAGAGCGAAGCATCAATCAGCTGCTGTGGGGAACTGTTCGGGGCGGTCTGATCGTCGCGGTCGCGGGTGGAGCTTTCCTCCTCGACGACTACGAATTCACGGACGGTGTGCAGAACTACTACCGGGTTCGGCCCGCTATCGATATAACTTTCGATTCAGCATCCGACAACCAGGTCGACGGGGAAACATACACGGTCCCGGGCGGGGTCAACGAGTTGACGTTTGAGGCGTGGGCGGGCGGCGGCGCTGGCACTGGTGATGCTCCGCCTAACGCTCAGCATTCTCGCGCGGGCGGCGGCGGCGGCTCGTATTCTCGGTCGCTGCTCGTCACGTTTCCTACAGAGACTTTGAATGTTCTTGTAGGCGCCGGTGGCAACAAGGCGGGGACGGCGGCTGCGCAAGACGGCAACGTGAGTGCTGTGTATCGCGGCGAAAGTGTCCTACTGCTAGCAAACGGCGGTGAACGGTCTTCGGGTACCGCTACCCCAGGTTTGGGCGGCGATGGCGCTTTGAATGTGGGCACGGTTACGTGGTCGGGTGGCGATGGTGGAGCCCCTGAGTCTGCGAGCACGTCGGGTGGTGGTGGTGGTGGTTCGGCGACCGCTACCGCAGATGGTGGCAATGGTGCTGCTGGTGCCGCTGGAGTCGGTGGCGCTGGTGGTGTCGGTGAAGGCGACGGAGGCCAAGGCGGAAACACCGGGTTGGGTGCCGATAACGGTCTTCGCCCGGGCGGCGGAGGCGGCGGTCAAGGCGATATTCAGGGGATTTCTCCGATTGTTCCGCCGTCCGAATCTGGTTCCGGCGCTGACGGTCAGGTCCGGGTGTATTCGTGGTACGGGTACCCGTTCAGCCAGCCCGACAGTTTCTTCGAATCGAGTATTACTCCGCACCTTAATGAGGTGTGGCTTAAGTCGATTAGGTACCCGTTCCTGAATCGTCCCGTGGATTGTCCGTCGTATGGTGAGATCACTCGGGGTTTCCGGGGCGGGATCTTCCCGGTTCAGGGACGGTCAATGCCTATCGCGGTGACCGATTTGAAGGGGTCGCGGGTGTGGGAGATGACGGTCATTACCCGCACTTTGGAAGAAGCTCGGGACATGGACCTGATATTGGCGGCGAATCAGGTGATGTTTGTGCATTCGCCTCGTGAGTTGGATGACGGGTGCGGGAAGGTTTCGGCGGTTCCGGGCGGCTATGTGGCTATTGGCGAGACTGTTCAGAAACGCGCGTTGCCGGGTAGTCGGGCTTTCTTTTGGACGCTGCCGCTGACTGAGGTGGTCCAACCGGCTCCTGAGGTTGTGGGGACAACGCTCACGTGGGGGACAGTGTTCAACCTGTACGGGTCGGATGAGGCGATGCTTGCAAGTAACCCGACGTGGCTTGACTTGTATGCGCGGGTTGGTTCGCCGGAAGACTTGGTAGTCCTTTGATCATTCCAGTGGGCGGGTATCGTTTCCTTGTTGATCACCCTGTCAATAGGAGGCAAACAACCCGATGACTGTGACTAGTGTCCAGGTTGGCGCGGCTACCGAAAACAGTGCGGTAGTCGCTACTGAGGTTTCTTCCGTAGCGAATGTTCGCGTATTTGTGGCGACTAATCCGGCGTTGACCGGTGCCGTGATTTATGGCCCGGTGGTTCCGGCTACGAACGGAACCCAGTTCGTGGCAAAGGTAACCCTTACTTCGCTGCTTCCGGATACCACGTACTACTTCCAAGTGGAGCATGCCGCCGTATTGAATGCGACGTTTCCCGGCGTGTTCGACACGAACCCGATCCCGAATACCCCTGCCTCGTTTCGGATCGGCGTCGGTGGCGATTCGGGACTGAGTCCGGCAACTCCCGGTGTTGGTGCCGTGTTGGCGTCTACGCGGCTATCAAACCACACGATTTTCAACACGATCCGCAATAGGGCTGTTGACGAGCGTTGGAAAATGATGGTTCACCTGGGGGACCTTCACTATTACGACTTGTCGTCGGGGTTGCACGGGATCGTCGGTGGCGCGTCTATCGCGAACTACCGTCGCGCGTGGTCGGATGTTCTTCTACAGCCGAACCAGCACATCTTGTACCGCAGCTGCCCTACCGTGAAAATGGAAGACGACCATGACTTGCTGGGGAACAACTCGTACGGTTCACAGGATCCCGTCGGATCCGCGAACTGGGCTCAGGCGTACAGGGAAAGGGAACCCCACTACCCCCTAGAAACCACAGGGGGCGTGTACTTCAGCCACCAGATAGGCCGGGTCCTGTTCATTGTTACTGACTCTCGTTTCTATTCGAGTCCCGACGGTGATGCCGACACGGAAGCCAAAACAATGTGGGGTGACGCACAGAAAACTTGGTTGCTGCTGACCTTGGCAACAACGCAAGCGAAAGCCGTCGTGTTCATTACGTCGCGGCAATGGACCCGTACGTCCGGCGACGACACGTGGGCTTCGTTCGCGTCCGAACGTGACGAGATTGTCGGACTACTACAGGGCCTGTCGTGGACCGCGCGAATGGTCATGATTTGGGCGGACCGGCACGCCGTGAAAATTCAGGACACTCAACCCTGGGGTGACTTTCCCGCCATGCAGGCAGCCCCGTTCGACGCCGCCGGTGGGTCTCCTATAACTGACTACCCCGATGGGCTTCCGGACATTCCTGGGACGTCTCAGGGGCAGTACGGCACCGTGGACATCGATGATGACGGCGCGAGGATCATCATCACCATGGAAGCGTGGTTCGAAACCACGTCACTAGGTTCTACGTCGATTACGGTCGCTACTCCCGTACCGCCGGTCGTTCCGTCCCGGGCCGCTTTCGCTTCCCTCACGTCGGGGTCGCACCAGGCAGCCTTCGAGGCCCGCGTGTGCACGTTCTATCAAGACGGAGAAGACCCAGAGGGCACGGACATACCGATACTCACTGGCGATGTCACTCTAGATGCCACCGCTAACGTGTTCGGCACTCTTGAGATCACCACCAACGGTGACGGGACGTGGCCGCAGAACTCGTCAGACTTGTTGTCGCCGTTTGGTAACGAGATATTCGTGCGAAGGGGCATCTACCTTGATGGGGAAATCCTGTGGGTTCCCCTTGGGTACTACCGGATCCAAGATCCCGAGCAGGCGCAGGCGCCGGACGGACCGATCGCTATTACGGGGCTTGACCGTATGGCTGGAATTATCGACGCGCGCTTGCTGTCGCCGAGAGAGTTCGCGGCGACCAGGTCGATCCGGTCGGTGTTCGAAGAGCTCGTCTACGAGATCTACCCGGAAGCAACAATCCTGTTCGATGACCCTTTGATAGAGAATTCCCTCCTTGGACGAACCGTGGGGTCGGAGGATTCCCGTTTCGACATCTTGAAGGAGATAGCCGACAGCCACGGAAAGATCCTGTTTTGGGACACGATCGGTTTCCTTCGAGTGGAGACGGCCCCGGATCCGTCAACTCCGTTGTGGCTGTTCGCTGGAGGGCGGCAGCACGGCGTCCTGGTTGCAGCGTCCCGCAACGTGTCCCGTGTTGGCGTGTACAACGCCGTGGTGGCGTCTGGGGAAGGCGCCGGGAACGAGGATGCCCCAGTCCGGGCTGTGGCTTTCGACAACAACGAGAACTCCCCCACGTATTTCTTTGGGAAGTTCGGGCAGGTACCCAGGTTCTACAGCTCGCCGTTGATCACTACGACGCCGCAAGCGGTATCGGCGGCTCGGCAGCTTATGAGACGGAACCTAGGGTTCCCTTACAACGTGGCTTTCCAGATCTCACCGAATCCGGCAGTGCGGCCTTGGGACCCGATCCGGATCATCTACAAAGACGGGCAGAGGGAACTGCACATCGTCGAGCAGATCACTATCCCATTGGATGCGGAAACAGTCATGTCGGGCGCTACCCGCGAACAGACTCTAGTGGTGTTGGGAGACCAGTCATGATCGGCCGTGCTGACGACATCCTGCAATTGCTTACGCAGGCAAACACGCAACCTTTGACGAACAACATGGGAAACCCTTCGTCACCTTCGAACTACGCACAGGGGCAAATTCTTGAGTGGAACCCGGCGACGTTCGAAAACCAGGTTTCTTACCGGAACGGCGTGCTGACGAATGTTCCGGTCCTGTCGGGCCCGGATGCGCTCACGTACCAGCAAGGCGACATTGTTGCGATCTTGTCGAATTCTCCTAACAATGGCGCGACCGTGTATTGGATTGGCGGCCGGATCATTGTCCCGGGGCCAGGCCGGGGCGCGGAGGCTATCGCATTCCTGACTGGCGAACTGGGTAGAGCTATCTCGGCATCGGTGTTCGCTGACCGGATCAAGGACGACACGGTTCTAGCTTCCGAGAACAACGCGCCTGCCGCATTCGGGGACCTTGCCACTGTTGGGCCGACCGTGCAGGAGGTGGAGGTTGGTCCGGCCGGGAAGCTCATTGTTTTCGCGACTGCGCAAATCGGTACCCCTGCCGCTGGGTTCACTCGCGCGTTCATGTCGTATGACGTGATTGGCCCTACAACGTCGTTGGCGAACTCTCTGCGGGGTATGCAGCTAGGTGCTGCTACTGCCGCTGGTGGTGGCGTCGATTCGCAGTTTAGTCAGGTCAGTGTTCTATCCGGGTTGGATCAAGGCATCTATACGGTCCAAGCGCGATACCAGACGGCGGGCGCTACGGCCACGACGTTCTATTCAAACCGCCGGTTGATTACTATCTCGTTTTAAGGGGACTTACGTGCCTACCACACCTAACTACCAGTTCGACTATGAAGCTCTCACGGATCCACCTGGGGAGACGCTGAACGGTGGCCTGGGGGGGACCCACCCGATTCTGGCTGAGCAGGTTGACGCCGAGTTGGCTCGTGTCGAATCCGAGACGGGCGCGAGCATCGCCACCATTGCTGACGACCTTGCAGACTTTCACATCCTGTACAACACTCACGCGTTGCAAACGATTGCGATCATCGATACCGGCGCGGGAACGAACACGACGGAGTTCACGGGTATCCCACAAACGTTCCGTGACCTGGTGATCGACTGGAAAGGAAACAGTGACGGCGCTGGCGAGATCGACGCGTGCGTCATGAGGTTCAACGGCGATGCGGGTGCCACGAACTACAACTGGCGAAGGAACCGTAATACTGCGGCGTCGGCGTACTTGTCGGAGGAGGGAACGACGTCGGCAGTGCATGTCGGTTTCGTGGGCACGGACAATTCGCAGGGGACCGTGTGGATTCAGAACTACGCGGGAACTACCACGAAGACGTGCCACGGCAACGGGTTTTCGCGGGGGCAGTCCGGCGGAACTAATACGTTCTTCACGACAGCGGGCGGCAAGTGGGCTTCGACTGCCGCTATCAACGCAATACGTATCTGGCCGTCTGGCCAAAACTGGGACATTAATCCAAAGATAACTTTGTTTGGGGTGCCGCATGGCGTATGAGCAGTATCAGTGCACGTGTGGTGCGATATCCGATCTGGGGGATATCACGGATCATGTCGTGTCGAAGTTGAATGATCCTGATGAGGTGATTGACCACAAGATCGTTGGCGAGTTGCCTGAAACGGCGGAGATCATTGCCGCTCGCGATAAGAAGGCACGGCGGGTGTGGGTGCGTCAGCAGGTTCAAGACGTGTTGGGGATGACGACGCAGGAGCTTTCGGAGGCGCTTAGGGGCCCCGGTTAATGGGATACGGTTGACGTGAAAAGGTACTAGGGAGGTGAACGGACATGGGAAATGAGTACGCGCCGGATGCGATCAGGTGGCTGGCGAACCAGATCGTGGACTCTGTCGATACGGCCGAGATTTCCGGGATTGTCGGAGACGTGGCGCACACGTACGGGTACCACCGGTCTCGGAACGTGATCCCGCGTAACGACTACTCGGCGGTTTTGGCTGCCGACCGTCGGGGAGATGGTGACGCTGCTTCCGCGCTGGACATGAAGTACAGCGCCAAGTGGATGCGGATCGTCACGGCCCGGCTGATCAAGTCAGCTGAGGACCCGGGCGATCCTCGAATGGCGGGGGTGCGGGAGTTCTACGGCACCACCAATGGCGCGGTTGTGAATGGGCGAATCCACAACGGTAACTATGAGTGGCGGTTCGAATCGTCGGACGACTCGCATCTGTGGCACGTTCACATTTCGTTCCTTCGGGAGCACGCCAACAACAAGCAGACCATGCGAAACGTGCTGTCTGTGATCACGAATGAAGGGCAGGACGATATGGAACAGACCGAGAAAATCGCTCACAGCGCCACCACTAAGCAGGTGCCGTATTGGAAGGGTGAGGAGTCTAAGACGGTAGCGGGATGGCTGCGGTCGGGCGCCTACCAGGCGGCTATGGGGCGTCTTGAACAGTCAGCACAGTTCGCTGGTTTTATGGCTGCCGTTGACAAGCTCGACGACAAGCCGCAGGCCACCAAAGCGGAACTTAGGGAAGCTGCCCGTTCCGGCGCAGCCGAAGCACTGGCGCACGTAAAGCTCACCTGGGACACGGGAGACGAGTAACCATGCCTGCCGATGACGAATCGGCACGGGCCATACAGCAACTACGCACGGACCTCCGCGACGATATCGCGGAGGTCCGTACTGCTATCAACAGCCTCGTGTCAAGAGAAGTTCACGAAATACAGCTCGCCCGGATGGGCGATAGAGTGCAGGCAGTAGAGCGCGATCTTGACCGCCTAGTAGCAGCTATCGAAGCCGACCGGAAAACCACGATCGAACGCCGGTCGTCGGACCGGCGCATGGTCATCGGGGCTCTACTGGCCGCCGCTTTGTCCGTGGCGGTACAAGTGCTATTCGGGTCGGGTGCGATGTCGTGAGAAAGTTCAAAGTTCCAGCTAGGAAAGTGGTGTGGCAGTGGATTGCGATCGTGGTCGCTGTCTCGCTGACCGGGTACGTCGTGTATTCGGTGAACGTGCAGCGGCTTCGTGTCGCAGCGTTGGCGGGCGCGTTGACCGCTGAACAGGACGCCGCCGCAGCAAGGGGGGATGATCCGGTCGCCGAGAAACCGGAAGACATCATCGATGACCCGGCTTCGAAGGCGCCACCTGGACCTACTGACGACCAGGTGGACGAGGCGGTGGCAGCGTATTTCGAGGAGCATCCGGCCCCCAGCGGGGAGGTTTCGGAGGCCGACCTTGTGGCGGTAGTGGCGGCGTATTTCGCGGACAACCCGGTGACTGATGGAAAAGACGGCGGGACCGGGCCGGGGCCTACGGATGAGCAGGTTTCTGCCGCCGTCACCCGGTATTTCGAAGCAAACCCTGTGGAGCCTGGCGCGAAGGGGGATCAAGGAGAACCCGGGGAGGCTGGCCGCCCCCCGACTGCGGAAGAGATCGGGGCGGCGGTTCAGGATTGGATAGACGCTAATGGGCTTCCGGCGTGTCCCGAAGGATCGACACCGGAAGCCCATACGCTTTTGACTCTTGATGGTGGAACGGTTGACGTGATCGTGTGCGTGGTCAGTTGACGCCGTAGATGTTGTCGCCTTGCAGGATCCCGTGCGGGTCAAGGATGGTGTCACCCAGGGTGAAGCCTTCGGGGCTTCCGCACCATTCACCGTCGGTGTTGGCCATGATGATTAGGTCATAGTGGCCGTGTGGGACGTGGCTCCATTTGACCCTGGTGAGTTTTTCCTGATTGATGATGACTTCTGCGATGATCGGGTCACAGTAGTCGACCGTGATCCCCTGCGACATGAGTTCTGCCGCAATGACCATTCCGGGGCTGTTTCGGGTGTCGTTAACTCCAGGCTTGTAGCTCATGCCGAGCACGAGAACGTTGGTGTGATCGATGTTCCGGGTCCAAGCGGTGGTGCGCAGGATGGCTTTAGCGGTCTGTGCGACCTTCCATGGACGGTCGCGGTTGCTGCTGAGCGCCGCGTGGATTATGGATCCGTCGAGTTCGCCGGGACGCGCATCTTCGAGGAGCATCCACGGGTCGGTGGGTATGCAGTCGCCGCCTGGGCCAGCGCCGGGGTTGAACCTCATGAATCCGTACGGTTTGGTTGCGGCGGCGTCGATAACGTCGGCAGCTTTGATCTGATACTTGCTGGCGATCGATTGAAGTTCGTGGACGGCAGCGATGTTGACGGCCCTAAACGTGTTTTCCCACAGTTTCGCAAGCTCTGCGGTTTCGACACTGGAGACGGCGCGAAGCTGCGCACAAACTGGTGACAGTGTTGCGATGATGAGGTTCAGCCAGCTCCGATCGATCGACGACACTAGCCGGGGCGTGTTGCGGATTCCCCACGCTTTCGACCCGGGGTTGATCCGTTCCGGGCAGTACCCCATTGCTACGTCAGCTTGGATCCGTCCTCGAAGTTCCCGGGTGATTCCGACTGGAACGGTTGATTGCAGGATGACGACGGCGCCGTCTCCAGCGGAAGCGTTAATGAGGTCAATGGCGTCAATAACGTTGGACAGGTTGGCTTGGTTGTCGCCGTTGAGTGACGTGGGGACGCACACGATGAACACGTTGGACCCCATGAGCAAGTCGGCGTCGGACGTGAAGTACAGGTCTTCGTATGCCAGGTCCGTGCTGTCTACGTCTTTGATGTGCGAGACGCCGTTGTCAAGCTGTTGGATCAAGGCCCTGTTGATATCGAATGCCGTGACCTGATGTCCCGCTTTGGCGTATTCGACAGCCATGGGTAGCCCGGTGTGACCGAGACCGATCACGGCTACGGTAGAAAGGGTATCTTCGTGCATGGTTTGATTATCCGTTCTAGTGGAGGTACATGATGGCGAAAGCGCCGGTTGAGTCAAAGGTTAAAGCGGCTGCCCTGTGGGCTTTGAGTGGCGGCTTGGGGTTGTCTGTCCTAGTGGCTGTTCTCCAGGCTGTATTGGATTCTCCTGACCTCCTGGCTGGTTTGCCTGCGTGGGTTCAGCCTCTCATTGTTGCGGCTGTTACGGCTGCTCTGGCGTTTCTGGGTGGATATCGGGCTTCGCATACTCCCCGCGAATAGGCGTTCCCGAGTGGGCCCGGACCAGGACGGTCCGGGCCCTTTCTGTTAGGCGAGTTTCTTTGTCTTGGCGTCCATGATTTCTTCTTCGATCTGGTCGGCAACCTGGTCGCCGAGTTCGGTGAGTTGGTACCCGCCGTCCAGTTTGCTCCAGCGTCCGCTAGCGCGCTCGATCAGGCCGTGCTTGAGAAGGGAATTCAGTGACCGCTTATCAACGGCCCACCGATGGCCGTTGGCAACGTTGAACAGGGTGTTTTGTTGAAGTGGCGTGAGTTTCATTGGTGGCTCCTATCGGATGGGGTGGAACGTCATGGCAATGTTCAGGACACTCAAGTCGCGAACGGCGGAGTAGATAGCCCACAGGGCTTTGAAATAGTCGATGTCAGCGTGGATCTTGAACGTCTCCCCATCGAGACGGATGCCGCCCGGCAACGTCACGTACAGCGCGTCTCGGAACGATCCCTCAACGGCAGGGGCATCGTAGTCGGTCCCAGCTAGCTGATTGGTGACGTAGTCGGTGACGGTCTTAGTGTTGGTGGCGCTACCGTATGACCAGTCGCATACCTGAGGTGTGGTGGTGGTTTCCATGGTTTCTCCCTGTATACTTTGCGTGGTTGTTTGTTTGGGGTGCCCCCGTCGGCGTTTGGCCGACGGGGGTTTTAGTTTGCCTTGGGCTTGCTTACGGTCAGGTACGTTCCATGGTTTTCAACAACATAGCCTTTAAATTCCAGCGCGGTCGCGTACTCGCTGATCATGTGGATCTTGTTTTCGATTCGCTTCTCTGCGGTCCACTGGTCTTGGTCTGCGTTGATCCGGTAAGCCACGTTAACGGTTTCACGGTTCCCCTTAACCTGGCTACACCGGTACCCGCTAAAGCTGCTGTCCTGGTTGCGGTAGTGGCGTGGCGAGAATTTCAGGTTGTACAGGACCCTGCCGATTCCTACTGCGCTTACGTACGGAGTTCTCATATCCATGTTCCTAGCCCTTCTTGATTTCGCGGTAGGGCTGGTGTTTGGTGCACGCCTGGTACCGGGTGGCGGTTGATTCGCAAGTAAGCCGGTCGCAGATCTGCATGTCGTAGCAGATATCGTCGTATTCTTCTTTCAGCTGTTCGAGTAGCGACTCGTTTTGGATGACCGCTTCCTGTTCCACGTCGATCCGGTGGGCGAGTCCCCGCATTTGCTTTAGCTTTGCTTTGGTCGTCTTGGCCATGTCTCAACAATGCGACACGAATTGGCCCATGACATCAGCCTTTCGGACATATAGTCATGGGCTTTTAATCTAGTCGTTGATTCGTTCGAGCCTGACCGTTACCACCTGGGCAACGTGCTGGTCATGAACCTTTGCTGGCACCACGGCTTGCGTGCCGTAGACGTACGCGGCGCCAACGGTCTGGCCAGCGCCATGAGTGTCGCCGATCCTGTCGTACAGGATGGCATCACCAACATCATGCTCGGAGTTCCACTTGACAACTCTGACAAGCGACTCAACTACGGCTTCGAGATCTTCCACTCTATCCGCCATTCCGCAGTCACACATTGCTGTTCGCCTTGCTGGTTCCCTTGAACCCTGGGGTTCGATTGCCGGATCCGGGGCGCTTTTCGTGCCAAGCGAGGACGGCCTCGATGTTGAATTCGATATCCCGGCCGCCCGGTCGGGAGTACGGTTCGTCCCGCAGGAACGGGAACCGGCCCAGTAGGGTACGAAACCCGGAACTGCCAGGTTTGTTGCCGAGAATAGTGTTCATTTGGGCTGGCGTAGCCCAGGGGTCGTTGGTCATCGCATTGCTCCTTCGATTGCACGCCGCGTGGCGCATGGATAGGTTGCTGACGTTTTTACTTCCGCGATTCCCGCGCAATGAGCACACACGGGAATGTTTTTTACTGTCGTTTTTGAGTGCAGTTTCAGGACCGCAAAGTTTGCTGCGGCCGCACGCTGGTACGTAACAGTTTCTCCGCCGGATCCTTCGATGATGCGCACGACTGATCCGTTGTTAGACTCTTCGAATTCGTCTACAAGATCGTTAAGCGCAATCCTGTGTCTGGCTTCAATTTCGTCGAGCTGGTGCATCTTGTGGTCAAGAATCCTGACGAGAAATTTCACTAGGTCTGATCTCCATTGGATAGTGGAATCTGGTCCGCGAATCGTTCGGATAATCCTCCTTATGTCTTTCACGGTCTCCTTCGCTTGTGGGTCTTGCCGGTGTACGTATTTTCTTGGTCGTCCTTTTATTTCCCTTGCGGTAAGCACTTCCGCTTCGGTGAACTTGTGTTCACCGCCTAGTTTTTTGTACGCCGCCATGTATTTCATCTGGTTGCCTTCCTGTGGGGGTCTCAGGTGCGGGCCGGTTGCTGGACCGGCCCGCTACTCAAACACCTACGGGTTCTCTGCGTAAACCATCTCGTTGTCGTCGGATCTTTCGGGACAGTCGAAGCACTGGTACCAAGGGGCGTCATCGTCGCCTTGACGGACCCAAGCGTGCAGATCGTCGTTGCACTGCGATTCGTAATCGAACATTCCGGGGCTCCTTGGGTTATCGGTTTGAAACGGTCTGGCGCACGTGCTTGGTCGTGGTGGCGACATCGATAACGGTTCCGCCGATGGTGTCCCGGATGTACTCGATGTCGCTGGTGGTGGTCTCGTCAACCCGCTCGGCGATCTTGCTGGTACGGATGGTGGTGAACTCGTTGACGTGGGCAGTGAGAACGCCGTTGCTGTCGAGGTAGGTAATGGTGGTGGTGACTTTGGTGTGGTTGTGTGTCATGACTCAATAATGCGACAGCTGAGGGGGTTTGGCATCAGCCTTTCGGTCACAGAAGTGCCCCCCGTTCGGGTGAACGAGGGGCACCGGTCTAATCGGGTAGCTTCCACCAACCCCGGGACGGGTTTTCGATGGTCCCGTGCGTGGCGTAGGTAGCGAGCTTCCCAGCCAGCGTGGGACGCGCCAGGGTCGTAACGTCACCCATCAGCCAGTCAATCAGATCGCCGGTCTGGCTAGGTCCGTGCTTGGCAAGGTAGCTGATGACGGCGTCCCTGATCGGGTCTGTTTTGATGTCTCGTTTGAGCTCGCCAACGATCGCATCGAACGGGTCGATCTCAGGCTCATCGCGGGCAACGAACTCGACGGCTGGTTTCGTTTCTACTGCGGCCTCACCCTGGTTCAACTTCCTGTACTTCTCATACAGCGTGCCACTTACTGAATCGGAAGAAGGTCCAATATTGGCAGGCTCTTCAGGTTCCAAAACCTCCATTGGATCTTCTTGGATCTTCGCGCGCCACCGGTCCCAACGCTCTGCATACAACCGGTACCCGGGGAGACGTTTAGCAGCGTCGTCGATCTCTGGGCGAACCGTGGCAGCGAAAGCGGCTATCTTGGACATGCTTTCTCCGCTGCCGGACTTGATGTGGTAAAACCGCCCCAGACGTGCCGTAGCGGATCCTTTCACGCCCACGTACACCTTTCCCGGGTGGCCTTCCAGCTGCGTCATGTCGGCAGCGTTAGCGGCAGGCCAACCCAGGAAGTACCCCATCTCCTGTTTGTCCTCTACGGCCATGACGGCCCGGTGAACAATCTGTTTCTTGATGTCCGGCGGCAGGGAGGCGGTCGTTGCTCCCAGTACCCCATAGTCGGGTCGGATGCCCACTGACCGTCCTGTCTCTTGCAACTGGGTGATAGCTGTTTTCAAATCCTGATGCTTCCTGCTGTTTCCCGCGAAGATCATCTTGGGCTCGTCCATGATGATCCGAATACCGGGGATACGCGCCGACAGGGGTACGTCGCCATCACCGGCCGCCCGAATTTCTTTCCGGTAGTCCTTTGCCCTGGTTTGGGCAATCTGGCTTGCGAAGTCAATGAGGTAACGCGCTTCTTCGACGGTACCGGCGACGGCGTCGATTGGTGGCTTTCCTTGGAACCCTGACTCTTCCCACGCATACAACCACTGCTCGGCTAGTTTCCCGTCCGAGTTGAGGTCGATAACCCACACGAGTTCGTCAATGCACATCGCGTGGTGGGCGATCTGGTTGTGCAGGAACCCGGATTTACCGGCGCCGTTCTGCCCGGCAACGGCCATAGAGTTCTGCCTGAGGTTGGCAAACACCATTGGCGCGTAGTCTCCGAAGATGCCAAAGGTGGCATCGTCGTACACGGATCGGGGTCCGATGGTTTCTGTCGGGAACGGGATTGCTTTATCTCCAAGAGCATTGCCCTCTGTAACGGAGAGAATGAAATCTCGTTTCGCGTTCCCGGGTCGTAGATCTATGCCGCCTTCCGATGGGAGGTTCACATCTGACGCCAACTTCTTCAGCTTCCCGGAAATGTCATCTATGGTGTATCCGCCTGCCTTGAACTGGCATTCGACGTCGTAACCCAGGCCGTTTTCCCATAGAAGAATGTTGACGTATTGGAGTTTGACTGAGCAAATGTTTTGAATACGGTTCCACCATTCCCATCCTGGCCCGCTGTATGTCTTGGCAATTTTCTCAGCAATCTGTTCTGGGGTGTTCTCTACCGACCACGCAAACCGGTGAGCAAGGTACGGTGCGGCAATGAAAGCGGCTAGCCCGGTCAATCCGGGCAGTGCCGCGCTTGGTCCGTCAGCAAATGCGCAGGATGCCCACCACACCCACCCGGCCGCGAACATGGTCGATATTGAACGGAACGCTACATAGGCTTTGGGGAGGCGAGAGTGTTTCCCGGTTAGCCACGACAGGCCACCGGCTAGGGCGGTAGCTCCCGCTACTACGCCGACGAAGTCCCCGGGGGCGTCCGCCATGTAGAACACTGCGGCGGACGCCCCCGCGACCATGGAAGCGCCGACCGTACGGGCGGCGGCTTCCACGGCGCGGGAGGCGTTGTTTGACATATCAGTAGGACTCTCCGTGGGCGCGGGAGACATCGCCAGCTACGCCGTTGGGGTCGTTCATTCGCTCCATGTACGAGGTGTAAGCCTCTGACTTGAACATGAATTCGCGGATTTCAGCGGCTGTTGCCTCGATTCGGCGAAGCTCTTTAGCGAGTAGCCCAAGGTCCTGGCAGGCCAGTTGCGTTTCCTTGGAGTTCTCGTTGTGTCCACGTTCGGCCAGGAGTTCCATCGCTTCGGCGTTAAAGCCGATGACATCGGGGGTGGCGTCGACAGCGCCGTACAGGTTCGCGTCGGTGCTTAGGTTGTAGTTCCGGATGACGTTGAGTGCTTCCTGGGCGTGAGCAAGATACGGGTTGTAAGCCATTTGTTTGGTGCCTCCTTGTGATGGTGATTGCGCTGCCTGAACAGCGTGATCATTAACGGTACTACCGTCATCACCTGGTTGTGTATCGTCCGTTCGGTCAGATTGTGTATCGCCCGTTCGGTCAGGCTTCACCGGCGCGATGGCTGCGAATGCTGCTCTAATTCCGTCGCTGGTTCTTTTGGTGGCGTCGGCCACGTAGGGCGCGGATCCGTACGCGGCGTCCCAGATTTTGCGGCTTCCCTTCCTTGACTTCTTGGCGGCCTTCTTGATCGATTTCCAGTCATTCGCGAAATCGTTTTTAGTTGGACGAGAGAGTAGCCCGCCAGAACCGGCGGCCTGGGTTGCGGAACCGCTCTTGGCCTTTCGGGATCCGACGCCGGTACCGTTCCGGTTTTTGCTCACCCCTGGGGTTTTCTTGGCGCGGGAACCCGTAGAACCAGAACCGCCGAAACCGCTGCCTTGGTTCCGAGAACCGGTTCCCTGGTTCCGAGAACCGCCCTTAGAACCGCCCTTAGAACCAGGCTTCTGGTTCCGGGAACCATGGCCAGAACCAGAACCAGAACCAGAACCGGACCGGCCAGAACCGCCACTCTGGTTCCGAGAACCACGCTTGCGGTTCCTGCCTCCCCCAGAACCAGAACCAGGAAAACCGGAAGAGCTGGTTTCGGTGGTCCGGCTGCCCTTCCTTTGCTGCCGCTTCTTGTAGTTGCGGGAATGCTGCCAACCGATCGCGGCTATCACGATGAACCCGAACGCCAAGATAAGGGCAATCGCCACCCACATTCCCCACGCGTAGATGGCGTACGCGACCCCCACGACCACAGCTGACGTGATCCCGATGGCGATGGGCATACGAATATTGGGGGAGTCTTTGGAATCCTTAGCGTCGACCTCAGGCTCCTTTCCGGGGGTTTCTTCGGGCGCCGTAAACGAATCGGACGGTTTGGCGTCCTCCTTGGGGGGTTCTTTCTCTTGCGTCTCGGCGGCCTCATCGGGCGCCTCGTAGCTTGTCGGCTTGTCGGTTTGTTTGTCGATGGTCTCCATGGGGCCCTCCTTGGGCTGTTTGTGCAGGTTACGGGGGGGTGTGGGATGCCGACAAACAAGCCGACATCCCGACATTCGACATCAGATATAGCGTCTAGTTGGCTGCTATCAACGCAAGGCGTCGCTTGTTGATCTCAACAACCCGGGCCTTGCCTACGTGGAAGTGCTTAGCGATCTCGGTCATATTGCTCAGCGATGGCGTTACATCGGGGTCGTACAGGTCGTCGAGGGTTTTCATGATTGCCGCGTCCTTCTCGTCTTTGGTCATGCCGTCGACGTCGAGTGGTTCTGCCGTCCCGGTTTCGGTGGCGGTTCCCTCAACAACCCGGTTCTGGTTTCGCGGTTTCCGAGCTACCTGGTTCCGTGGTTTCGGTTGGACGGTTTCGGGAACCGGTTCTGCCCAGTTCTGCGGTTCTGGTTTCACGGTTTCGGGAACCAGGTTGCTGGTTTCGGAAACCAGGGAACCGGTTCCGGGCTGCTTCTGGTTCTGGTTCTGTGGTTCCGTGGTTCCCACGGACAGTTCCAGCAGGCGCATATTCAGCTCGGTCCGGTCGGCTTTCGAAACCCCCAGAACCGGAACCCACCACCCAGAACCACGCTCGTCTCGCCACGCCTTGTGCTGCACGATGCGCATCCGAGCAATCTGCACGAACACGGCCAGTTCGTTAGAACCGGCGATAGTCATGACGCGCCACATAACGAACGTCGAGAACGGCGCAAGGATCCACCTGGAAAGCGTGATGCCGCTTGTCTTCGGCTTGTGGTCGTTGACGACCTTGTAGCGTTTGCTAATCGAATGGATGAACGTCTCCGACACCGCGACGTACACGGCGGCCGGTAGAGCATGAATCAGCATTGACAGCTTGCTGTCGCCTGAGGTCGCATTAATCGCGATGGTGGCTGCGATCAGGACGTTCAAAAACCAGGTGGCGAACGGCAACCGGCGGCCGTATATGGCGTTCCATAGGCGCATGAACGTGAGCGCGAGGATTCCGCCATCGATGACCGCAGGGAGGGCGTGAGCCCACTTGACCGATACGTAGCTGGTATCGAGTGTCCCGGGTAGCGCAGACTCGGCGACTTTTAGCAAATTGTCCCATGACACGGTGAACCCGATGGCGCCCACGGCGAGAACCAGAATGAACACGACAACAGCTAGAACGGCTGCGCCTTTGGGTTTCGGCTTGTCTTCCTGGTCTTCGTTCACGATTCGACCTCCCGAATTTCAACCCAATCGATGTTCCGCATGGCGTACAGGTGAGTTGACTTCTCGGTTTCGATCAAGACTGCGTGCGGGAGGTACTTAACATCGATTACGCCGACGTGGGAGAACGTTTCGTAGTGCTCCATTTTCACGAGAGCAATCGATTTCTTGGCGGTCATTTGGTGTCTCCTATCTGAGTGATGGTCACGTAGGCGCCTTCTGGCGCGTTGCTGCCTTTACCTATCCATACTTTGCATGCGTCGACATGCACGACAACGCAGTCGTCTTTCCAGGCCCCGCTGTCGCTAATTCCGTCGAAAAGGGCTCGCTGGAGTTTGTCGACGTCTGGTGTCTGGTTGTGATGCTCAGGCGCGGATGGTTTCAACAGGTGCGAGTATCGGCCGGTCCGGTAGTGGGATTTGGGGCGCTCGAAACCAAAGATCGCCTCGACGTGTACAGCGGTGAACTGTTCACAATCCCGGGTTGCTTCACTAGCCGCGATGGTTACTACCTTGCGCCACGGCTTAAGGCCCTTAGACGATTCGACCAATCGGCCGTTGAATACGCTTTTGCTCCCCTGGGGACGGGGAGTGCCAACAGCTCGGAACGTTTTAGGCGTTGGCATCGTCGGCCTCCTTCTTATAGGCCTCCACGACGGCTTGCTGAAGAACTCGAATCCGGGCGTCAGCAATCTTCAACGCGTAATTGAGTTCGTTTATGGTCGTGACCAATGCGTCGAGCTCGTCACTGGTCAGCGTATTGATGGTCATCTGGTGCATGGTTGTCTCCTAGGTTGGGTACCTGTCGAACCTATGCGAAACGGTAGCTACTGAACATGGCCCGAACGGACAGAACCGGGCCACCCGAACGGTCAAGTTCGAGCAGCCCGGCAAAGTGGGTAACCAGGCGATCCGGTCTCCCATGATTCCAGTTAGGTAGTCAAGTAGTTCCCGGTCGGGGTGGAATTCGAGTGAACCGTCGACCCATTCGGCCCACAGGAATCTGTCGACCCATTCCCCCTGGTGTTCACTCAACCACCGGGAGAAACGCTGTGTCATTCCCGGCGAAAGGCAGGTGTGAAGGTGCGACGATGGCGTACTCGCCGTTTCCGAGAACGGGCATGTCTTGGCTTTCATCGGTTTCCTTAGGAATGTAGGTGGAGCATTCAATGTCGGTTGTTTCTACTGGCGTGTATCCGGCGGCAATGACGCCGTACAGCGGGCACTGGTTGTCGGTTGACCGCGTGCAGGTGTGGCACCACTTCGATAGCCACGCTGCCCGTTCGTCGGTTTCGCCTCCAAGGAATTCGCCTTTGACGGCGTCAGACCATATGGCACCTATTGGTCGCATCATGACGTCCACCCGTCTCGGGTGCCATCTGGTAGCAGTAGGTACTGGTTGTCGCCGAACGGGATTGGTTCTTCTGCCGGGTTCTGCCAGGATTTGAGAGAGAACCCGAGCAGGTTCGCAGCCTCTGGGTTCATCGTTACCCAGCCGTGGCAGCCCATGGTCCCGGTCCCGCACAAGTGCATGATGTTTTCTGGACTCCAAGGGCCACCCTGAGACGCATTCTTGCGATGGTGCATGTTGGTGCCACGGTGCTCGCAACAGATCTCGCAGACACCGCCTGAGCGTTCCGCGACAATCCTGCGGGTTTCCTTCTCGCCCGGTTTCATGCTCCCTCTCCTCTACCTGCGACGCCATACATTTGCCGAACGGACGCGCCGATCGACTGCATAGCTCTCAACTGTTCGATGAGGGCCTTAGCGGCACGGTCGGCGTACCGGTACGACACGTCTGCGGTGTCCTTGGCCTCTCGAAGATCCTGCGTGCTGATCTCAGCGTTGGCTTTGGCCTTCCAGTGGGGCCCCTCGTAGTCGACCATCGCGATCGCGTGACCACGGTCGTAGGCGTGGTCGGCCGTTAGGAATTCCTTGTACCGGTCACTACACACCTTGACGCTTCTCGAAATGCGGTCAGACAATTCGCGAATCTGCGCCTCAACCTCTACCGGGTTCAACGGCTCATTCATCGCTACCCCAATCGATCGGGTCATGCTCAGGGGAAGGCGGAGACGTCAACTGAAGAAGCCCAGACTGTTCAAGCAGAACCGCCATAGACTCCCTGGCTTCCGGCGACGGGGTCACCTTGACGTGCCCGTTGGTGGGTGTCACCTCAATCAGGCTATCGAGCGATTCGCCGGTCGCAGGATCAACCGCTAGACCCTCCTTAGCGGCCAGGTTCAACAGCTTGGACCGGTACGCCGGATCTACAACCGTCATGATCGACATGGGGTGATAGGTCTCCACCCACCGTTTGAACTTGAGTTCGTCAATCACCTTGGCGGAGTACCCACCGGCGACCCGGACGACCTTTCCCAGCGGGTCGCCGTTCTCGGCTTGGACGTCGAACGATTTAGTTCCGTCCGCTTCCATGTCCTCGAACAGTGCCTCGCGTTCACTAGAGGGTTTAACGGTTTTGGCTATCAGGTCGGCAGCGATGATTCGCGCCGCTACCTCGTGGCGGTCGTTCATACGGTCACTTCCTGGTATTTATCGATGATGGTGTTTATGTAGTTGCTGAGCTTCTCGAATTCGTGGTCGGTAACTTCCCCTCTGGTGTGCGCTGCCCAGATTTTCTGGCGAACCGATACGGCTCCTTCCCGGCTACGGCATTGCTGGGCGCTGCGGGACAGGTTGACTGCGGCTTCGGACGCTTCCGGTTTCACGCCGGACGGCTTGGGCGGTTTAACCGCAACCGATGGTTCCCGGACGAGGGGGGCGCTACGGCGCTCCACGATCGGCTCAGGCTCAGCCAGCGGCGAATCATCGCCCGGCTCGACCCGCTCGGCCTCAACAACCTTTTCGACGTCGACCTGCGCATCAGATTCAGGAACCAGGGTTCGGATAACGACCGCATCCGTTGACCCGTTGTTGTACAGGCTCAAGCCGAACTGGTCTCCCAAGTTCATCGCACACCGCTTCAACGCCTGTGACATAGCCGTCTTAAGCGCCATGTCGTTAGCGTCTCCAATGGACAACTGGTTTGGTGAGTCGCCGGTAGCGCCGTCATCCCACGAACCGATAACGTTCCCATCGGGGTCTTTGATCGTCAACCGGGCAGTGACCTGGTAAACGACCGTGTACCGGGTTTTGTCACTCGGTTTAGCGGGGGGGATTTCGATTCGTTCGATCCTCTCGGTCCCCAGGACGCGAAAATCCCATCCTCCGAAACCGAAGATGCGCGTCAGATAACGGCGAACATCCCAAGCCTCCAAGTGGGAGCGGCCTTGAACCTTCCCGACACGGCGAGGTTCGATCGGCTTGAGGAGTACCGAGAGTTGCTGTTCAGTCAATGCCATGTGATTGCCTTTCTAGTGATTCGGGGTACTTGTCAATGATCTCCGTTCGGGGTGACATCGTCATCAGCCGAACGGTCAGCATCAAGGCACTGTTCGGGCAAAGTGAAAGCCCCCGGCGCCGGAAACGCCGGGGGCTTATACCCCCGCCCAAGGGGTTGGAATCAAGTCACTTGCCGGATCGCTGAGCTTTCTGCGCCTCAACGGCTTCATAGTTGTAACGCCGATGCAAATCAAGCACACGGTCTTTGGTGGGCACGTTCGCGGGCTGGGTTGCGTTCTGGCGGTTGAAAATCTTCATGAGACTCACCTTGTGGGTGTTGTTTCGGGGGGCCCCTCAACGCCATCGCATCGGGTTGAGGGGCGGTTACCGGGTTCGGTATGTAAACCATACGCCCTGTAGTTGAGGCGTGGCCTCAACCGTTCGGTTGAATCTAGCTGGGCTGATCGGTTGACTCATAGTTTTGGAGCATGTGACGGAACGCGTCGATAACGGCCTGGCTGTCGTCGTAGTAACTCTGCCCGTTCTCGGTAATCTCTCGCGTGTAGTCGTCGTCGAAACGGTCGAGACGGTCCAGCAGGGTAGCGATTACCTCGTTGGGGGTTTGCATTTCAATCTCCTTGGTTGGCGAGTCGTACAATCGGGCGCCCGCACCTGTCGGGCGCCCTCCTTGAGTTACTCGGCTCAGGCCCATTCGCGAACGGAGTCAACCAGGTCACTCCACTCAAACTCTTTTCCGTCGAAGAAAACCTTCGGCGCGGGGTCGGAGGGAATCTCCTTGTATTCCGGGTAGTCGGAGTACGCGATAGCCGGGTCGCCTTTGACGATACGGAGGAGAACCGCGTCATGGTGACTGCGCTTGTAGTGATCGTGAAGGTGGTCCATGTCGACCTTCGACGCCCAGACCGGCAAATACCGCAGGGACTGTTCGTGGTCGCACATTCCGCATTTGAGGTAATCCATTGTCTTGACTCCTTGGTTGTGTCGGGTGGCTCAGTAAGGCGCCCCGTAGGGCGCCAAACTCAACTACTAGACCTCGATGTCTGCGGTGTCGAACTCGAACTCGTCAGCGTCTTGCATCGCTTCCCATTCGCCGAAGCACGTCCCGCATAGTCCCTCTTCCAGGAGGATCCGGTAAATGCAGTCGACGTTCGGCATGGCCATCAGGATGTCGGCCTCATTGTTGAACCACATCGCGTACCCGGTGACCGGGACGGTCACGTTGAAAACGGTCTCGCATTTGTCGCATTCGACGGTGATTGTGGTTTCCAACATTTTCGGCTCCTTGGTTGTTTGCTGTAACTCAATAATGCGACATTGGCGGGAGTTTGCCTATAGTCCTTTCGGCTACTCCCGCCCCATCCTTTCGGCTACCAGTTCCCGAACATCTCGTACTCTCGTTTCTCCGTCACATCGATAGGGCGCGAAACACCGGAACTCTCAGCGAAGCGTCGAATTGCCTCCGTCTTGTCGACGCCCGCCCAAATGTTTTCTCCGTATTCGTTCTCCGCAAACCATTCGCCGCAACTGCGAACCAGGTTTCCTGATTCTCCGTTACAGAACATGAAAGCGCGGCCGCTGTGTTCCGGGTAGACGACCTCTACATGTCCAGGTGCTTCTTCGGCGGCTTCGATCTTCGCGTCTTCTTCAGCTTCACGCCGATCAATTGACGCGTCCTTGTCGATCTCGGCCTGAGCAATAACCTCCACGTCGGTTTCGGGGGCGATCTCCACAACCTTGACGATGACCCACCCGAGAGTCTTAGCGTCGGATGTTCCCTTGGCGGCAGCCTTCTCGCTTCGGTGCCACGATCCGATCAATTCGCGACCGTCCAGGTTCCGGTAGATGGTGACGTGAGTCCATTTGGTTTTGGTGGTGACCATTTGGATGTCGTCGTTGTGTCGGACGATGAATGTTTGCTTCACGTTTGCCATACCTCAATAATGCGACACGCAGCGAGAGGCTGCCTCAACCTTTCAGTCAAGACAGCCTCATACATTCGGTTGTTAGTCGTCAAGGTTCATGTCGACGCGCTTCGCGGTCTTCATTGCCTCCCAGATCGACCACGCCCGGTCCTGGTCTGCCCAAGCGGCTTTGCGTGCCGCGCTGTTGTCCGCGCATCGCATCGCGGCCCGGTCGGCAGCGTGACCGTTCACGAGCGACTGGTGCAGGATGTCCTTGTACATGGCGACGGGAAGGATCATGTTGCGGCCGGTGGGTGAGGTCCAGGTGTAAAAGTCCATGCCTCAATAGTGCGACACGGAAAGGGGCGCCACATCAGCCGAACGGCCAATATGACGCCCCACGAACGGGTGGCTTCTAGAACTCGTCCTCGATGTACTCGTCTTCCATCTCGTTAAGCTCCACGCTTGCTCGACGCGCTAGCTCATCCCGGTACGCCACCGCGCCGTGAACGGTCATCATGACGTGGACGTTGGGAACCTCCCGCATCCTGCCGTGCCCCACGTGAATCAACTTCACGTCATGTGCAGTGATCTCGATGTAGTCGTGGTACAGCATCGACCGAAGGACAGTCCCGTCAACGCCGAAAGCACTGTACCGGCTAGTGAAATCCGTGGAGAACTCCTCGTCTTCGGCGAGTCGTCGGAGGATGTTGAACTGGTTGTTTGTCATGTGTCGGCTCATTCGTCAACCATGACCGGCGGGGGAAGTCTCGTCATCAGCCGAACGGACAGAAAACCCGGGCCGCTTGTGGGAAGCGCGGCCCGGGCCATGTACCCCTACATGGAGTCCAGCAACTCAACTGGACGACGGTCTCAGAAGCCGTCTAAGGCGATCGTAGCTCACATGCAGGGCAGTGTGCGGGAAAACCCCAGGAACGTCTCAGAGGCGACCACGGGGGCGGGAACGGCAACCCTACTCGTAGCACGATGGCGGGCCCCAGGGGAACTTGCCACCCTGGAGCCCGCAGGAACACTAGTACACGCCAGCTTCCCGCCGGTCATGCCCCTTCATTACAACCCGCTCACACATATGCCGCAAACGAGACGTAGTCCGGTCACCCACAACATCCTTGAAATCCCGAGCGCCCAGATTCGTCGTGAAAATACACGGGAGCTTGTGCATTAGCCGGTAGTCAACCAGCATGTATGTGGCATCCTCCACGGCTTCCGTAATCTTCCCGGAACCGAAATCGTCGATCATCAGCAGCGGAACACGAATCAGAGCATCGAACTCCGTGCGAAGATCCGCGCCGTGCTGCGGCCGGATCGACGCCGCAAACTGCGAAAACGTCATCGAACGCCACTTCAACAGGTACTCAAACCCGGTTCGAGGGTTCACGCGCGGTGACGTCGCCACATTTCTCAGCGCCGCGTACGCCTGCCATGTCTTCCCAGCGCCCACGGCGCCAGAGATCATCAGCGACTGGTGATCGTGGATCGTCCCCGACTTGAACCGATCCACCCAGTCGCACACGGCGGGGTCGGACAGGGAAGCGTCACGAACCATCAGCGGGAACCGTTCATCACACTTCGCGGAAGCCTCCGCGACAAGACGCTTACGCTCAGCCTCTGGTGACATGTCCTTTAGGTGTCGCTTATCGATGACATCACCAGCGAGACGCTGAAGACGCTCCATGCGCCTACGGTCAGCATCGGTCAGTTGGCTACGTGGCTTGATACCCATGGCTACCAACCTCCTTCGTCGTCGGCCCACATGTTGCGATCCTGAGTGAACGGTACGTGACCTTTACTGTTACTGGCAACAATGTTGTCAAGTTCGTCCTCCCAGCACTCTTGATTCAACCAAGTCGTCGGATGCTTGATCAACCTCTGCGGATTCCGATGAGCCCACGACGCGTAAGCGTTTGCCGCGCCGATCAACACAGACGGCTCTACACCAGCCTTCAGAACCTTCGCCCACGAAACACGCGCCCCACCCTTAGCTTTCTTCAGCGGGTAGGCATCCCAGAACGCCAGGAATTCCGGACTGTCGTTGCCGCTTTTGACCTTCTCAGTCTTCGAACCGGCAGCAACAGAGGAGGCTTGATCATCCCCAAACAGAGTGTCTTCGCCAGTGAGCGAAGCGAACGGAAGGGTTTGTTTTGATCTAGTTCCCTTGATCTTGTTAACTTGATCTAGTTTATCGGCCAAATTGGCCGCTTTAAACCGGCCAGATTGGCCGCTTTGTACCGGCCAATTTGGCCGCTTAGGGTCGCCTTCCTTACCATCCGGACAACTTGGCCGGTTTGTCTCTGACCTGGACTTTCTTTCGTCATAGAAGTCAGCAAACGACATCGGTCCAGTGAAGCTTTCCCGGGGCTCGTTGTGAACCAGGTAGAAAGTCTTTTTCTTGTTGGCGGCCGGGTCCCATGTCACCTTTGTGTCGATGAGGCCAGCATCTACCAGCTCTTTGGTGTGTCGCCGAATGGAACGTTCTGACAGCTGAGACAGCTCGGCGATGTCGTCCTGGTTTGGGTAACACCAGCGGTGCCCGTGGTGCGCCTCGTTGACGTGACCTTCGAGGACGGTCCACAGGATCTTCGCGGAAGGGCTGATGGGAAGCATTACTACCCACATGGGTGTTGCCACGAACGGATTGCGGCGGCGGGTTCCAGCGCCGATTGCCTCGATGTTGCCAGGTAGGGACTCGGGAACCCCGGGACTGATTGCTGACATGTTATGATCTCCTTACTGTATTGATGATAGGGATTACGGCGTGTCGCAGTGCCACGATCCGCATGGTTGACTTGTTCAGTCGCTCCCCCACTGGTTTCTCCCGGTGGGGGTTTTTCATGCCTACAGCTTCCCGGTGATGGTGAACTCGATGCCAGCAATACGCCCCTTTGCGTCGCGCGCACGGTGGCGTTCGATGAGGCTAGCGGCTTCGAGCCGTTTCAGGCTTGACCGGACGCGTTCGCGCTGAGCTGGGGAGGCGTCGATAATTGCCGATTCGGTGATGTAGCTTCCTTCGGCTGTCCAGATTTTCAGCCACGCCAGCATGCCTATGTCTTCGAAGTACAGGTTTCGCGGGAGGATCATTGGAACGTGCATGGGGGTTCCTTTCGGGTTGGTGTCTGGTCCACTATACCACCCACGGGCGGGTCGTCGACCCATGGTCTGATCGGATGATCGGACACCAACCACTGACCAAACGGCTGATGACAACCCCCAAAACCCGGCGCACAGTTGAGACATCACCAACCGCCCAAGGAGAACCAGTGGAACGCAAAACCTGCCACCGATGCGGTTCGCAAGTAGCACTCAAGATCAACGGGACATTCCGTAAACACCTGAGTAGCAAGCGAGACGAATCCGGGATCTTCCGGATCCCATGTGAAGGTTCCGGACAGACTCCCAAGGAGAACCCAAATGGCACGACGTAAAACCAACCCCAACCGGACGAGAGACGCCGAGCACAACGTACAGATCTCCCTGATCGAGTACTACAAGGCCGCTCACGTAGACGGGATCCGCACGGCACTTCACAGCATCACTGAATGCGCCACTCTCGCCGAAGCGGTCAAGACTCTCGACGACCTGATCGGCGACTAACAGCCCAACATGGGGAGCTCTAACCGGCGCCCCACCCCAGAAACAACAACCAAGGAGAGCCAATGCGAATCAAAGCGACCGTACTCATCGATGTTGACCGATACGCCTGGGAAGCCTGCTACGGCACCTTCAATACCAACCACATTCGCACCGAAGCCAAGGAAGTCCTGCGGCAGATCATGGACCGCGAAAAGGACAACGGCGTTTTCGACATGACCGAATCCATCACGGTCAGCTAAGGACAACACGATGATCAAGTTCTACCTGAAATACCCAGGCGGCCCCGTCGACGAGATAGACCCGTCAATGGCGCCACTCGCGCCAAGCTTGAAACAGCAGAAAGCCATCAGCATTGAACTGTCCCAGCACCTCCCCGGAAACCTCACCGTGAGCTACCACAACGAAAAATGGGGTGTCGCTTGGACGCACCCCGACAAGACAACCACCACCGGTATCGCCCGAAGGTTCCCCGACGCGCTCATCGAAGCGGTCCACTGCGCCAACATCCTCGTTTCCGACCCCATGAAGTCACGTCGATGAACACCGTAACCATCTGGGTGACACCGCGAAACAACCCCATCGAACCCAACCTGTTCGCCGTAAAAGTCACGTACGACACATGGCTCAACGACGGACATCAAGGAAAGTGGCACCCCGACTACGACGGGGCGCTCGCAGACCAAGACCACTTGACAGCCGACGACAACACCATTCTCACCGAAGTTGAGAAACTGTTCGACGGGTACGGGTGGGAACTCGATTCCGGGTGGCGCCGCATCGGCGTCCGGTGGGCTGCGGCAGCACACATACGCGAAACCAATCGAATCAACCGCGACCACTACATCTGCGAATTCCAGGAGAACAAATGAACCAGCCTTACACCGCCTACGTGACGCTCATGCACGAAGTGGGACGCACATACGCCACCATCGCCATCCACGAAGACACGCCCACCATGGAGTTCACCGACGCCGGATACCGATGCATGTGGCGCTCTGACGCCGGAAACGAAACCGAACTGTCCATCGAAGTCGACACCACCCCGACCAACCTCCTCCTTGAGGCCGCCGTTGCTCTGGACGACCACGGATGGAACGTCGACGGAGCGTGGGCCAAGGAAGGCGTTTCCTACACGTCGTCCGTGATCCGCAACAGTGACCTACATGTTAATTACGGAGACGCCTACGTTTGCAAGTTCGAATAGGTAACAGGGTCGCTGCCGCACCAGCGGCCCACTTACCCAGTCGACACAACCGAAAAGGGACAACGATGTCCACTACCGCTACACACCAGTTCCAGACCGGCGACATGGTGAAAGCCTCCTACGGAGACGGAAACCGCTGGCTTGGTCGCGTCTTCGACGGCATCATCACGTTCGTTGACCAGAATTCCAGGGTTGCTCTCGTCCATCACGGACGTGGCCGATCCGAGCAAGTCCCGCTCCGCTACTTGACCCTTAGGGTCGGGTCCCCCTCCTATTTCGAAGGCGGCAACAAATGACCAAACTCGCTCCCCACATCCACGTGGACTCTGACGGCCCCGTCGGTGAACCCGAATGGCGTTCCGTTCACGTCGTCGAATACCAGATCGACGGAAAGAAGGTCGTGTACGGCGTGTTCAGCGAAGTCAACGACGCCAACATTGAAATCAACGACGCCATCATCGATGGCATGGACGGCACCTTCAGTATCGCCCCGACATGGATGAAAGACTACCGTTGAAAACGACTGAGCAGATCAACCTTGACGCCGTAACCAGAGGGATCGAGGACCTCAACAACGGGAAAATCGAATACATTCACGAGGTTGCTAAAGCTGCCCGAGACCTCACTAACGCTCGGCACAAGCTGTCTGCCGCTGAACGTGGCGGAGAATCCACGCAGGCTCAGGACCGGATCAAGCAACTCATCCACATCCGGTCGGAGAGGCTGGCTCGCATCATCATCGAAGTCAACAACATGATCGACCCGTGAATAGACTGAACGTACCGCCCCGTATCGGCCGAACAGCTGATGCGGGGCGGTTGTTTGTGTGCCAGTGTCAAGGGCATGAAACAACCATCCCTGTTCAACACTCTCCCGAAGGTCGGGGAAATCCTGACGCAGCTGTACCGCACGACTGGGTACCGGATGCGTCCCGTCCGGGTCCTGTCCGTCGACGAAGACAACGAAACGTTCGTGTGCGGGCCCCTCCGTGGAAGCGACACGGCACGGTTCACGCTCGATTCGTCCCTGGTGAAACCGCTGACCGAAAAGCCCACCCGCAAGTAGCTGAACGGCCGATGCGGCGGAAAGAAATCCGCGACATGATTGACCTACAGCAAGCAACCAAGGAGCCGACAGTGAATCTGACGAAAGCACAACAGGAAGCACTAGTGTCGCTCTACGAAAACCCGATGGCATCCGTCAACGGGAACGTCAAGAAATCCCTGAAAAAGAAAGGACTGTTCACTGACCTGATGAGAAATCAGGTTACGAGTCTGGGCAAGAAAATAGCCGAACGGCTTTAGCCGCTTCGCCAACAGCAACCCCATCGAATAACTCGACATTAAATGGAGGAAACGTGTACACGCTGGAATTGCAACGGCACCACGAAACGGAAGACAACCCGTACGACGATGAAATCGTGTGTTGCGTGAACTGCGGGGAAGAGTTCGACTCTCACGAAGACGCCGACACTGATTACTGCCAGGCTTGGGAGATCTAAGCCTTCAGGGGGGAAACCCCCGCCAGTGCCTTTAGCTCAGTTGGTAGAGCGCCGGTCTCCA